>LLEM01000175.1_pt1 | contig 12768 bp, 13 predicted proteins | sample 595841 | NCBI WGS metagenome assembly LLEM01 (sample SAMN02919313, study PRJNA255460) | bioreactor metagenome | biome: chemostat; feature: culture 2012_10.2; material: sediment; isolation source: day64 10degC chemostat 2012 inoculated with Wadden Sea sediment taken from... | place: Germany: Bremen ...
AGTTTGTTTGCTGGCAAGAGATTTAAAGTCGATCTTATTAAGGCTATCCATGGCAATGACTTAGACAAATTAGACAGTCTCAATTAGATCATATTTTTACCTTGAATGGTATTATTCGTCCATGGGGGCAATGATAGCCTCTGTTTGTCCTGTTGAGGGGCAGACTGCGCCAAAGAGATAAGTGTATTCAAACTGTTGTTGCTTGATGGTTCGCGGACGAGTGCCTTTTTCCACCCATACTCGCGTTGTCGTATTCTGTTGGCCAAATCGAGCTTCATCCAGAAACCAGACATCGACTTACTCAGGTGAGATATGGCCGCCTGGCTAATATGACTTTTTAGCTTTTTGAGTTGAGCATCAGTTAATGCTCTGGCGGTCTTCCAGAGCGGCGTTTCTCTACTAGGCTATCAAGCCAGCATTAAGATACCTACTCACCCAAACATTGACACGACGACGACTGACTTTTAGATATTGCGCTATCTCAGTGCGAGATTTCCCTTCGAGGAAATGCATAATGGAAAGATAGCGAATACGAAGTCGCGCATTTGTAGTTTTGTGAGCTAGCTGTCTAATGGAAGATATGTCGGCCAAAGCAGCGGCCTGTTACGTCGGGGGGGCGCAGATTTTGAGGTGAAGAGAGAGTCCTGCCGGCCCAGCAGCTCCGCCACTTATTAAGAAGCCCAGTCGAAAGGTTGGGCTTTTTTACGTTTATTAGTTTTGTTCACATCAACCAAATAAAAAGTAGAAGAGTTGCCTACTGTTTTTCTATGGCTGGTGTGGGAAAAGCTCAAGTAAAGCAGCAAGCAAAGGTTCTTGTTCTCGGCTGCGCTTACAGCAGAGTCCTAATTGCATCGGAGCGATGCTTTCTTGGTGATGCCGACGGACTTTATCTCCTACCGGGCTGTTGTTAATCACCACATCGGGTGCAATACCGACTCCACAGCCTAATGCCACCATACTGACAATCGCTTCATGCCCACCAACCTGGGCATAAATGCTTGGCTTCACTTTTTTTGACTTTAGCCACTTATCGGCACGCTCCCTCGCTGTACCTGACTCAGGAAGAATAAAAGGGAGTTGGCTCCAGTCTGGTGTGTCCGTGAGGTGTCTCTGTAGTCCCGGAGGCGGGGATTAACGGGGGGGTTATGACGGACATTGTTACCTTATCAAGCTCAAGGTAGGTCAGTTTAGCCGAGAGAGCTTCCGGTTTGGCTGCAATGGCGATATCTGCCTCACCCTGTAATACTTTATCAACTGCCTGAGCAGGATCACCGGTAATGAGCTGAATTTCGACTTGTGGATAGAGCAGGCGGAATTCACTAAGAATCGCAGGAAGGTGGCTATAGCTTGCTGTTACAGAGCAGAAAAGTTTGAGCTTACCTTGCAGCAGCAGTTTTTGATCATTGAGCTGGTTCTTGAGTTCTAGCCAACTGGAGACGATTTGTGCTGCGACAGGCAGCAATTTTTTCCCCCGCGGAGGTCAGCTCAACACTACGATTGTCACGAATAAATAATATTTGCCCAGTATCGTCTTCTAGGCGCTGAATAATGCGGCTGAGAGCTGATGGGCTGATATGCATTGCTTGTGCAGTTTGACTAAAGCTTTTGGAATCACACAGATGCATAAATAGTTGCAGGTTTTTGATGTTCATCGTCCATGTTGCACTTTTTGCAATGAGTTGTTGTGAATATATCACTTTGCGCAACCAAGTACCTGTTCTACTATCAGGTTATTCGACAGGAAGATGTCGACCCAAGGAACAGAATTCACGGAGTTTGTAGTTATGGCTAATTATTTCAATACCCTAAACCTACGCCAGCAGTTAGATCAGCTAGGCCGCTGTCGTTTTATGGATCGTGCTGAGTTCGCAACAGAAGCCGATTACCTGAAAGGTAAGAAAGTGGTTATCGTTGGTTGTGGTGCACAGGGCTTGAACCAAGGCCTGAATATGCGTGATTCAGGCTTGGATGTTGCCTATGCACTGCGTCAGGCTGCGATTGACGAACAGCGTCAGTCGTATAAAAACGCCAAAGAAAATGGGTTTGAAGTTGATAGCTACGAAAAACTGATCCCACAAGCCGATCTTGTGGTTAACCTAACACCAGACAAGCAGCACTCGAATGTAGTTGAAACTGTTATGCCGCTAATGAAGCAAGGTGCAGCTCTGGGTTATTCGCATGGCTTCAATATCGTTGAAGAAGGTATGCAGGTTCGTGATGATTTGACCGTTGTAATGGTTGCTCCTAAGTGTCCAGGTACTGAAGTCCGTGAAGAGTACAAGCGTGGCTTTGGTGTTCCTACACTTATTGCCGTTCATCCGGAAAATGACCCGAAAGGCGACGGTCTGGATATTGCAAAAGCTTGGGCTGCTGCCACTGGTGGGCATCGTGCCGGTGTACTTGAGTCTTCGTTTGTGGCTGAAGTTAAATCGGATCTTATGGGTGAGCAAACCATCCTCTGTGGCATGCTACAGGCTGGTTCGATTGTTTGTTATGAAAAGATGATCGCAGAAGGTATCGAACCTGCCTATGCCGGCAAGCTACTTCAATTTGGTTGGGAAACAATCACCGAAGCGCTGAAGTTCGGTGGCATCTCCCACATGATGGATCGCCTATCTAACCCAGCGAAAGTGAAAGCGTTTGAATTGTCTGAAGAGCTTAAAGAGCTGATGCGCCCGCTGTACAACAAGCATATGGATGACATCATCACTGGCCACTTCTCTAGCACGATGATGGCTGACTGGGCTAATGACGATGTAAACCTATTGGGTTGGCGTGCCGAAACCGCTGAAACAGCCTTTGAAAATTACCCCGACTCGGAACTTCAGATTGAAGAGCAGGAGTATTTTGATAACGGTATTCTGATGGTGGCGATGGTACGCGCTGGTGTTGAGCTTGCCTTTGAAGCGATGACTGCCTCAGGCATTATTGAAGAGTCAGCTTATTACGAATCTCTGCATGAACTACCGCTTATTGCTAACACTATCGCACGTAAGCGCCTATATGAGATGAACGTTGTTATTTCTGATACTGCTGAATATGGTAACTACCTGTTCGCCAATGTAGCGACGCCTTTACTGCGTGAGAAGTTCATGCCATCTGTTGGTACAAACGTTATTGGCAAAGGCTTGAATGAAACAAGTAATCAGGTTAATAACCAGCAGCTGATTGATGTTAACGAAGCCGTTCGCAACCATCCGGTAGAGTGGGTTGGTCAGGAACTGCGCGGTTACATGACAGATATGAAGCGCATCGCTGTCGGTGGTTAGTCCCACAAAAAGAAATAAAAAGCCCGGCAAATTTTGCCGGGCTTTTTGTTGCTTGTTCAATACTGATGATTGATTAAGCTTCGTTATCTTGCTTGCTGTCAGTTAGCTTGGTTTCCAGCTCGCTCATTTTCTGTTCCAGCTCAGTTAGCTTCTGCCGTGTGCGCAGCAGCACCTGAGTTTGAACGTCAAATTCTTCGCGGCTAACGACATCTAGTTTACCAAGCTGCGCCTGAATGACCTGACGAACTTTCTGTTCTACATCGTTACCTAGCTCTTTTACTGGCAGAGGCATTGACTCGTGGATCTGCTTGGCGACCTGCTCAAGCTTTTTTGGATCAAACATAGCTGAGTTAACTCCGTAACGGCTTTTCATCTGTTGCCGTTATTTTATTCAAATCTGAACGGGTTGTCGTCGGTGAATCGGAAAATAAAAAAAGCCGCGCAAGGCGGCCTTGATATTTATCTGATTCGCTTAGCAGTCACGAGCCTTCAAAGCGTTGCGCGCTTCGTCAGCCCGCTTCAGCTTTTCCAGATCTTTGTCCTCGACAAAGATTGGCAATGGTTTGTGGATGCTTGCCAGATAAGTGTAGATAACAGGCAGTACGAACAGGGTAAAGAGCGTACCGATAGCGAGGCCCGATACAATAACAATACCAATACTGAAACGCTGGGCTGCACCTGCTCCCGTTGCATAAAGCAGTGGGATCAGACCGGCGATCATTGCCGCCGTTGTCATCAGGATAGGACGTAGACGAACCTTCGCCGCTTCCATAACCGCAGCCATACGATCTTTCTGATTATGAAGCTGTTCTTCTTTGGCAACCTCACAAATCAAAATACCGTGTTTGGTGATCAAACCAATCAGGGGTGATCAGCCCGACCTGTGAATAGATGTTCATCGAGGCTGCTCCCCAGGATAGGGGCGATCAATGCACCACAGATGGCCAACGGTACTGATACCAAGATAACTAGCGGGTCACGCAATGATTCGAACTGAATTGCCAGAACCAAGAAGATGATGGCCAATGCCAGGGCAAAGGTCATATACAGTGCATTACCTTCGGTAACGAATTGACGCGCTTCGCCCATGAAATCGTACTGGTAACCTGACGGTAGTTTGCCAGCAGCATCATTTTGGAACCAGTCAATCGCAGAACCCATGGCAGTACCCGGTGCAGGAACCGCACCAATCGTGGCTGAGTTTAGCTGATTGAAGTGAGGCAGTGAACGTGGCTCAGCAACTACATCAATAGTGATCAAGCTACCCAGAGGGATCGCTTTACCGTCGGCAGCTCGTACGTAGTAACCTTTAATCGATTCAGGATTTAGGCGGTACTTACGTTCTACCTGCGGGATCACCTCGTAAGAGCGGCCGTTGAGGTCGATGCGGTTAACATAGCCGTCGGCCATCATGGTACTCAGAGTGATACCGATATCCTGCATAGTAACGCCATAAGCACCAGCTTTGTCTTTGTCAATGTTGATCTTCATGGTTGCCGAGTCGTAGTTCAGATCGAGATCGGAATAGACGAACATCGGGTTTGTTTTTACATCGGTCAGAATATCAGTCGCGACCTGGAATAGGCTTTCGAACTGATTTGGCGTCGTGATTACAAACTGAATTGGCAAACCAGAGCCCGCACCCGGAAGTTCCGGCATCTGGAATGCAGTTACCGCCATTTCAGGCACGTCTTTGACTAAGTCTGTGACTCGTTTTACCACATCAGCCTGGCTAGCTTCACGCTCACTCCATGGCACCATAGATGCAATACCAAATGCCTGGTTGGAGCTTGGTACTCCAGAAAATACCTGGGCGTAGGCGACCTCTGGCTGTTCAGTCAGAATTTGGTTGACCTTCGCATGGTGTTTTCAATGTAGTCCAGGTTGGCATTGGATGGTGCTGTACCCATCATCATCAATACGCCTTTGTCTTCAGCCGGAGCCAGTTCACTCGGAATGAACTTGAACAGCATTGGCAGGGTGCCGAATACGATAACGGCGAAGACAATCACAACCGGACGCATATTCATAATGCCGCCAAGCATTTTCTCGTAGCGGTTGGTCATGCGATCCAGGAAGTTATGAACAGTGGTTTCAAACTTGCTCGGCTTTTCATTGGCCTTGAGCATTTTTGAACACATCATCGGCGACAGAGTCAGTGCCACGATACCGGAAACAAAAACCGCTCCGGCCAGGGTCAGGGCAAATTCCTTGAACAGTGAGCCGGTGATCCCGCCCATCATTGCAATCGGCGCATACACAGCGCCCAGAGTCAGGGTCATTGCAATAACCGGTACGGCAATTTCACGTGTACCGATAATGGCTGCACGGAATGGAGACTCGCCAAGCTTAAGGTGACGGTCGACGTTTTCCAGTACAACGATGGCATCATCAACCACAAGGCCTATTGCCAATACCATTGCCAATAGGGTCATCAAGTTCCAGGAGAAACCAAAACCCTGCATCACCATGGCCACACCAATCAGTGATAGCGGAATGGTAACAATCGGAATGATAACGGCACGAAACGAGCCTAGGAACAAGGTGATCACCACCAATACGATCAGTGCTGCTTCAGCGATAGTCTTGATAACTTCATTGATCGATTCATTGATTGCGATGGTTGAGTCATACATCACGTTCATCGAGATGTTTTCTGGCATGTTACGTTTTAGCTCAGGTAACAGCTCTAGAATATCTGCAGCAATGTTGATTGGGTTGGCACTCGGTGCGGCATTGATGGCTGCAACAACAGCCTCTTCGCCATTTGCCGAAGCGCGGTAGATATCATGACTCTTTTCCAGCGTGACTTTGGCGATGTCACCCAGGCGAATCACCTGGCCTTCTTTGGTCGAAACAACCAACTTCTCCAGATCATCGGTATTGGATACTTGGGTATCAGCCGTACCGTTGTACAAGACAAACTCACCGACAGCCTGACCGGTTGCCGATTGGTAGTTGTTGGCGTTCAGGACGTTCATCACATCGGTTGCGGTCAGGTTGTAGGCTGCCATTTTGGCCGGATCCAACCAGACACGCAGGGCATACTTCATCCCGCCGTAGAGATCGACTTTAGAGACACCGTTTACCGTGAAGAACTGTGGGTTGATCACGCGCTCCAGGTAGTCGGTGATCTGGCTAGATGCTAGCTCGTCACTGGTAAAACCGATGTACATCACCGCTGTCGTCGAACCTGTCGACATGGTTACTGTCGGGTCTTCAGCCTCTTTAGGCAGCTGGGAGCGAACCGAGTTGGTTTTGGCCAGAATATCAGCCAGTGCCGCATTCGGATCGGTGTTGAGCTTCATCGTCACCGTGATGGAGGATGAGCCCAATACCGAAGACGAAGTCATAAAATCGATATTATCAGCCTGAGCAATGGCCTGTTCCAGTGGCTGGGTAATAAACCCCTGGATTAGGTCGGCACTTGCCCCCCCGTAGTAGCTGGTTGACACCGTTACCACGGTGTTGGTCATGTCGGGGGTACTCTCGCACCTGCATCTTGAAGATAGCTTGCAGGCCGAGCAGGGCAATCAGGAAGCTGATTGATACCGCCAGAACAGGACGTTTAATAAAAACATCAGTAAAACGCATTAATCCTCCGGATTACAGCATTGGTGTTTCTGCTGGCGCTTCGAGTGCATTGCTTTCGACAATTTTCACTTTAGCGTCATTACTCAGGCGAACCTGACCGGATGTGACAACTGTGTCACCAGCTTTTACGCCGTCAAGGACGTGTATAATTTCGCCTTTACGTTCGCCGGTTTTAACCACAGATTGGCGAACACGCAGATCACCCTTGTCATCTTTGTTAACCAGGTAGACGTTGTCACCATATAGCGTAAAGGTGATTGCTGTCTGTGGCAGAGTGATTTGATTTTCCAATGTCGGCAAAATGATGTGTGCACGGGCAAACATACCGCTACGAAGCTGACCTTCGTTATTTGGAATATCAGCCTGAACCTGGACTAAGCCGCTTTGATAGTTAACGGCTGGTTCAATCGCACTAATTTTGCCGCTGAATGGTGTTTCAGGATATGCATCAACAAAAATTTCGACATCCTGGCCAAGATGGATATCCGAGATATCAGTCTGTGGAACGGTAAAACGCAACTTCATCAGGGTCGTATCTTCAAGGCGAACAATGTCATCACTTGGTTGGATGTATTGACCTAGGAATACGTTACGCAGACCGACTACCCCATCAAATGGTGCTTTGATCGTACGGCGGTCAATGGTTGCCTTCAGGCTTTCAATGTCTGCAGATAGCGAATAGTAAGATGCCTCTGCATCATCATAAGCTTCTTTGGAGATTGAGCCTTTTTTGTATAGTCCCTGATAGCGGGCATACTTGGCTTTGGCTGCCGGTAGGCGGGCCTCAGCACTTTTCAGGTTGGCAATCTCAACATCCGAGTCAAGTTTTACCAATGGCTGCTCTGTCTTGACGGTAGAACCAGACTCAAAATCAATTTTACTGATCACGCCTGACACTTCAGTCGTTATGGTGACCCCTTGGTTTGGCTCAATGAAGCCGATTGCTTCAATCGCCGGGATCCAGTTGGTAGATTGGGGTCTCAAATATCGTAACAGGGGAATTCAGGTTCAGGCATGTTAGCCATGTACTCTGCTATTCCTTTTTGTTTCATCAGATTGAAACCAATCACACTGCCGAACAGCAGTAGTGCGATAAGTAGCATCACTATCCATTTTTTCATTTTTTGGTGTGCTCCGGAATTGCTAATGTTAATGCTGTGTTATGGCATCCCAACACGCTTCGATTGCTGCATCTCGTGCATCGTCGCTGACGTTGAAGACTCCGTTGACATGTTTTCGAGCCAAGCAAGCGCTCGGCTCAAGGCTTAATACACTTAAAATTTCATTGTCGAGTTGTTTGAACTGGCCGCTGGCTTTTCCTTCATCAAACAGCTGGTTGACCTTGGCAAATAGCTTTTGTTCAAGCTGGTACTGTTCTTGTCCCTGACGCCTTGGCAGGTTTTCAAACTGGCCACGGTTAATCAGTGGAGCATCTCCTTCGTTTGCCATCTTCCAGATATTCAACCACATGGTACGGAAGCGTTTTTTCAGGGGGCATCTCATCAGACACGTCCTGAGTAATTTTGTTCGCCACATGGCTTAAAATATGATCATGAAGCTGGTGAAGTAAGTCGTCTTTATCCTCAAAATAGCGATAAATTGTTCCCGCCGCGACACTGGCTTCCTTGGCAACCATCTGCATGGATATCCCGTGAAAGCCATACATTGCCAGTAGTTTTTCTGTTGCCTGCAATATGCGTGTTTTCTTATCACTCATAAAAGTCACAAATGTAAAAAAAGGTAATGAATGAATGTTCATTCATTATTGTAAGGAGCAAAGTTTATTGTGCAAGTGTTTTCTTAACAGAAGACGGTAGCCACCATGAATATTCGAGGTCGAATAGACATGTGACAGGAACTCGCTACAATGCGCCTGCTGACCTTTAGATGATCAAAAACGACATAGGATACGCTGATGAAACTGAACCCAAGGCAAACCGAAGCGGTAAATTACGTGGCTGGTCCGTGTTTAGTGCTGGCTGGAGCCGGTTCTGGCAAAACCCGGGTGATTACCAACAAAATAGCGTATTTAGTCCAGCATTGTGATTATAAGGCCCGTAATATTGCAGCCCTGACGTTTACCAATAAGGCCGCTCGCGAAATGAAAGAGCGGGTAGGGCAGACATTGGGGGCGTCAGGAGTCCAAAGGGTTGATGGTATCGACTTTCCACACGTTGGGTCTGAATATTATCCGTCGGGAATACAAAGTACTGGGTCTGAAAGCCAGTTTTTCTTTGTTTGACGATCAGGACCAGATGGCGTTGCTCAAAGAACTGACCGAGGCCGAAATTGACGGTGACAAAGACTTGCTCAAGCAGTTGATGTCGACGATTTCTAACTGGAAGAATGACATGCTGTCGCCGGGTGAAGCCATGGCGTATGCGAAATCAGAAAAAGATCAGCTATTTGCTCATTGTTATGACATGTATCAGAAGCAGATGAAGGCCTACAACGCCCTCGATTTCGATGATCTGATCCTGATGCCGGTACTATTGCTGAGGGATAATCAGGACGTTCGTCAGCGTTGGCAGAACCGTATTCGCTACCTGCTGGTGGATGAGTACCAAGACACCAATACCAGCCAATACCTGTTTGTGAAACTGCTGGTGGGGCGAGCGCTCACGCTTTACCGTCGTTGGTGATGATGATCAGTCGATATATTCCTGGCGCGGAGCCCAGCCGGAAAACCTCGGTTTATTGAATAAAGATTTTCCGTCACTTCGGGTGATCAAGCTGGAGCAGAACTACCGCTCGACCAGCCGTATCTTGCGCACGGCCAATATTTTGATTGCCAATAATCCTCACTTATTTGAGAAGGCGCTGTTTTCAGAGATCCCCGACGGGGAAATGCTCAAGGTGATCACGGCCAAGAACGAAGAGCACGAGGCTGAAAAGGTAGTAGGTGAGTTAATTGCCCATCGCTTTCTGAATAATACCGGTTATAAAGACTATGCGATTTTGTATCGCGGTAACCATCAGTCGCGGCTGTTTGAGAAAGCCCTGATGCAAAACCGGATCCCCTATAAAATTTCAGGTGGTACGTCCTTCTTCTCGCGGGCAGAAATCAAAGACATTATGGCGTATCTGCGCTTGTTGACTAACCTCGATGATGATAATGCCTTCTTGCGTATTGTGAACACTCCCCGTCGTGAGATTGGTCCGGTAACGCTGGAAAAGCTGGGCACCTATGCCAACATGCGAGGTAAAAGCCTGTTTTCAGCCAGTTTTGAGCTAGGGTTGGAACAACACCTGAGCGGGCGCGGGCTGGAATCGTTACAGCGTTTTACCCGCTGGATTGTAGAGTTATCCGATAACGCCGAGCGTGGTGATACGGTAGCAGCAGTCCGTCAGTTGGTGCGCGATATTAACTATGAAGATTGGTTGTATGAAAGCTCGCCGAGCCCGAAAGCGGCGGAGATGCGAATGAAGAATGTCTCCGATCTATATAGTTGGATAACGGCTGACCTGGAGGGAGACAACTATGATCAGGAAGAAAAAACACTAAAAGAAGTGGTTCAACGGCTGACACTGCGCGACATGATGGAGCGCGGTGAAGATGACGAGGATGCCGATCAGGTTCAGTTAATGACGCTGCATGCATCAAAAGGTCTCGAGTTCCCTTATGTTTATCTGATTGGTACCGAGGAGGGGTATTTTGCCTCATCAGGTCAGTATCGATGAAGACAATGTCGAGGAAGAGCGTCGTTTGGCGTATGTCGGTATCACCCGAGCCCAGAAAGAGCTGACCTTTACCTTATGTAAAGAACGCCGTCAGTATGGTGAGTTGCTAAAACCGGAACCGAGCCGTTTCTTATATGAACTGCCCCAAGATGACTTGGAGTGGGAGTCGGACAAGAAACCGGTGACCCAGCAAGAGCGGATGCAGAAAGGGCAGGCGCATATTGCCAATATTCGGTCACTGTTTAAGAAGTAGTTTTTGAATAGATACCTAAAAAAGGGGTGATGCAATTGCACCAACCCTTTTTTGCTCTCTAACTTATAGGCCTTCAATCATATGGTTGATAGCAGCAATAATCTCGTCATCGCTACAGTCCATACATGAGCCTTTCGCAGGCATTGCATTGAAGCCGTTGATTGCGTGATCTGCCAAGACATCGTTACCTTTGGCAAGACGTGGTCCCCCCCAGTCGCCAGCATCCCCCCCTTTTTTCGGTGCGCCCATTATCCCAGCGCCGTGACAGGCAACACAGAAAGTGCCGTATACGCTATCACCGCTGCGTGGGCCGGCAGCAACCGCAGGTCCTGCCGGCGCATCACCTTCAAGATATACTGAGCCAACCGGCTGAATTCGTTCTGCAATAGCTTCGTCTGACATGTCAGCAGCTACGGCAGTACCGGCAAACGTTATTGCTGCTACCGCGGCTACCATTAGTTGTCGAAGAGATAATTCCATTGAGCTCACCTTACACTTCCAGATTTTTATGTGCGATTGCCACAGTCGTATGAATGAGTTGTTGTTAGTCGTACTGTTGAGACAAGGCTGTGATTATTTACAAATTGTTTAAATTGTAACAACCAAGTGATTATATCTCCTAAATTTACAGTGATAAACTAGGTGGCAGTGTTTGTATGATACGAATCAACAGTTATTTGTTTATATTTAAAGCGAACGGAAAAAAAATCTTAAAAAAAGACTAGACGAGGGACGGTGTGATCCGTAATATTCACCTCCGCCGATAGGGCAAGGCGCCCGTAGCTCAGCTGGATAGAGCGTTGGCCTCCGGAGCCAAAGGTCGAAGGTTCGAATCCTTTCGGGCGCGCCATTCCGGATTGAAATATTGGCAGAAAATAGTGGTGGCTATAGCTCAGTTGGTAGAGCCCTGGATTGTGATTCCGGTGGTCGCGAGTTCGAATCTCGTTAGCCACCCCCCCATTATTTGGTAACTTCGGTTTCCGGTTTTGATTTATTTCGAAACGAAACGTTCTTGTAATAGAACATTGTCGGTGAATAGCGCAGCTTGGTAGCGCATCTGGTTTGGGACCAGAGGGTCGGGGGTTCGAATCCCTCTTCACCGACCACTATTTCAATAATTGCCTTGGCGATTATATAAAAAGTTAGTGGTGGCTATAGCTCAGTTGGTAGAGCCCTGGATTGTGATTCCGGTGGTCGCGAGTTCGAATCTCGTTAGCCACCCCATTAATTCGGTAACCAAGTTTACTTAGTAGATAAGGTTTCCCGTTTCGATTAAGTCGAAATAAAACATTCGTCGGTGAATAGCGCAGCTTGGTAGCGCATCTGGTTTGGGACCAGAGGGTCGGGGGTTCGAATCCCTCTTCACCGACCACTTTAAGAAAACCTGCTCATTGAGCAGGTTTTTTTCGTCTGTAGAAAGTTGATACCGTGAGACATCAAATTGGCTCTTCATCGGCCACTTTAAGAAAGCCTGCTCAGCGAGCAGGCTTTTTTCGTTTCAGCCTTCTAGTAAAGCCAACTTAACGTTTGTACAAAAATACATATTGTCCTGGCTTATACCCTGATTGTAAAAATAGTGTGATCTACTGCTTGTTTGGTGGGTATATAGAAGTCTATTTTGCAAATAGTCACTAAAGGCCGTTAATACCACTATAAAAATAGTGGTTTACAGTATTTTGTTTATATATTGTTAACTGGCGGATTTGTGAGCATGATATTTTATTCAGTATGCTTTCTTGTGATGTAATAGCTTATAACCATTACTTCAGCGTGATGTGCTGATAAATAAAGCACGTATTAACTATCTCGCTCTCACTCTATTCTTGTTTAGTTTGCTTTTTGAACCCGCTTTAATGATTATTTATTCGATAATTATTCATTTCTGTAGTTTTTCAGCTTGCTTTGTTGATTTTCTGTGAAATTTTTGCCAAATTGACTGCTGAGCATATATTCAGCAATTTGTGCTGGAAG
>LLEM01000176.1_pt1 | contig 12757 bp, 17 predicted proteins | sample 595841 | NCBI WGS metagenome assembly LLEM01 (sample SAMN02919313, study PRJNA255460) | bioreactor metagenome | biome: chemostat; feature: culture 2012_10.2; material: sediment; isolation source: day64 10degC chemostat 2012 inoculated with Wadden Sea sediment taken from... | place: Germany: Bremen ...
GGTTCCAAGCACAATCACTAGCGGCATCAGCTTAGGAAAAATACCGTCAAGCATCGCCTGAACATTGATATCCACACCATCACTGGTCACAAACTCCAGCCCCGTACCAAGGTTGACATAGCTCGCAGCCACGCCCCCCATGACAAACACCCCCCCCAGCAACGAGAGTGCTTCCCGGATCTTGGTGGATTTGTGGCTTACCAGTACCTCTACTGAGCCCGTCCCCCATCTTATACCCCCCCTTCATAAACAAGGTATAAGAGCCGACAATAACGATGGCATTAAAAACAAAGATGTAAAACAGCGGTCCAAGCATACTGCCACCAGCAGCCAGGGCCATACCGATACTCAGCAAAATAGGAACAAGCATGCCGGGCACCATAGAATCACCAATACCGGCAATCGGCCCCCATCAAGCCAACTTTCAACGTATTAATGGTTTCGCCATCAATAGCCTCGCCATTGGCTTTCTTTTCTTCTAGACCCACCGCCATACCGCTGATGATGGCGCCAAGCTGTGGCTCAGTATTATAGAAAGAGGAGTGGCGCTTCATTGCCTCCTGACGCTTCTCTTTATTGGGGGTATAGCTTTTTCAATGCCGGCATCATTCCAAGGCAAAAACCGAATGACTCCAGACGCTCGAAACTCATTGATGACAGGTTGTACATCATCCATGAACGCCAACATTTAGTGAGATCTTTCTTATCTAACGCGATCTTGGCATTAATATCCGTGTTGAGTTGGTCATGTTTCGTAGTCATTAGAATTCATCCTCATCGTCATCCATCACTTGATTGGGCGTTGCAGTCGCAGGTTGTGGATCCGGCTTGTAGTTGTAATGCAATAGCGCAAACAGCGCCCCCGATCATCACAAGGCCAACCATGTTGAGGTTCAAAAAGACAATACCGACAAAACCAACAAGGAAGTAAATCAGCATCGACGTTTCTTTGATAATTTGTTTTAGCAAAATGGCGATACCAACAGCTGGCAAGATGCCGCCGAGTACCGTCATGGTATTGATAACCAGCTCTGGCAAACTTGCCATGAAGCCTTCAATGTACTGATTGCCAAAATAGACCGCGATAAAGGTAGGAATGAAGCGCATCAAAAAGTTGGTGATCTGAGGATAAATGGCGGTATTCATATATACCCCCCCTTGTCATCACCATCATCTACCGACAAGTCGGCACGGTGATTCCAATAAGAGTTCAATACCATCATGAAGTTAAAAATAATGGTGCCAGCAATACCAATCGTTGCCGCAATGGCCACCGCGACTTCGACACCCTGCCCCGACATAATACCGAGAGCAACAGCCGGGTAAGCCACAAAGTTAAGATCGGCAGGCATCGAGCCGCCCGGTGTTACCATCGCAATGTAGACAGCCTGAACAGCCACCCCCACCATGATACCCGTCTGAATATCGCCTAATACTATGCCGACTAGCATGCCGGAAACCAATGGTCGGCTTAAGGTGTACCAGCCACCGGTAAGACCCAGCAACCAAGGCGTTGATAACGCACCGAGATAACACAGTATCCCGATGACGACTGCTTCAAAAAAACATAATCTGTTCCTTCTAATCACGTTAAAGAGTTTGAACCGCTATTAATTGTTTATTTTTTTCTGTGCGGTCTCCCAGTTGTAGGCACTGGCATCCGGCACGAGTCGGAAATCAACTTGATGCCCCCCCAATCGAGACAAGTACTCAAAAGCCGCCACTTCGTCCGGATTGACACTCTGATTGTTTCCTATTGTTATCGTTCCTTCTCGGGCACTCATTGGACCGACATTAATCTTCCCCATTGAGGTTGGAAATATCGATACCGGCTTCGCAGATTCTTTGCAGCGTGACCGGCGATTTGGCAATAACAAAATATTTCTTATCGCTCGCAATCACTTTCGGCAGTTTGGCAACCGCCGTATCTGCATCGAATAACCAGACTTTCACATCGGTCACCGCTCCCTTCATTACCTGAGAGAGCAATGGATCAGCAGCGACGGCATCGTCGATGGCAACAATGCCATCGCACGGTAATTCTTTCGCCCAGCGGGTCATTAGCTGGCCGTGAATCACCCGATCATCAATTCTTACAAATGAAATAGTCATGCTTGCTCCTTAAAAATCGTCGTCTTGTTCAACACTCACCGGCTTTGCAACCACGATTGTGTTGAGAGCTTCTTGTTGTAATGTCTGCGCAACGGATGCAGGATCTGATTCTTCCACATAATCAGCCGTCATCAGTAACGTCGGAAAATTAATGCCCGTCACCACTTCGACAGGAACAGGGAAACTGTCATCAAATGCGTAGGTACAGGCTATGTTATAAGGTGTGCCGCATTCCAGATCACAGAGCACCACAATGCCCTCGACTTGGCCGGCTATATCTCGAATATCAGTATCAAAATCTTGTTTGAACTGTGCGATACCGCCCTCTTCGGTAAGCGATACACCCGATGTATTCTGAAGTTCACCAAACACCATTTTTGCGCTTGAAATTAAAGCGTCAGCCAGTGGCCCATGAGTTGCGATTAAAAAGTGCAGCATAATTAACCTCTTACGTATGCTTTAATGGTTGCGATTTCTGTCCCCCCCTCACTCGCACCATACGGCTGAATAATGTATTCGCCCACTTGAGCCGGAATGACAAAGGTTTCTGCATAATGAACAACAAATGGAGCAAATAGATTGCCCGGGCTCAATACCAGCGCCTCTTTACCTTCAACTAAATTCAGAACATTGACGTTCCCCTCGGTATTGTGACGAACAGGTTGACTGAACCAATGGCGACGCGTTTCGATAAACTCTCGCTCATGGAGTCCCGTTTTCTCTTCACGCCACCCTTCTCCTTCGGCAATAGGCGTAATGGCATTCACCAGATGCTCTGCACACCATTCCGTATTACGATCCCAATCAATGACTTCTTTACCGTGATCAAGATGCACCGGACGAGGCTGGCCATCCAAACCAAGACGTTCCCAATCCCAAAGTTTGAATGTGAAAATATACGGCGTGGCACTAATTTCTAATACCATCGAATTCGAACCTGAACAATGAACGGTGCCAGCAGGGATCAAAAAGTGATCATGTTTCTTCGCCGGGAATTGATTGATAAAGCGTTCGTCATCAAAAGGCTTTTCTCCTCGCTGTGCCGCTTCAAGATCGGCCATCATCTCATCGGGTTTAGTGCCCGTTTTAGTGCCCAGATACACACTCGCATCATCGCCGACATCAAGCATGTAATAGCTCTCGTCTTGGGGTGTAATGCATCCCAAACTCTTGTTGAATATATTCGGTCAACGGATGTACCTGGAGGCTGAGGTGCTGGCCCTCCATGGTATCGAGGAAATCAAAGCGAATCGGAAATTCCGCCCCCCAAAGCGTGCATGTACTTCTTCTCCGAGTAATCGCTTGGGTTGAAGTAGCACAAGATCTTGCGAAGGAACTTCAACGATCACATCATCGTATTTAAGCAAAAGACTATTTTCTTCCGGCACGCAGTCAAAACACCAAGCGTAGTTTGGCTTCGATTCATCTAAAGCACAGACTTCCTTCATCCACTGCCCCCCCCAAACTCCGGGGGGGTCAAAAAAATGGCACAAGACGAAAAGGCTGCTGCACGGTTTGCTCCAAACCCGCCATGAACGCTTCACCCGTCACCATTTTCGGCATAAATGCGGCGTTGGTATCCAGCAGAAAGTCCGCTTGAGGCAATAACTTCGTTTTATAACGATCGAAGACACGCCACTCAATGAAAAATGCGCGCTTGTAGCGACGCAATACATCTTCATCGGTATTTTCAACGCCCCAATTACCCAACTCACCACGACGAAAACGTTGCTGGATCTCCCACCGGGCAAGATCGGCATAGATGAACGTATCACCATCAGCAAATAGCCTTGCCCCCATGGCCGTAAACCACAACTAAGCCATCCGTTGCATTTTCAATTTGATGCTTAGTTTCGGCGAGCTTTTCGGCGTCAAAAAACTCATGCAATTTATGCGGTGCAATCACCCCCAAATACACGATCATTGGTGATGTTACGCTCTAGCATTTCGAAGATGTGTTCTTCGCCATATTTTGCCTCATCCGTAAAGACTATGTGGCTAGGCTTTAGCGGCATGATGAGCTGATCTAGCAACTCGTTGTGATCAACGCCGTGATACGTATCAACAACCAAAACATGTTTCTGGTTGCCACTCACTCGTTGCTTAACCTGTGCAACAATCGCTGCCCAATCTTGCCAAGCTTGATTGGCAAATCCTTTAATTTCCACACAAGGAAATTTGTCATAATTCGAGTTGCCAGCTAGATACTTCATACATCACCCTTGGTTAATCTGTTGGTAATATATTAATCAGCAAGCGTGTTTTTCATCAAATAGGTTAACGTGTTTAACCCTTCATTTGTCATTTCATAACCCTTTGAACACGCCAGTTTATCGACATTGATCACAGTTATTTGCCGTTTTTTTGCTCAGATTAGGTTATACGATTAATCGCATTGTTAACTAAAATGTAGGGACGTTTATGTCAAAGCCTACCATTGCTGATGTGGCCAAATATTGCAGCGTTTCAACTGCTACGGTCTCAATGGTTTTAACCAATAAGGGACGAATTTCTGAAGCAACTCGCTGTAAAGTACTGCAAGCAATTGAAGAGCTTGGTTATGTTTATAACCAAGCAGCAGCCAATTTACGGCATAAGAGAAGCAATCTTGTTGGCTTGGTCATTCCGGATATCACCAACCCCCCCTTTTATTCCGAGATGATTGCAGGGCTAAGCCACTACTTAGAACAGCAAAATACGTTACTGTTTTTAGCCAACGCCGAAGAAAATGTAGATCGCCAGGATAAGTTTATAGACTCGCTAATTAGTCAAAATGCGGGAGGTATGGTGATGTGCCCTGCTACAGATACCAACGTTGATTACCTTAAAACGGTAAGAGGACGAGGCTTCCCTGTCGTGCTTGCCGTCCGGCCTGTCGGTGAAGGGCAATTTGATTTTGTTGGCACCAATAATTTTTTGGGACTACAGATCGCCACCGAGCACTTGATCCAGCTCGGCCATAAACACATTGCCTTTATCGGTGGACAAGAAAGATCCAAAACTCGCTCTCATCGCTTGGGTGGGTACATGTCGAAACTGATGGAGCATGGCATCCCCCCCTTTAATGAGAAATATATTAGCAGCTGTGGAGCCAGCCGGTCTGAAGGCGCTCTCGAAACCAGAAAGATGCTAGAAGAACACCCTCAAATTACCGCGATTATTGGTTATCAAGATATTGTGGCGTTTGGCGTAATGAGGGCTATCAAAGATCTAGGAATGACGGTAGGCAAGGATATTGCTGTTGTTGGCTTTGATGATGTCCCTGAGGCTGCAGATACTTTTCCATCGCTAACAACCGTATCCGTATGTGCCAAGGAGATCGGCCGGGCAGCCGGTAAAATCATTTTAGCCCGCATGAGCGGCAACGAAGAACCGATAAAAAGCCTGATATTCCCACCTAAGCTCATGATAAGACAGTCTTGCTCAAGCTAAACAAAAAATACACACTTTTGGCCTCAAGGGTAGTACGTTCCCAGTATTGATTTTTAACGACGCTGACACGACGTACACCCTCGACAAGCAGATCGGGAATGAGGATCCAAACGACCCCGCTGTACTTTGCAATACGCATTTTTAAGCGCGCGCCGGGCTGAAAACCAGTCATCCGGTTTTGCAATGATCAAATATCCGTTAAAGCGTTTCACTAATTGTGTCCGGTATTCATTGATAAAACGGCTATCAAAATCAATTTCAAAATACTCTAATGCTTGCTCTATTGAGGTAAAGCTAGCAATTGTCTGTTGAATTTCTGTTTGGCTCATAATCTCAATTAGTGGAGGTCTTTCGACCAGTTTAAGAGAACATGGCAGTTCAGTCATTGATGTAGCACGTGCTTCTTGAGAACAATAACTTTCATCGTGCCACTCAGAATGCCCAAAAGGTCAGCAATCCCCCCCCGACACACAGCAGAACAGTTAATATTTCTATTCCTCCTCGTTCTGTTTGAATATGCCTCTGGTTTCTGCGGGTTGCATGCCGTTCTGCATTTAAGGTATAACGTGGATAATATATCGGGTTCATAATGCTACCTGCTCCTCTTCACTCTCAATGCTTATTATCTGAGGACTTACAGGAAAAAAGAACGATATGATGTCTACGCATAGTTCCCCTTTTATTTCAATTATCCACCTTCAACGTCTGAAACAGCTGGATGCCGCTTTTGGTACCACGCGCTCTTTCGTTGACATAAACCAATTGGCAGAAGTTTTTGTTTGCTCTGAACGCAATGCCAGTAAACTCATGAATACGTTGGCATCAAAAGGGTATGTATCATGGACTCCAGGCCGTGGACGCGGCAATAAGTCAGCCATCACTCTCCCACAGCCTTTTGATGTGTTATTGCTGAAGCAGCTTGAATCGCAAGTACGTACAGGACAAATCAACGAAGCGTTTGCACATGCCGAACACTTCCAAAAACGCACCGTTCTACAAGAAAAGCTCCCCCCCCTTTGGCTGGATGAAACCAAAGCCGAATTATCCAAAGAAAATACACTGTTATATATTGTGTCGTACCATTTCCCTGAATGGCGACCGACACATGCCCTATCTGCCAGTTCAATTCTGTTCTTAGAAGCCGTATTCGATACGCTGGTGCGCTACGACAAAGAGACAGGAAAGATTCACCCTCACTTAGCGCATCACTATTATGATGAAGGGAATCAGTATTTTTTCCGTTTACGTCCAGACGTGTATTTTCATAACGGCGAAAAATTGGAGCCCAAACACGTCAAAGCCTGTTTTGATTACCGGCGAACCACTACGCACCCATACCATATTTTGTTTCGCCACTTAGACAGCATTGAAACAAAAGGAGATTGGGTTATCTTCAACATGAAGCAGATCGACCCCATCTTTCTACATTTATTAACCGATATCCATAGTGCTGTATTTTACCCCAGTAAAGGCGGTCAACCTGAGCAAGCCATCGGCACTGGGGCTTACAGCCTCACCCACCGAGAAAGAGAACATTGGGTACTCACAAAAAACACTCAGTACTTTGGTATCGGCGGTTTGATCGAACGTGCTGAATTTTGGTCAACAAAACACACAGATGCGATCCGTTGCGGTCATGTCTACGAAAAATGTCCAGTTCAACCGGAAGATCGAAAAAACGCGAATAAGGTAGAACAACATGCTTGTGCTGCCCTTGAATTTGTCTGCCATCCGAATAGGTTAAGTAGCAGTGAACGCGCATGGCTGGTTAATATAATTCGCCAGTTTACGATCAAAAATAGCTCATCGATTGCACCATTTGCCAATAGCATCATGCCTTATCATCAAGAAAAAGGCTTTCATCTATTTCAACAAACCATGACAAAACCTACTCGACCAATTTCACTCAAATACCGAAAAGGTGATGAGGGAGATATTACTCCTCTCATTCAGTTTCTGGCAGCCGAAGGAATTGAAGTGGAGTGTCATGTAGTGGACAGAATAGGTCATCCGTGGGATCACGGCGACATCGTTGATATCCATTATACGGGCTATGTCTTTGGCAATAATCTTGCCTTTCAGTATTACGAATGGCTATTAACCAGCAATCTGTTTAAGGTGTGTTTAAACGATGACGAGCGCCTTAACCTACTACGGTTCGTTGATCTATTAATGAATGACAGCAACGACATCATAGACTTCATGGACAAATTGTACCGTGCCGAAGATTGGCTGATCCAAAATTGTCATTACGTTCCTCTCTGGCGCGATCATGCTTTCTATAACACCTCAGAGAAACTTCACGGTAAACAAACTGACAATATGGGTGTGATGTCACTATCAAATCTCTGGCTGGAATAATCTGGCCGGAACCGGTCAAGATAGTCAGAATAATGCTTATAAAGCGTTATCAGGAAAAAGCCAAGAGTAAACCGCCATTTTACAGGCAAAAAAAACCGCTCAATAAGCGGTTCTTTTTGCCACTGCATAAGCAGTAACTGAAATTAGTAGCCGAAGCTTGTTGGATAGTGAAAGTCTGCAGTGTAAACAGAACGAACATTCCAGAAGTTTGCAGAAACAAAACCTTTCATAATTATCACCTTCTTAATCAATTATTTTTTGGTTGAACATTTTGAGTTCAGTTGATCTCGGTTCCCTGGAGGCGATTAACGGACTCATCCTTTGAGCATTTTCATCACTTCGTCTGAAGATGTAACCACTATAGCACGGTGAAATTAAGTTACAACAATTATTAGACATAGATCACATAAAAACCATTAACGTGATCAGCATCACCCATACAGCGTAACTCACTTTCACCTACAATCCCTAAATCTAGAGATACCACTTTAGTGATGATATCAGGCACAAAGAGTTGAAAGGTTCAGTCATTGGTATGGCGGCTTAATAACTATTTTTCCTATAACGAATCCAAAGCATAGGCGTGAAAATAGCCATAATCAACGCAGCGAAAATCAGGTTGGTAAAATCTAAAGATGAGTCAGATCGAGAGTGAATAAGAAGACTGCTCAGCATACCTCCCAGCCCTACAGCAAAATGCTGCATTGAGTTTTGCATGCTAATCAAAAGCATACGCTCTTTTATGGGAAGAGAGCATATCAATTCTGTTACCAGTATCAACGTTCGAGTTGAACTGACTATTATAAAAGCAATAAAGGCAACAACAGCAAGATCTACGTTTATGGTTCTAAACCCTAGAACCATAGATACCGCCATAACTACCGACAGTAGGATTATTATCCTACCTACCGTTATATCACTCATTTTGACTCGCCCGTAATATTGCATCGCAATGAAAGAGCAAATGCCACTTAAGACGTAACAAAAGCTCAATAGTTTTGGAGATATGCTGAGGTTAACGGAAAGCATTACAGGGAACTGAGTAGAAACCAAAAAGGTACCCAACACCGCACTAAAAATTAGCATAACCGAACAACAAACAACACGGTTTGATAAAGCTTCGGCTAGCAATAGCTTCTTGTCATTAGAACAGACAAATTCTTGTGAGTTGTTTTCTGCCTTGTTCCGTGTCGATATAAATAACAAAATACTTACTAACACCAGTGCAGAACCTATAACTTGAAAGCCTAACTGCCAATTGCTACCAGAAGACAACATGATGAGACTTGGCACTCCCACTGCAAGTGCTAGTGGAAATGAGCTCAGTAATATCGCAGTATTCTGTTTCCTTTCCTCTTCACTGGAAATCAAAATAAGATAATTCAGGTTTACAACAGCTAATGACCCACCAAAGAACCCTGTCAACACCCGACATAAAATCAACAGATTAAAGTCACTCACAAGTACCGTAAAAAATGTCGTCAGCGTTATTCCTACGAGGTAGAAGCAAACCCGTTTTATTTCTCGATTAAGATCTGGCGATCCTTTAGTGAATAGGCATGTGATCGCCGCAGCTATAGCATAGGCTGAAACGAGATAACCAGCCTGAGATGCGTCGGCACCCCACATGCAAAGTCATTATTGAGCTAAAAGGGACAATAACTAGCGCATCAAGTGCAATAATAAAGTGGATCATGAAACAGACAATAATGTCATAACGCGCTAGCCAAGAAGACTTAATAGTTGAAGTAGACAAAGTTTATCCTGCAAATAATCGTTGATAATAATGGTATTGTATAAGCCTAATTCTGGTAATAAAGTGTCGGAAACGGGTTTGATAATCCAATATTTTGGGATAAAAATGATTGAGCACATAGAGCAACAATGGCTAAAAAGCTTTCACTGTGTCTATGAGAACAACAGCTTTAAGAGAGCCGCTGAGTTTCTGAATTTACCGACATCAAATGTAAGTCGTCATATCGCTTTACTAGAAGAAAAGTTAAATACAAGACTATTTGAAAGGACTACCCGCCGGATGGCTCCGACAGATGCGGGGGAACAGCTTTATGCATCAACACAGCCGCTATTAGGAGAGCTCAATGATGCGCTCGAAGAAGTAACCCGGCACTCCCATAAGGTAATGGGGGCAGCTCAAAGTTCTTATGCCAGATACTCCACCATTGGCTCAAGCTGTGGTCTCTTTTTGTATCGAGCATCCTTCAATATCGTTATGTTGCGATACGAGTTTAAGTCCAAAAGAAGATTTGCTCGATGGATTTGATTTAATCTTAAGCTTTCATCGCGGAAAACTACCGGACAGCAATTGGGTAGCCAGGGAGATCAGACGCTGGCCAAGTGCTGTAGTGGCGTCACCTAAGCTTATTCAAACTTGTGCTCGCCCCTACCAGGTTACTGATTTAAGTCACGTTCCGTGCATCAACAGCTTAACCGCTTTGAATGGTACACCATGGGTTTTCAAAAACTCAAAAGGTGAGCTTATTATGCAAAAAGTGCAGTCATCATTTAAGGTCAATAGCGGGAGCCTTGCCAAATCTGGCGCTTTAGCTGGCCTTGGATTTGCCATACTGCCAATCGAATCTTGTATTGATGAGCTAAAAACTGGTTCCCTAGAAATTGTAGAATTAGAGTACGAACCTGAAGACTTAATTTTGTACGCTTTTTATGCATCCAGAAAACATTTAGCAAAAAAAATCTCGGTTTTTGTTGAGCACTTACAGCGCCAACCCAATGTAGATAAAAACACATATTCAAAATGACGGTAGCATTAAGATAATTATTCTTTCTTTAGCATAGACAAAAAGCAATACCTGCCCCCCCCTTGAATTGTGCTTAACTAAAAACCGCAGAAACGAAAAAGGCGTTAGCAAACTCTACTCTGCTAACGCCTTAAATAAATAGAACATCATGTTACGTATGACGAACATGTTTAAGTTTAATGATTACGCTTGGTTTGACTCTGCATCAATGTCGCAATCAGTACAACTTTGTAGTGCAATTTCGTGTTCAAAGACTGCTGCATCGTTACCTTCGGCCAGTAGCTCTGCTATTTCATCCGCTACTTCTTGCTCATCTTTCGCTTCAACTTGATTCGCTAGTTCTTCTTCTGAGTAACCGTAGAAATTCAGCAATAAGTAATCACGCGCTTCGTCTTTAGTACAAGTAACGTTCACCGAAAGATCTGGCTCAACGTTGCCTTGCGCGATAATCGCAGCCACTTGCGCTAGGACATCATCTTTCATCGCAGCCGTTAACCAACCAAGATCAGTGCTTACTGTGGTTTTTTTACAGTTAAAACAAGGAAGTTGATGAAAGTAATATTGAAAATCAGTCATAGGTAATTTCTTCTTTGAGTGTTGTATAGCAAGATTATGCGCATTTTCTAGCAAAATACTATCTCAATAAACATTGAGGACTGGATTGCCGTGGATGATTTGGGGGGGCTGGGCGCAGAGCGAGGTAACGCTGATCACAAAGTTAATCTGTAGTGACCTAAAAGATAAATGGATATTTTTAATTTAGACTATTAGCTCCATTCTTTCCTTTCGGATAATCTCTGGTATTGCGAATCATCAGAGGTTGTTATGAAGTGACAAAGTGGAATTTGCTATTAACCTACATCCTAAAATTATCTGAATTATGATAACAAAAGTCTCATTAACCAGTTCATAAGCCAATAACCAGCAAAGCTAGGAATAAAAAAAACAAAACTCATGATAATAAAATATTTTAATATTAGTATGCTGATATGTTTCATCATTATTATCCTAGCTGTTTTTTATTTTATCGGTTTGTACATTTCATTAGATGTACTGACTCATACACGACCGAACTGACAGTCAAGGACAGTTCCTGGCTACCACCAATTCGAAACTGAACATTAGCGCGATAGTCCATTCAGGTTGAATTTAGATTTCAGATAATTCCTCGTATCTCAAAATGTAAAATGGCACCACTATAGAAGATGCCATTTTTGATAGGTTCTGGACAAAAGCTTTCACTCGTGATTTGCGTTACCAGCATTACTTTATGCAGAACTTACAAGGGAACATTCAGTACATCGCTCATCTCTGAGATATTTTTGCCCCCGTAACGTTTTAGACTTTCTTAAGATTCTTTATAATCATGGCTTGTTTACCTCCGTAAATACTTCTGCATAGTAATCCCTAATTTTATGCTCTCCATAGATTGGAGCAATAAAGTCATTTCCCATAACAGTGAAGAAAAACTCAGCAACACCACCTCATTTCTCAGGTACAGGCCTAAGTAGCCAGTCGCACCCGCAACTAAAACCTTTTTCGATGCGTCATCATATTTTCCTTACCTTCTACGGCTAGTTACTCCGCTAATGTTCGGCGGTACGGCTCTTCTCTTACGCCATGAGAAAGTACTAACTTAATCATGAAAATTGGAGCTATCCACTCAAGACCGACTGGGGGAAGGGATAAGCTGAGCAAGAATGATCGATAGCATTACGATCAACAACGCGACAGGGCGTTGTAGGTACAAAGGTGTAAAATGAATACATACAATTGATACCATCATCATGCCATACCAAAAGAAGGCATAAGACCATGCGATATCAAAACACAGTGGAATCGCAAACAATTGAAAATGGATAGCTGGGAATAGGAATTTACTTCCAACCAGTTTTCCCAGCCAATTAACATCTAGGTTTTGGTCGGTATAAAGATACCGCTTCATTGAACCAAGCGAGTTTGTTAGCACACCGCCAATCATATCCAAGGTTAAAGCGGCTGCTACGATAATTTGTAATACACTCCAATCAAGCTCTTTCCACGCAAAAAAGTATAGGATTGCTGGTGCTATGAAT
>LLEM01000177.1_pt1 | contig 12673 bp, 18 predicted proteins | sample 595841 | NCBI WGS metagenome assembly LLEM01 (sample SAMN02919313, study PRJNA255460) | bioreactor metagenome | biome: chemostat; feature: culture 2012_10.2; material: sediment; isolation source: day64 10degC chemostat 2012 inoculated with Wadden Sea sediment taken from... | place: Germany: Bremen ...
CTCCTGGTGCTTGTCAGGATGCCGGACCAGGTACGGATTTTTTTGCGATAGAGCACAACCATGTGTCGATCACACCATTACAGGTTGATCTAACGGCGCATGATGCGATTGATGGCATTGAACAATGGTTAAAACAAGTGGAGAAAAACTAAGGATGCGCTATGCGGAAGAGCGACATAGTCTGCTGACGTATTTACATCAGCTGGGTATCCATAACGATATAGTTTTGCAGGCGATGTCAGCCGTTCCCAGAGAGCTGTTCATCGATGAAGCCTTATCTCATAAAGCCTATGAAAATAATGCTTTGCCAATTGGCAGCGGGCAGACGATCTCACAGCCTTATATTGTGGCAAAAATGACGGAGTTGCTGGATCTGCAACCTCACTCCCGGATACTGGAAATAGGTACGGGATCTGGCTATCAGACAGCGGTGCTGGCACATATGGTCGAGCATGTGTTTTCTGTTGAACGGATCAAAGCGTTGCAGTGGCAGGCCAAGCGTCGCTTTAAGCAGCTTGATCTGCATAATATTTCTACCAAACATGGAGATGGCTGGCTGGGATGGCCGAGCAAAGGGCCGTTTGATGCCATTATCGTGACTGCTGCTGCTGATGATATCCCCGTTGAGCTGCTGGCTCAGCTTGCCGATGGGGGGGGCGCCTGATCATCCCTGTGGGTGATGAGTACCAAGTACTGAAGCAAATTGTACGAAATGGCGAGCAGTATCTTTCGCAGGATATTGAAGCTGTCCGTTTTGTCCCTTTGGTCGCAGGAGAGCTGGCGTAAATTTCGATGAGTGTGGCGGTGAAGAAATCGAATTGGCGATCAACGACAGTGGCAGTGATTTGTCTGCTGCTGTCTGCCTGTAGTACTCATACGCCGGCGCCAGTTACCAGCCTAGACAAAGACTACCAAAGCTTGAAACGAGGCAGCTTCCGTGGCAGTTATTATCAGGTGGAAAAAGGGGATACCCTGTATTTCATTTCTTATATCACTGGACGGGAAGTGAAAGATATAATTGCCAGTAATAAACTTTCTCCTCCTTATACTATTTATCCTGGACAGACGTTACAGCTCTGGAAGCCGAAATATGTTGCCCCCCCTGCATATGGTAAGGCCGGAACTATCGCAGTTGTTAAACCCCCCCCAGTAAAAACAGCAACTAAGGTAACACAGCCAAAACCAACCCCCCCAAAACCGGTGCCAAAACCGAAGCCGAAGTCGAAACCGATCGAGCAAAAAGCAGCCGATAAAAATGTTGATCAAGGTCGCACAAAAGAGTACTCTCAAAATTCCAAAAGTAACAAAGTTGTTACAAATAAGGCGAGCAACAGTAACAAGGTGGACAGTTGGTCATGGCCGACCAAAGGTCGGGGTTATAGCCAAGTTCTCCAGCGCGGAAAACGGTAACAAAGGCATAGATATTGCCGGAAAAAGAGGACAGACCGTTCAGGCCTCAGCTGGTGGAACCGTGGTGTATGCAGGTAACGCTCTGCGTGGTTATGGAAACCTAGTGATTATTAAGCATAGCGACGACTATCTGAGCGCTTATGCGCACAATGATAAAGTGCTGGTTAAAGAGCAACAGACGGTAAAAGCGGGGGCAGAAGATTGCTTCAATGGGAAGCTCCGGAAGTAACAGTGTTCGCCTACATTTTGAGATCCGTTACAAAGGCAAATCGGTTAATCCATTACGGTACTTGCCGAAATAGACAACATGGCATAGTGAAGTTGTAATGTCTTGCTAACTCGCCATCTGGGAGGCGCTATGAGTAGAAGCAATACGGCTACAAATATCGAGAACTTTGACTTTGAAGATGTGGAATTAGATTCTGCAGAAGCCGAAACCAAAGCCGCATCGGCTGAAAAAACGAGTGATGAGGTCGATATTTCGCAATATGGGGCAACGCAGAAAGCCCTGGATGCGACACAGCTTTACCTTGGCGAGATCGGCTTTTCTCCGCTTCTTACTGCGGAAGAAGAAGTTTTGTATGCCCGCCGGGCGCTGCGGGGTGATGAAGTTGCCCGCAAGCGAATGATAGAAAGTAACTTGCGATTGGTTGTGAAGATATCTCGTCGTTACAGCAATCGTGGTCTAGCCCTGCTGGATTTGGTTGAGGAAGGCAACCTCGGCTTGATCCGCGCAGTCGAAAAATTTGATCCGGAACGCGGTTTCCGTTTCTCTACCTATGCAACATGGTGGATCCGTCAGACCATTGAACGGGCGATCATGAACCAAACTCGCACCATCCGTTTACCCATCCATGTCGTGAAAGAGCTGAATGTTTATCTTCGTACAGCCCGTGAACTAGCCCAGAAGCTGGATCATGAGCCGACAGCGGAAGATATTGCCCTGAAGCTAGATAAATCTGTCGAGGATGTAAACCGCATGCTGCGTTTGAATGAGCGTGTCGGTTCGGTTGACAACCCGATTGGTGGCGATTCAGAGAAAGCGTTGCTAGATATTATTCCTGACGAGAAGGGAGGCGGTCCAGAGACGTCGACCCAAGATGATGATATCAAAACCTCGATTGTTTCCTGGCTGCAGGAACTGAATCCGAAACAGCGCGAAGTACTGGCACGCCGATTCGGTTTGCTGGGTTATGAAGCGTCGACCCTTGAAGATGTTGGCCGTGAAATTGGCCTGACCCGTGAACGTGTCCGCCAGATCCAGGTAGAAGGCCTGCGTCGTCTGCGCGATATGCTGACGCACCAAGGCTGAATATCGAATCGTTGTTTAACCAAGATTTGTAAAAGTATTCAGGTCCGCTGATTGCAACACTATCATCTGCCGGATAGGAATAAAAAAAGGACGCAAAGTGCGTCCTTTTTTATTCCATCAAACCGACCTTATCGGCTATAGCAGCGCCTTTAGACGGTACAGTTCATCCAACGCCTGCCTCGGTGTCAGATTGTCCGGGTTCAGGTTTGTCAGAGCTTCTTCTACTCGCTCGGTTCGGGCAACAAAGTGAGCTGCTGTTCTTCCTTCGGTGCCGCGGAAGGCGACTTCACGGCCTGTTGGTGCCCGCTTGCTTCTAGCTGTTGTAGCTTGATTTTAGCGCGCTTGATGACCGATCTTGGCACCCCAGCTAGCTTGCGACAGCTAGGCCATAGGATTTACTGGCAGCACCCTCCTGTACGGCATGCATAAAGGCGATTTCATCACCATGCTCGACGGCATCTAAATGTACATTAGCCAGTCCGTCCATCATCGAAGGCAGTTCTGTCAATTCAAAGTAGTGGGTAGCAAAGAGAGTCATGGCTGCTATCTTTTCGGCTAGCCATTCGGCACTGGCCCAAGCTAGCGACAGACCGTCGTAAGTACTGGTACCACGACCTATTTCATCCATTAGCACGAGACTATTTTGGGTTGCATTATGAAGAATATTCGCGGTTTCGGTCATTTCTACCATGAAGGTCGAGCGGCCGGAGGCGAGATCATCCGAGGCGCCAATACGGGTGAAAATACGATCCAGCGGACCAATTCTTACCGATTCTGCCGGTACAAAAGAACCAACATGAGCCATTAGGGCAATGAGGGCTGTCTGGCGCATATAGGTAGATTTACCGCCCATATTGGGTCCGGTAATGATCAGCATTCGACGGGCATTGTGCAGGGAAATCGGGTTGGCGATAAATGGTTCGTTCAGGACTTGTTCGACTACTGGGTGGCGACCTGCATTGATTTCAATTCCTGTTTCCGTTGCGAGTTCTGGGCGGCAGTAGTTTAGTGTATCGGCACGTTCGGCCAGGTTGGCCAGTACGTCTAACTCGGATAAGGCATTGGCTGCATTTTGGAGTCGCTCTAGGTGAGGCAGCAGCAAGTCAAACAACTCTTCCCACAACTTTTTCTCCAGCCCCAAAGCCTTGGATTTGGAGTTTAGTACCTTGTCTTCATGCTCTTTGAGCTCTGGAATGATATAGCGCTCGGCATTTTTCAGTGTCTGGCGGCGGACATAATGGCTAGGCACCAGGTGCTCTGGCCACGACTGACCTGGATGAAGAAACCGTGTACCTGGTTGAATCCCACTTTCAGGCTATCGATGTCATGGTGCTCGCGTTCTCGGATCTCGAGATCATCGAGGTATTTTGAGGCACCGTCTGCCAGGTCCCGCCATTCATCCAGCTCGGTATTATAGCCCGGCGCCAGTACTCCGCCGTCACGGATCACTACGGGCGGGTTTTCGATAATGGCATGCTCTAGCAGCTCGCAAAGCGCATCCATCGGGGGGGCGGCAAATTGTGCCAACTCACCGATGCGCGGCTGTTCGACTTCCGCCAACAACTCTGCCAGCTCCGGCAGGTGCTGCAAGGCGGTACGCATGCGGGCAAGGTCACGCGGACGTGCAGAACGCAGGGCCAAACGAGCCAAGATGCGCTCCAGATCACCCATGTGGTGCAGTACACCAGCTACATCGCTAAACAGGCCGGTATCCTTGAAGGCAGAAATAGCATCAAGTCGGTGGTTGAGTTGCTGCGGATTGCGGATCGGCTGATGCAGCCAACGTTTGAGCAAACGACTTCCCATCGGGGTTGCTGTCTGATCCAGAACCGAGGCCAGCGTGTTATCAAAACCGCCGGCGAGGTTTTGGGTCAGCTCGAGGTTGCGGCGGGTGGCGGCATCCAAGATCACGGCATGATCTTTGTTGTCTAGGGTGATAGCACGGATATGCGGTAGCGCGGTACGCTGGGTATCTTTGACATATTGCATCAGGCAACCCGCAGCACATAGGCCGCGCTCTGCTGTCTCGACCCCCAAAACCTATCAGGTCACGGGTACCGAATTGCATTGTCAGCTGTTGGCGGGCGGTGTCCAAATCAAATTCCCAAACCGGACGGCGGCGGGTGCCTTTAAGCGATTGCAATAAACCCGGCAGGGCAAAATCTTCCGGGGTATAGCAGCTCGGCCGGGCTGGTACGTTGCAGTTCGGCCTGCATGGCTTCTTCGGTTTCAGGCTCGGTAAGCATGAAACGGCCCCGAGGTGATATCCAGTGTCGCGTAACCGAATCCGTTGCTATTTTGATAAATTGCGGCAATCAAATTGTCGTGACGTTCATTGAGCAGCGCTTCGTCGCTGACGGTACCCGGGGGGGTTACAATGCGGACGACTTGACGCTCAACCGGCCCTTTGCTGGTCGCCGGATCGCCGATTTGTTCGCAAATGGCAACAGAGACACCCTGCTGAACCAGCTTGGCGAGGTAGCCTTCGACAGCATGGTAGGGAACACCGGCCATAGGGATCGGTTGGCCGTTTGAAGATCCGCGTTTGGTCAGGGAAATATCCAGTAGTTGAGAAGCCTGTTTGGCATCATCAAAAAATAGTTCGTAGAAGTCGCCCATACGATAGAACAGCAAAATATCAGGGGTTTTCTGCCTTGATTCTCAAGAACTGCTGCATCATGGGGGGGGTGTGCTTTTCTAAACCTTTCACTGTCACGATATTGCCTGCTTATTGATGCCGGAATTGAAAACGTACCGGGTAAATTTCTGGAGGCTAAGGATACGTGAATCAGCCAAGGGGAGCAAAGTAGCAATTGCTTTCTTGCATAACTATTTGCTCGACACTGAAGGCTGTTAGTAGAGTTGCCGACGAGTGCGTTGCAGAGTATGGTTGGGCAGGAACAATCGATGGGAGATAAGGATGGCTGATATCCAGCAATTGGCTCATGAACTTGGTTCGGCTTTGAGTCGACAAGGGGGGATCGCAACGACGGCAGAATCTTGTACCGGCGGTGGTGTTTCTGCGGCAATCACGGATGTAGCCGGTAGCTCAAGCTGGTTTGATCGTGCTTTTATTACCTACAGTAATGAAGCGAAGCAGCAGATGCTCGGGGTTGAGCTGGCACAGCTTGAAGCACATGGTGCAGTTAGCGAGCAGGTCGTCCAGCAGATGGCACAAGGGGCTTTGAAGCATTCAGCGGCGACGATCAGTGTGGCTATCAGCGGTATTGCCGGTCCGGGTGGTGGTACAGCTGAAAAGCCGGTCGGAACGGTTTGTTTTGCTTGGGGCTGATACAACCGGCTGGATACAGTGCGAAACCTGTTTCTTTGACGGTGATCGCAATGCTGTTAGGCTGCAAGCCGTCGAAAAATCATTGTCTGGTATGTTGCAGCGCTTGCAGCAACAGGGCTGAGCGAAAAATAGCACCTGGTTGCGAACGACGATAGGCAAAAAAATTTTCACACAGCGCTAGACACTGTATGAATAGACAGTATACTAATCATCATTATCAGTACTTAATTTTAGCATCCGTTGGAGAGTCGAATGGACGACAACAAACAGAAGCTCTTGCCGCAGCGTTAGGCCAGATTGAAAAGCAGTTCGGTAAAGGTTCCATCATGAAGTTGGGCGATAACCGTACTATGGATATTGAAACAGTTTCGACTGGCTCCCTGTCGCTTGATATTGCACTTGGCGCTGGTGGTTTACCAATGGGGGCGTATCGTTGAAATTTACGGTCCTGAATCATCAGGTAAAACGACGCTAACCCTTGAAGCGGTAGCATGTGCCCAGAAAGCCGGTAAGACTTGTGCGTTTATTGATGCGGAGCATGCTCTGGATCCAATCTATGCGCAAAAACTAGGTGTAGATATCGACCAGCTATTGGTTTCTCAACCAGACACGGGGTGAGCAGGCTCTGGAAATCGTTGATGCACTTGCCCGTTCTGGTGCTGTTGATGTAATTGTTGTCGATTCGGTTGCCGCTCTAACACCAAAAGCTGAGATCGAAGGTGAGATGGGTGACAGCCATATGGGTTTGCAGGCACGTATGCTGTCACAGGCAATGCGCAAGCTAACCGGTAACCTGAAAACATCAAACTGCATGTGTATCTTCATTAACCAGATCCGAATGAAGATTGGTGTGATGTTTGGTAACCCAGAAACCACAACCGGTGGTAACGCCCTGAAGTTCTATGCTTCTGTTCGTCTTGATATCCGCCGTACCGGTGCGATCAAAGATGGTGACGAAGTGGTGGGTAACGAAACTCGTATCAAGGTAGTGAAGAACAAAATCGCTGCGCCGTTTAAGCAAGCCGAAACACAAATCCTTTATGGTCAGGGCTTCAACCGTCTAGGCGAGCTGGTTGACCTTGGTGTGAAGAATAAAATGGTTGAGAAGGCTGGTGCCTGGTACAGCTACCAGGGCGATAAGATCGGCCAAGGTAAGGCAAATGCCTGTAAGTTCTTGGGGTGAGCACCCTGAAATTGCACAAGAGCTAGATAAGAAGCTACGTGATTTGTTGCTAACGCCACCTGCTGCGCAGGAAGAAACGGCTGAGGAAAAAGACGCAGAGAAAGATCAGGCGTTCTAAGCCGCTTTCCTGCATCCAGATATTCCAGCTATCCTGCTTCTGCAAAGAGGTTAGATAAATGAGACGGGCCCTGTACTTTGGTACGCGGCCCGTTTTGTGTATTGAGGCAAGGTAAAATGAAAAAACAAGCTCCGAGGCAAAGTGCCAAAGAAGCGGCTGTCGCTATCTTTCACGCCGGGATCATGCAGAGAAAGAGCTGCGCCAGAAGCTTAAAACGAAAGGCTATAGTGAGCCGGATGTTATCGATGCCATCGCTTACTGCCAGGACTATAATTGGCTAGATGATGCCCGCTATGCGGCAATGATGATGCGCAATGGTGTTGCCAAGGGATGGGGGTTCACTGCGGATCAAGCAAGAAATGAAAATGAAGGGCGTGCATGACGCGATTGTCAGCCAGGCTCTCGAGGATGGCGATATTGATTGGTATGAGCATGCCCGCGACGTTGCCCAACGAAAGTTTGGCAATAGCGAAATTGATACGCCGAAGGAAAAAGCCCGGCGCTTTCGCTTTATGCAGTACCGTGGGTTTGATTTTGAACAGATCAAGTATGCCCTAGATACAAACGATGACGAATAACGTTCACTCTACTTAGTACATGCGACATGTCTCTTCCCGCTGCCAATTTGCCAAGCTTGGCAGCGCTACCTTTCTTTATGGTATCTTTCGTTTTGGCAACGATGTATTAATTGCGCTAATTCTTAACATAACATTTCCCGTATTACCTGCCGTTGTTTTACAATAGCCGCCAAAGAATTTATCTTAGTTCAATTAAAACCTGCTGACATAAGTTCCAGGCCGACAGGCATGGAAGTTTATGGGGAGGGGGTTACATTATCGCTTAAGTGCGATTTTTCCGGTTTTATCAAAGCATTTATTCAGGATTTGCCAATGTACATGAGCACTGATGAGATTCGCCGTGCGTTTCTTGCGTTTTTTGAGAGCAAAGGTCACCAGATCGTAGAAAGCTCTTCTCTTGTACCTGCTAACGACCCAACACTGTTGTTTACCAACGCAGGTATGAACCAATTTAAAGATACATTTTTAGGTCTGGAAAAGCGCGGCTACACTCGAGCGACAACAGCTCAGCGCTGTGTACGTGCTGGTGGTAAGCACAATGACCTTGAAAATGTCGGCTTTACCGCGCGTCACCATACCTTCTTCGAAATGCTGGGTAACTTCAGCTTCGGCGATTACTTTAAGCAAGATGCGATTAAGTACGCGTGGGAGTTCCTGACTGACGTACTGAAGCTGCCTAAGGATCGTTTGCTGGTGACCGTCTACGAGACTGATGACGAAGCATTCGCTATCTGGAACAAAGAGATGGGGGATCCCGGCTGATCGCATCGTCCGTATCGGTGACAAGGAAGGTGGTAAACCTTTTGAGTCAGATAACTTCTGGCAGATGGGTGATACCGGTCCTTGTGGTCCGTGTACTGAGATTTTCTACGATCACGGCGAGCATATCTGGGGGGGTGGCCGTCCTGGTACACCAGAAGAAGATGGCGACCGTTTCATTGAGATCTGGAACAACGTATTCATGCAGTTTAACCGTCAGGCTGACGGTACTATGGAGCCGTTGCCAAAGCCGTCAGTTGATACCGGCATGGGTATCGAACGTATTGCTGCGATCATGCAGGGTGTACATTCGAACTACGAGATTGATATTTTCCAGACCCTAATCAAAAAAGCCGCCGAAGTGATTGGGTACGATGATCTGTCGAACCAGTCGTTGCGTGTTGTTGCCGACCATACTCGATCGTGCGCATATTTGATTGTCGATGGTGTGATGCCGTCGAATGAAGGTCGTGGCTACGTGTTGCGCCGTATCATTCGCCGTGCAGTACGTCATGGCAACAAACTGGGTGCGCAGGGTACCTTCTTCTACAAGCTAGTTGGTCCTCTGGCTGAAATTATGGGGGACGGCGGGAGAAGAGCTGAAGAAGCAGCAGGCGATGGTCGAGAAAGTGTTGAAGATCGAAGAAGAAAACTTCGGTCGTACACTTGACCGTGGTATGACAATTCTGAACGATGCGCTCGATAGCCTAGACAGCAAGGTGCTGGATGGTGAGACGGTATTCAAACTGTATGATACCTACGGTTTCCCGGCTGATTTGACCAATGATGTTGCTCGCGAGCGTGGCTTCTCTATTGATGAAGAAGGCTTCAACAATGCCATGGAAGCACAGCGCCAGCGTGCCCGTGATGCGGGTCAGTTTGGTGTTGATTATAACGAAGCTATCAAGTTGACGTCAACACCGAGTTTTGTGGTTATGCGGGCACTGACGGTGATGGCGAAGTTGTTGGCTTGTACCGTGGCAGTGAAGCGGTAGACAGTATCAATGCTGGTGAAGAAGCGCTGGTGGTACTGAATAATACGCCATTCTACGCTGAGTCTGGCGGCCAGTGTGGTGATGCGGGTGTAATGACAGCAACTGGCGTTCAGTTCGATGTCGCTGATACCCAGAAGTTTGGTGATGCCATTGGCCACAAAGGTACACTGGCTACAGGTGTGCTGAAAGTGGGTGACAAGTTAACGGCAACCGTGGATGCGGCGCGCCGCTCGGCTATTAGTCTTAACCACTCGGCTACGCACTTATTGCATGCGGCACTACGTAATTTGCTTGGTGAGCATGTCGCGCAGAAAGGCTCGCTGGTTAAGCCGGAGTCATTGCGTTTCGATTTCTCGAACTTAGAAGCGGTGAAATCAGAGCAGCTGCGTGAGATTGAACGTGTAGTGAACGAGCAGATCCGCCTGAACCATGCTATCGATACCAATATCATGGATATCGAAGCGGCGAAAGAAAAAGGTGCGATGGCACTGTTTGGCGAGAAGTACGCTGACGAGGTCCGCGTATTGAGCATGGGTGAGTTCTCGACTGAGCTTTGTGGTGGTATCCACGCCAAGAATACTGGTGATATCGGCCTGTTCAAAATCACCTCTGAAGGTGGTATTGCCGCAGGTATCCGCCGTATTGAAGCGGTAACAGGCGAAGCCGCAATCGAAGCACTGCATATGCAGGAAGCATTGTTGTCAGAGACTGCCGGCTTAGTGAAGTCTGATGCAGCATCCGTCGCGACCAAGGTAGGTGCACTGGTTGCTCATAGCAAGCAGCTTGAAAAAGAAATTCAGCAACTGAAAGATAAGCTGGCAGCGCAAGAAGGCGCAGGTCTTATTAATCAGGCACAAGAGATCAATGGCGTGAAAGTGCTGATCTCCAAACTGGACGGAGCCGATAACAAAGCACTGCGTGGCATGGTTGATGAGCTAAAGAATCAGCTAGGCAGCGGTGTCGTTATACTGGGTAACGTCAGTGATGGCAAAGTAGGTTTAATTGCCGGTGTAACCAAAGATCTTACCGGTAAAGTGAAGGCCGGTGAGCTTGTCAATATGGTTGCCCTGCAAGTAGGTGGTAAAGGTGGCGGTCGCCCGGATATGGCACAGGCAGGCGGTACGGACGCAAGTGCGCTTCCTGCTGCGCTAGAGTCGGCACAAGCATGGATCGCTGAGCGCCTGTAAGGCGCTCTTTATCAAGACGTAAGGTAACGGGGTATTAGCCCCAGGAAGGTGAAGTAAAGTGACGCAGATTGCGCGTAAATCGCTAATAGTGCAAAAGTTTGGTGGTACATCCGTTGGTTCGATAGAACGTATTCAGGCTGTCGCCGAGCGAGTCATTAAAGCTAAAGAAGAGGGCAAGCAACTCGTCGTGGTTGTTTCTGCCATGTCTGGTGAGACGAATCGTCTACTGGGCCTTGCACAGCAGATTGATGCTGTGCCTGCAGAGCGAGAACTTGACGTTCTCTTGTCGGCGGGTGAACAAGTCTCTATGGCTTTGCTCGCAATGATGTTGAATAGGCTGGGACATGCAGCGGTATCGCTGACTGGTTGGCAGGCGGGAATCAAAACCTGCAGCCAGCATAATGATGCGAAAATCACTGATATTGACCCTAGCTATATTCAGCAGTTGCTCGGCCAAGACCAGGTTGTGATAGTTGCTGGTTTTCAAGGCATTAATGATGAAAGGGATATAACAACCCTTGGCCGTGGGGGGGCTCAGATACCACGGCAGTTGCACTGGCAGGCGCTTTATACGCAGATGAATGTCAGATTTTCACCGATGTGGACGGCGTATATACGTGCGATCCGCGTTTAGTACCGCAAGCGCGCCGTCTGGATGTTGTTCATTTCGATGATATGACATCCATGGCGCGAAACGGTGCGAAAGTGCTACAATTACAGTCAGTTGAATATGCGCGACAGCATAGAGTCCCGCTGAGTTCTGTCTTCATTCGAAGAGGGGGAAGGGGACTCTGGTTAGTTTTGACTCCTCTGCTGCATCAGATGTCGTGGGGATAGCGCTAAAGAATCAGCAAATACTGCTTGATGTCGATATGCCAGTATCCGAACTACAGGAACAGCTTAACTTGTTCGGTATGCAGTGCTGGTGTAAGGCCGTCGCCGCTGATTCAACGCAAATTGTTACAGCAAATGAAGATTTGGCACGACTAAAACTTGTGCTGGGTAAAAAAATGCACCAGGTCGCTTCGGTTTCAACCCTGTCTATAGTAGGGGGATAATGTGTCAATGCTGGCAGATAATATCTGTACGGTGCTGGCAGAAGCAGGTATCCGGGTGCGCCAAAAGAAACGGTCGGCTCATTGTCTTTCTTTGTTGATAAATGAGGATGATCATCAATTAGCTGTAGATATCGTCCACAAAAGGTTTGTGGTTGAGCCAGAAAGTCTGGATAATCGACCACTTCTCGCTGTTTCTTGAGCAGTGACCATTTACGCTTTCGTTAGTGGATGTGTAAATATTGTTGGATAATAAACTTTAACTCTTAAAAGACTGAGATTACTCAAGGAGCACACGAATGCTAATTTTGACACGTCGCGTAGGTGAAACGCTAATGATTGGTGACGAAGTAACCGTTACTGTACTTGGCGTTAAAGGTAACCAGGTTCGCATTGGTGTTAACGCGCCAAAAGAAGTATCTGTTCACCGCGAAGAAATCTATATGCGAATTCAAGCGGAAAAAGAAACCGGTTCTCAAGGTTCTGGTAACTTCTAAGTCGAAAAAGGTCAGTTATTTGCTGGCCTTTTTTGTCTCTGCAATTTACCTGAATTCTTCTGACTCATTGCGCCATTTATTTGAAAATAAGTAAGATACTGTGGACATTACGCAGGTTTAATTGTCTTGTTGGCTATTTAGTGTGCACCTGCGCTGTGAATGTCGTTTTTTGACGATAAAGTGTTTGACTTATTTTTGGCTGGCAGTAATATGAGCCCCCCGCAAGACGGTGAGGTGGCCGAGAGGCTGAAGGCGCTCCCCCCCTGCTAAGGGAGTATACGGTTTAT
>LLEM01000178.1_pt1 | contig 12640 bp, 12 predicted proteins | sample 595841 | NCBI WGS metagenome assembly LLEM01 (sample SAMN02919313, study PRJNA255460) | bioreactor metagenome | biome: chemostat; feature: culture 2012_10.2; material: sediment; isolation source: day64 10degC chemostat 2012 inoculated with Wadden Sea sediment taken from... | place: Germany: Bremen ...
GTTGGAGAGCATCGAGTAGCTTCTGTTCATCTAATGGCTTTGTAATCACACAGTCAACGCCAGCAACAATCATATTTTTCTGTGTTTCTTCAAAGACATCAGCGGTGCAGGCAAAAATAGGGATCTGGCTGATCGGAGATTGTAATGCCCGGATCCGAGCCGTTGCTTCGATGCCATCCATGACAGGCATATGATTATCCATCAGGATGACATCGAAAAACTCGTTATCTAGGATGGCGAGAGCCTCGGCTCCGTTCTCGGCGACACAGGTTTGAAAGCCGCGTTGCTTGAGGAAAGAGTCGATAATCAGGACATTTAGATTGTTGTCTTCGACGATCAGTACCTTGAGGTTGGCAAACGCACGGTGGTCGAATTCTACATTTTCCTGTTCCGGCAGCATGTACTGCCCCCCCTGGTGAATGTCCAAGGTGACAGTGAAAGTTGAACCTGCTCCGGGGTACGCTGTCGAGGCTGATGTGACCATTCATGAGTTCAGCTAGCTGCTTCACAATGCTTAGTCCTAGTCCTGTGCCGCCAAAACGACGGCTGGTAGAGGCTTCAGCCTGGGCAAAAGGGTCAAAGATATACTGGATGCGCTCAGGGTCGATACCGATCCCCCGTATCTTGGGTAATAATCGTGAGTGTTTTTTCGCCAGGGCTCTCGCCATTTTCTAGCCTGAGGGTAACCTGAACCTTGCCCCGTTCCGTGAACTTAATGGCATTGTTAATCAGGTTAAATAAAATCTGGCGGATCCGGGCCTTATCGGCATAGAACCAATCATTTTGATTGAATTCACACCGAATATCGAAACCAATTCCTTTCTCCTTGGCTAGCGAGTAGTAAGTACTTTCGATGGTGCCGACCAAGTCGGTAAAACAGAAATTGGTTTGATCCAGTTTGAGCTGTCCTTGCTCAATTTTGGAAAAGTCGAGAATGTCGTTCAGCAGAGACATCATATGTTTGCCCGAATCGAGCAGGGTACGGAGGTGATGCTCCTGTTCATCTGTCAGCTTTGTTTTCAACAATAGCTGCGACAAGCCAAGCATCCCGTTCATTGGGGGTCCGGATTTCATGGGAAAGGTTGGCGAGAAAGGCTGATTTTGCGCGATCAGCGGCTTCTGCCTTGTGCAGTGCACGGTTAAGCCGCTCGGTATCGTACGAAATCTTGTCCGCTCCCTGATTCAGCGCGTCATGCAGCACCTGGAGCTCGTGTGGCCCCCCCTCAATTCGCTCATTGCGGGCATAGTTACCAAGTTTAAATTGAGCCGCAAATCGAGAAAGTTTTGCCAACGGCATAGTGATCCGTTTGGTCAGGGCAATCGACAGAATTATCACGATGCCAGCAGTGAGAATAAGGGCCAGCATGAAGTAGCGATGGAGGTAATCGACAGCTTGGGTTACCGTGTTCTGCGGGGTTATCGAAACCAGAGACCAAAGTGGTTGGTTATCGTTCCCCCCCGTCGTACCGAGGCGGGTTACGGTAGCAATCAGTGGCTCATTATAACGATCGGTATAGTGCATGATTTCGCTAGTAGAAGAATGACCGTCAGTGTCATTTTGGTTATAGTTTTGCTGAAAATTTTCAAACGCTTGTAGTGAATGCCCCCCCTGGTGTTTTCCGGATAGGATCACGTTGCCTTTTTGATCGATAAGAATAATGTAGTCGGTATCACTAATCCGCTCACCGAGAAACGTCAGTTGGTTATTGAGTTCACTGAGTTCGTATTTGACCACAAGTAATTTTTGAGTTGGTTGTGATTCTTGCTCTGGATGTCGGTGCTTGGTTGCTGTGATGAAGTAGATAAACGGTGTATTGTCCAGGTTCTGCGGCTGCGAGATATAAACATCACCATATGACGAGATGAGCTTGTCAGCAACATTGCTAAGCTGGGAAATCCCGGCAAGCTTGAGTTCACGCGTTAGGTTTTGAGTTGAATGTTCTTGGGAGGACTCAACGACAGCGTATGTATTATTTTTGACCTGATCTCTTTCAAGTAAGTAAAACTCCGAAAAGGCAGTATCAACGGTTGTGAGCTCGGAAAGGTAGTGGCTGAGAAAACCTTCTCCCACTTTTACAGATTCTGTGGCTAATTCGAAGACAGGTGAGTTGGCCAAGGTTTTGATGCTAAGGATCCGCTTGGCGATAATATCATCGATATTCTGTGCGGCCAGCTCGGTTCGGCTGCTTAAGCCTTGCGAAATTTGAGAAAGGGCAACGGTCGATAGCTTTTCGTTACTGACCCAGCTATAGATAAACGCAGGGATAATGCCTACAAACAACATGCTCGCAAGTAAAATAGGCTTAATTCTGTTTGGGACTATCCTTATCAAACTACATCTACCCCCCCGTTTTTTGTTTTATTAATTATTTGTAAATAAATCTTAGATAATTATCAATCACAACGTTCTCTAGAGGGAAGGAAAGTTGATCTCTCCAGCAAGAATGACCCATATTATACCCAAGTGACTTCAAGGTGCTCGTTTCAGCGAGAATTTATTGGCTTCTAAGCTAGGTGCTGATTTGAAGGTATAGCTGCTCTATGTCAATAATCAGCAAGCTATCCTGTTCGGACAATTGTTTGAAAGTAGAACGCAGGAGCCGATGAAGCGATAGGGGGGGGAGTCACTTGAGTATCAGGTATTGAACAAGAGTTGTTTTAAACAATACCTGATTTCAGTATAAGCAATATAACTTGAATCAAGGCGGCTGTCGGTGTCAGACAGCCAGAGTCTAACCAAGTAATGCTACTTGATATCAGTTGAGAAGTTGTTCCAGTGTTAGCGGTGCTGATGTTAAGCATCTGTTGTGCCGGTGTTAACCCTGAGCGATCTTGGTGGCATAGGTTATGCCAGGCACGGTAAATATCCAGTAGTGGCAGCAGACCTGCAGGACGTAACTTCCTGCGAGGTTCGTCAACCAGTTGGGCGAACTGATCATGGAATCGATTTTGGTATTCAGAGATCGCACCGTGAGAAGCCAGTTCCAGCCACTTTTGTTCATTGCCCTTCTCGCCACCGAGATGACAAATGCCTTTACCGATGTCATTGTGCCTCGTGAATGCCCAGCGATCTCGCCACCAACCCCATGAGAACAATATCGACTCTTCCTGCCGCTTGACCATGCTCCCAGCCTTTATCGACCTCGACATAGACGGGGTCAATCGTTTTGGCTTTGATCCGCTCCATGAACACCGAGATACAGGCAGAGCGGAGCAATGGTTCCTGAGGCATGAAGATAGACAGTGACTCGTTGTATTCCAGCATCTGTGCCAGATGTAAATAATGGGCATACACCGTATATTGCGGGCGGATTAAGCAACCTTTGGTTGGATAGTTGATCCGAGGCATACTGGTGAGTGGATCTTCGAGATTCGGGCGAGAGAGTACCTCGCGGTACTTGGTATCAACCCGGGCGAGGATCCCCTGCGGAGCCGGAGGTGGTACTTCAACCAGTTTTGCGCCTGGAGGGGCCATAAAGCGAGTGCCGTCAACATACGGATCATGCTGCTCGGTTGGGTTATCAACGTCATTTTGTTGATAATTGACATGTTGGCCAACGACATAGCCGGAGGTTGCTTCACAGCTGGCAATCCAGCTTACACCGTTGCTGCTGTGGGGTTGCAGCGGAATTAAATCGGTGGCAAGGGACAGGGTTTGCGAATGTTTAAATAAGCGCGCGTCAAACATCGACAGCTGACGGCGACAGCGGCTGGCAATATGCGACAGCTGATCGTAAAAAGACTTCGGGTTCATGCCTAGGCGACGACAGATATCCCTCACCGAATAACCGGTGAAAAGTAGGGCAAGAAGTTTTTGCTGGACTTGGTTTTTTCCATTGAATCCCGACCACCGATCAACAAAAGTTGCCTGGCAACATTTGCAGCGATAACGCTGACGATCACCACTGTAACCAAAAGCATGGTATAGATGGCGATGAGTAAGAACAGGAAATCCGAGATTTTCACAGTTTGGGTTGCTGCAGGCGGGCAGACCGCTGCTTTGCATTAACTTGAGCCGGGAAACTTCTTCCACCACATCATGGTTGTTTAGAATGGGCGGAAAGGCCCCCCCACATTCGCGACAGACTAGAGTTGGTCGCTTGGGATTGGTCCGCTGCAGCACATAGTGATTCTTGTCTTTGGAACCAAAATTGCAACAACCTACTGTTTTGCAGTGGTTAAGCTGAAGTTGACCGTTAGCAGGAGGCAACAAGGAATCATTGCTATCGGAGTGAACTTTTTTCATCATATCAGCCTAACCTTATCCTTGTGCCTGAGCAATACGTGCGGTGATTTAAACAGCCACACATAGAAGGGGGGGGTAGGGAAGGGTACTGAATAAAAGGGGGGGTTAACCTTCTATTCAGTACAAAATTAGATGCCATGATTTTACAGATGTACTATTTAGCACGCCTGAGGGATGCCTAGTTGGCAATACTCAGTTTAAATTGTGTAAGACGCCACATTTTACAAAATTTTTGAGCCGCGACTAAATTGTATACCTGTAACTTCGTCAGCACTAATTGTCCCTAGTTTTCACTAATACCAATATAATCAAAATGTTAATAACATTAGTATTAGCGCTAGCTAGTGGAGATAAGCGGCCAGTGCATCGGGGCGCACCAGCCACTTGAACTTGTTAGATGTTAATTGCTGTTTCTAGTGCAACATTCATCATCTGGTTGAAAGACTTCTGACGGTCTTCTGAGCTCAGTTTCTCACCACGTTTGATATGGTCAGAAACAGTCAGGATTGTCAGGGCTTTCGCACCAAGTTCTGCAGCAACACCGTAGATACCTGCAGCTTCCATATCAACACCTAGCATGCCAAGCTTTTCCATCTTGTCGAAAAGGTCAGCTTCAGGGCTGTAGAAAAGATCTGCCGAGAATACGTTACCGACGCGAACAGGAACATTCTGTAGGCGTGCTTGGTTAACTGAAGTTTCCAGTAGGTGGAAATCAGCAATCGCAGCGAAATCGTGGTTGCTGAAACGGATACGGTTAACCTTAGAGTCTGTTGATGCACCCATACCGATGATAACGTCCATCAGTTTTACATCATCATGTACGGCACCACAGCTACCTACACGGATAACATTCTTCACACCGAAATCTTTGATTAGCTCGTGAACGTAGATTGAGCATGATGGGATGCCCATACCGTGGCCCATTACTGAAACAGGCTTGCCTTTATAAGTGCCGGTATAGCCGAACATGTTGCGAACGTCACAAACTAGCTTTACATCTTCCAGGAAGTTTTCAGCGATGAATTTTGCACGCAGTGGATCACCTGGCATTAGGACTGTTTCTGCAAAATCACCAAGTTCAGCGTTGATATGTGGGGGTAGCCATAGCTCACTCCTAGGAATTTGTTAATAAATAAAATATGGGGGGACTTAAGAGAAAAAACGTTCAACAATATTTTGGTATGCAATACCGCCAAGGTAAACACCTACGATACCCATGATGCCTGGTAGTACTGGTGGTGCAGGCAGTGGAAGTTTGATGGCAGAAAAGAATATGCCAACAATTAACCCTGCAAAAACCGCAAGCAGAATCTCGTTCATGTGTTTACCCTCTGTGTGTTGCATATAAGTTGCATATAAATAGTGACGGCTTGAGGCTACTCTAAGTTGGCGCCTTTTTGATGTTGCCGTTTGATAGAGCAAGTGTAAGGAACACGCGTTTATATTCTCGCGATCTTGATCACAATTTGTTTCCCTATTATCTAAAAATAGCGCCTTGATTACCAATTCTGTTGAAAATGGGGAAGGAAAGCGTTTGCCTGTTGCGTTGATGTATTTAGAAAATGAATTCATGGATTGTGTCAATAGTTCTTATTTATCAATCGGTTGTACTGCTTTCGTCGCTTGGTGGTGCGAGTGTATAGAGTATGAAACAAGAGATAGTAATGTGTGATCTTGTAATGGATTTCATGTTGCGTTGGGCGATATTTCGATGAAATTGAGTGATTGTTTGTTCTTACATTATAACGGCCGGTAATTATTAAAATGTGATTTTGAGGTGAGTACGGGCACGGAATTGAGCTAACAGACTGGTATTACGGTATGTTCTCGGCTAATTCTAAGAGATAACAAAAACACACGTTTGATTTAATCGCGCATATTCTAGACGAGGGAATGTAACCATGAAGAAATGTTTGCTAGCTGCCATGTTGGCATTGACGGCTTTACCGGCGAGTGCTGATATCTTTGGATTATCCGTAGGGGCGACGGCAGGTGCGGCTCAATTAGACTTTAAAGACAGCAAAGAATACGGTTTTGAGTATGGTGTCAATGCCAGCTATCAGCTAAATGACTTCTTTAGTATTAATGCTGGTGTGGTTCAGGGGAAGCGCTGAGGTAGATGCGAATCTATCGACGTCCAAGAATGATATTGACTATACCGCCTTTCCGGTCACTTTCCGTGGCGATATCCCGTTATTGATCGGTAGCTTGTACGCTAAAGCTGGTACTAACTATTATGATGTTGATATTGAACAATCAGGTGTGAAAGCAACTGATGACGGTTGGGCATTTACTGGCGGAGCCGGTTTTGTACTCACTTTATTGCCGCTGGTGGATTTAAGCCTCGGCTATGAGTACCGTGACATGGGTGAGGTTAAAAACAACGCTGTTGTCGTAGGCGTTGATATCAGCCTGTAAGCTGGCAAGGCACTTAATCTGTTTTATAAGGAAAAGCTGCGTAATGCGGCTTTTTTCTTTTCAGTCCTCCAATGAGTTTGATACGTATTGGGGATGAAGTGCGGGGGTGAGAGGTATAGTTGACGATTATTGTTTGCCTACCATTTGGCTTTAGTAGGATAAATTAGCAAAAAGTCGAAACGGATCAATGTCGAAGTATGAATAATCACTTACTATGAACTCAATAAATTGAGTTCATCGGCGGAGGGTAGAATATGTCAAACTATGAGCATTACCAGGCAACAGTTGCAAGGGGTTAATGCTGCTATCCTTCGTAAGCTTACTCGTCCGTGGCAGGTTCAGTATCAGGCTGATGATGAGGCCTCCAGTATCGAGTCTGATGAGCTGAAATTGTTGTTAGTGGCGCCGAGCGGTTCCATTTGTCAGCGACTTACCCTTCCGAAAGTAATGGCCCAATCACTCTGGGCTGAAAATGAGCCCGTGAGCAATCTGGTTACAGAGTATGTTGTGCGCGGTGCGGCACGTTTAGCCCCCGCTTCGCCAGCCATCCTATCGGAACAACTTTCCCCCATTGGCTCGAGCACTGTCTTCAGCAATTGCATTATTTGATGCTCTCAAAAGAGCAGCTGATGCAGGTTATGGCAGATACTCGCTATCCCTATCCCAGTAAAGTGAAGATAGAAGGGGAGTTATTTGCCATGCTGGGGTGTGGTACGAGGAAGAAGATCAACGTGCGGTGTCTGTCATCGATAAACGCACAGGTCTGTTTAGCAAGCCCCGTGTTGTCGATACCTATCAACTGGTTGACAGTGAAAAGTGGTTTGGTGCTCAGGTGATTGATTCAGCGGAAGAGTCGATTGAAACGGTTACCTATTATGTGTCCGAGCTAGTCAAAGGCCAGAAGAAACCCGATGACAGCGAGCCGACATTGACCGATGCCCTGCATAATCCGTGTACATCAACATTAAGCCCGTTATTGAGCGTCGCCTTGGTGACCGGGGTTTTGGTTGGCTTCTTTATTATACTGAAAATGCATCTTGGGTTCTGAGCCCCCTTCAATTAGCCTTGTTTGTGCAGAGGCCTATGATGTGTTTGGCGGCTTAACCATTGGTCTAAAGTGAAAAATCGGCTACTATCGGCGCTATGTTTCACTGTGGTACTGGGCTATGCATAATTTAACACTGTTATCTCAAGCTGAAAAAAATCGAATAGAACTAGATAAACAGGCAGCCTATGCCGTGTGGCAGGTAAAGAATGCCAAGAAAGGGTATGAGGTATTTTCCGAGCTGAGTAACAATATCGATGACGACGACGACCGAGACTTTTTCAATCACGCGGTGAGTAATTATAAGACTCAGATGGGCGTTGCATAGTTCAATGGTTTGATAGAAAAGCTGCCAATGGCAGCTTTTTTTGATCTGACGGTACTAACCGTTATGCTTCTTGCTAATTCTATTTGGCTCCAATATTGAGCAAACCCTCTGTGTTATTCGCGAAGTTCATGATTCTGAGGCATAATGCGCGCCTTTTTCGGTACGGTCTGGTATCTTAGGTAGAGACATAACCGGATAAGTAACCGCTGATCTTCGACTTCAGCAACCTTGAATTTCCGGATTAACTATTTGGTAACACATTGGTGCCCGTTAGCACAGGCAGAGTGCTCAGTAAGCACTTGTTGGCAAGTTGAGGCTGCCCGGTACAAAAGGAAGATGAAATGAGTGCGAGCAAGAAGGTCCTTGTTGTTGATGACGATCAGGAGATTCGCGAGTTATTGGATGAATACCTGACGAAAGCAGGGTTTACGGTAACAACTGCCGCCGAAGGCGAAGAAATGAAGCATCGGCTAGCGCTGGGGGGGTATCCCGATCTCATTTTACTGGATGTCATGATGCCCGGTGACGATGGCTTCACCTTGTGTCAGTACATTCGTAAAACTTCTGATGTACCTATTATCATGCTGACGGCCGTCTCTGACGAAATGGACCAAATAATTGGTCTTGAGCTTGGAGCTGATGACTATATTGCCAAGCCTTTCAGCCCTCGCCAGTTGATGGCACGGATCAAAGCACTGATGCGCAGGGTAAAGCCGGCAGAAACACAGCAAGCGCCTGCAACACCAAAAGCTATTCGGTTTGCTAACTGGCGGTTGGAGACATCTTCTCAGCGCTTGTTTGATTTGGAGAAAGGCAAGGATTATGAATTGTCCGGTAGTGATTTTGCGTTGTTGATGCTATTTCTCACCCGTCCGAATGAAGTGCTGGATCGTGATACCATTTCTTTTGCGACTCGAGGCCGTGAATCTCATCCTTCAGAGCGCGGTATTGATGTTCAGCTGAGCCGTTTACGTCAGCGCCTGGGTGATAAGGGCACACAGCAAAGATTGATTAAGACCAGCCGTGGTAATGGTTATTCATTTAATGCCGAAGTCACCTACGAAGAATAGTATTGCGCTGATGTGACAGAAGAAGGCATTGACACATGAATTGGAAAAAATGGTGGCCAAAGTCTCTTCTGGCGCGCACCTTATGGTTTACCTTGTTGGCAGTATTTCTGGCCCAGTTAATCGCAACGATTATCTGGTATGGGCAGTCAAAACAGCGGGACTTGGAAGGACTTGAATCGGCATCGGCCAGCATGGCGAACATGTTTGCATCGACGGTAACCTTTTTTCAGTCACTGCCTCTCGAATATCGCCATATCGTATTGGATCAGCTACGAAACATGGGAGGAACCCGTTTCTTTGTTTCGTTTAATGAAGAAGAAATTCTCATTGATCCTATCCCTTCCTCGCAGATGAAAAATACGGCGGTTAGAGTTTTCGAAGAAACCCTCAGCGAAAAACTGCCTCGGTTAGAGGTTATCCGGGTTGAGTTTTCCCGCCCGGAAACCCTGCACGTTCTGAAGAACGATATCTTATTGACCGACCTACCACGTTCTTGGGCACATTACACCCTGAGCCTGGAGCCGTTCAATCCGCCGATCCTCGTGGTGCAGTTAGAGCTGGCAACCAATGAGTGGCTGTATATTGCGGCTTTGTTACCTTCACCCTATGTGACGTTGGAAGATGAAATCATTACCAAGCAGCAGGTTATTTTCCTTATCTTTATCACGACGCTGCTGCTGGTCTTCACCTATTTTATGATCCGCCGCCAAACCAAACCTCTTAAGCGGCTTGCCAATGCCGCCAATGCATTGAGTCTGGATATTTATCAGCCGCCGTTGGTGGAAGAGGGAGCCAGTGAGCTGGTCACGGCAACACAGGCCTTTAATCGCATGCAGCTTCGTTTACGACGGTATATCGATGACAGGGAGCATCTTTTCTCTGCCATTTCCCATGATTTGAAAACCCCCCCAATTACTCGATTGCGACTTCGGGCTGAGCTGATTGATGATGAAGCGAAGATTGAGAAGTTCAACAATGATCTCGATGAGTTGGAGATGATGGTGAAAGGTGCGCTGCAAACCGTAAAAGATACCGATCTCCACGAGAACCTAACCAAAGTCGATCTGTCGGAAATGCTGCGCAGTATTGCCGAGCGGCATAACAACAAGCAGATAAAAGTCCATCTGCCTAATACCCAGATAGCCCCAATGACCGGTAAACCGCTGGCGCTGAAACGTTGCCTTAGCAACCTCATTGATAATGGTGTGAAGTATGGCCATGAAGTTAGCGTGATTGTTTCGGATGAGTCCGATGCATTGGTGCTGATCATCAAAGACAAGGGTGAAGGTATTCCTGATGAAATGCTGGAGACAGTCTTCGAACCGTACTTTCGTATTGCCAAGGATGATGAGGGACATGGTCTGGGAATGGGGATCGCCCGAAATATTATTCACGCCCACGGTGGTGATATGACTATCCATAACGCCGAAGAAGGTGGATTGGAAGTTAAAGTCTATATTCCACGTTTGCTGGAAGAATAGTGTCACTAGCCGTATTTGCCGTAAGAGCGAGATGATGAAAATAATACAGACACTTTCAGCGATAACCTTAGCGCTCATGGCCGCCACGACACATGCAGGTGAAGTCGAAGTACTGCACTGGTGGACATCGGGTGGCGAAGCCAAATCGGTGTCGGTACTGAAAGGGATGATGGAAGAGCAGGGCAATAGCTGGAAAGACTTTGCTATTGCTGGTGGTGGCGGTGAAAGTGCGATGACTGTGCTCAAGACCCGAGCTGTGTCTGGCAATCCGCCGTCGGCGGCGCAAATCAAAGGCCATGATATTCAGGAATGGGGGGGAAAGTTGGGCTTTCTCACTGACCTGAGCGATGTCGCCACTGCCGAAAACTGGGACAGCGTATTACCCGAAGTTGTCACCAAGGTAATGAAATACGATGGCGATTATGTAGCCGTGCCGGTCAACGTACACCGTGTGAATTGGTTGTGGGTGAATCCCGACGTCCTGAAGAAGTCAGGCGCAGCGGTGCCGACTACTTTGAAAGAGTTTTTTGCCGTTGCCGATAAAGTCAAAGCTGCTGGTTATATTCCGTTAGCACATGGCGGTCAGCCGTGGCAGGATATCACGCTGTTTGAAGCCGTTGCGCTTGCCGTACTCGGTGCCTCCGATTACCAAAAGGCCTTTGTCGAGCTGGATATGGACGTACTGGCAGGCAAGCAAATGACGAAGGTTTTTGTTCAGTTCAGAAAAATGCGTGACTATATTGACCCTAAATATCGGGGAAGGAATTGGTACTCGGCAACATCGATGGTGATTAATGGTGAGGCAGCCATGCAAATCATGGGTGACTGGGCTAAAGGTGAGTTTGCTGCAGCCGGTAAAACTCCGGGAAAAGATTATCTGTGCGTTGCGGCACCGGGCACTCAGGGGCAGTTTACCTACAATATTGATAGCTTTGCGTTTTTCAAACTTAGTGAGGAAGAAGATCGTCAGGCGCAAAAAGATTTGGCTCGCACTATATTAGATAAAGACTTCCAGGAAATATTTAACCTGAACAAAGGCTCAATCCCGGTACGTCTCGATATGGATATGAGCAATTTCGATAAGTGTGCATTAGATTCAATGGCTACGTTTAAATCGACATCCACTAACGGCGAGCTTGTTCCGAGTGTATCGCAAGGGCTTGCCACAACAAGTTACGTTCAGGCAGCCATTTTTGATGTAGTGACTAATTTCTTTAATGCAAAGGATCCGGATCCCGAAAAGGCAGCCAGCAAGCTGGCTCGTGCCGTTAAATCTGCAATGTGATCTGTTTTGGCCTTGGGATTCCGGGGGGGCCGATCTTCTTCCCATCTTTTGATTTGTCTCTTTCCCTTTACGACGGTTCCCAAACGTTTCTATATACTTGGAATGAGTAATGCGATTCTGCGCTACGTTGGAGGGGGGGACGTTGAGAATGAAGTTACTGTTTCTAGTTCGCCATGCAAAGTCTTCCTGGGATGATCCTACACTCGATGATCATGAGCGGCCGCTAAATGATCGTGGAATGAAAAATGCGCCTGAAATGGTGCATCGTCTTAATGCCTGGCAAACTGGCCCTCAGCTTATTGTTTCCAGTTCGGCGGTAAGAGCTGCACAGACCGCCTATTTCTTTTCTAAAGGACTTTCTAGCCAGCCAAAATTGGAGACGCGAGCGGAACTGTACACCGAATCGGCTTTTGAATTGCTGGACATTATCAAGGACAGCACTACTCAGGTTGATCGTTTAATGGTGGTGTGCCATAACCCGGCCATCAATGATTTGGTTAATATGCTGGGGCTGAGCATCGATAACATGCCAACCTGCGGCGTGGCAGTATTTGGCTTTGAGGTCGACTGCTGGCAGGCTATTTTTAGCGAGCATGCTGCAACAATTTACTATGATTATCCGAAGCGAAAGAAGGGAATTATAGTTCGAGATGACGAGTAAATAGGCTACCTGATGAAAACCTCATCAATTGATTGATAAGGAAATCAATGGTGCTTTACAACCTTGGTCGCACTCTGTATTATCCGCCGCACAACGGAGAGATGGC
>LLEM01000179.1_pt1 | contig 12621 bp, 18 predicted proteins | sample 595841 | NCBI WGS metagenome assembly LLEM01 (sample SAMN02919313, study PRJNA255460) | bioreactor metagenome | biome: chemostat; feature: culture 2012_10.2; material: sediment; isolation source: day64 10degC chemostat 2012 inoculated with Wadden Sea sediment taken from... | place: Germany: Bremen ...
ATGTATGACGAAGCACAATCTAGCAAGGTGGTGCTTGAGAACAAACTTGACCAGAAAGATTTCTCATTGGCTGCGATTGAGCAGATCAGTAGTGATGATCCTGAAGTAAAGAAAGCTGCTGATTTCTTAGTACAGACACTGTCAACCTGGCGCTCATTTGACTACATGGATTCAATGATGGAGCGTTATGGTTCAGCGGTTAATTATCACTATAACCTCGATTATGATCCTCGCACAGAGATTGTAAAAGATCAGCCATACAATCCATGGGAATATAACTACGGAAATAATGACGTAATTGGTCCTGATGCATCGCATGGTACTCATGTTGCCGGAATTATAGCTGCCGATCGCTTAAATCAAATGGGCGTACGTGGTGTCGCTGATAATGTGAAGATCATGGCGTTGCGCGTTGTCTCCAATGGTGATGAACGAGATAAAGACGTTGCCAATGCCGTTCGTTATGCCGTTGATAATGGCGCGAAAATCATCAATATGAGTTTTGGTAAGGCATATTCGCCTTACAAAGACGTTGTAGATGAAGCCTTCTGTTACGCGTCACGCCGTGGTGTACTGTTGGTTCACTCTGCTGGTAACAGCCATACCGATAACGACATCAAACCGAGTTACCCGAATCGTTTCCCTCTTTACTATCCGAACCATCGTATTGGCACTTGGTTGGATATCGGTGCCTCCGCTAATTACAAAGATCAGAAGCTGGCTGCCAGTTTCACGAACTTTGGTAAAGACAGCGTCGATTTGTTTGCTCCTGGCTACAAGATCATGTCAACTACGCCGGGTAACAACTATCAGGCATTTAGCGGAACCAGTATGGCTTCTCCGGTAGTTTCAGGTGTTGCTGCACTTGCTTTGACCTATTTCCCTGAATTAAATGGTCATCAATTGAAGAAGGCAATGCTTGATACGGTAAGAACCTATGAAGGACATATGGTCCGTAATCCGGCGACACCAGAGGTAATGGTTCCGTTCGCAGATTTGTCTGCTTCAGGCGGTGTAGTGGATGCGTACCAGCTACTGCAACATTTACAGGATGAACAGAACTAGTCTCGAAACACCAATATCTGATCATTCGTTTTAGCTAATTACTGCGGGTAGGGGGATCCTTACCCGCAGTCGTTTATATGGTTATCAAGATGCTTAGAAGATTATCGGTCCCGAACAAAATGGTTTTGTACAATTGCATCTAGGAATGTTTCGCTTTTTTTGAATTTAAAATTGAGTGGGTTTTCTAACTCACCAAAAAGACTTTCTCTTCATAGCCAGCAGGCACAGATGTCATCGTGTTTCGCGGTTATGGCTTACAACAATTAGCGTGCTTTGATAATTTTTAAGGATGTTATTAAGCGTTTCAATTGCTTCCATGTCCAAGTGGTTAGGCCAAGAATGATGAGGAATTGGTGAAAGGAAAACTTGTCAGATATGTCTGTAAAAAAAGTACGGGAAGAGTTACTTTATTTCGAAGTATCAGTAGTAACAGCCTTGCCATACCAGGTGTCACTTCACATATTTTTGAGAGGGGGATGTAATCTTGGTGAGAAAATCAGACTCAAGTCATAATTGGGAGGATTTCTATCGGAAATTAATGGTGAGTAGCTTTTATGTGAAGATCATTTCTCCAGATAAAAAGTCAAATGTTGAGGTGGTGTTGTTTTTACGATGTCTAATTGTTGTTTTTTCCGTGCTTTTGTTTGTGTAAGTTACGTCGGTCTTTCTTTTTAACTATTTTTTTACGCAATGGTATCCGTATAGCTACATTAGTGTGCGTTCGTCACGTTCTGCGGGTCTCTTTCAGTTTGTTCTTGCCTAATCCCTCATATTTGTCTCATCGAATCTCCAATACTCTAGACACATAATAAAGGATTGATAACGATGAAAAAGGTCTTGTTCAATGTTGCTGCTCTTACACTCGCTTTAGCTGCTGCAGGTGTTCAGGCAAAAGACTACGAAATTGTGAACGTCGTGAAAGTATCAGGTATCCCGTGGTTCAACCAAATGAACAAAGGTATCGATCAAGCTGCGGTCGATTTTGGTGTCAATGCTCGTCAATTGGGCCCTTCAACCCCAGATCCTGCTCAGCAGGTGAAAATCATTGAAGATCTGATAGCCAAAGGGGTAGACGCTATAACGGTTGTTCCCAATGATGTGACTGTATTAGAGCCTGTATTCAAGAAAGCACGTGAGAAGGGCATTGTTGTTCTGACTCACGAATCGCCAGATGGTCACAGTGCCGACTGGGATATAGAAACTATTGATAATCAAGCTTATGCGAAAGCGACAATGGATGAGCTTGCCAAGAATATGGGGGCAGAAAGGTGGCTATGCTGTGTATGTTGGGTCCTTAACGGTTCCGTTACATAATAACTGGGCTAATTTAGCGATTGATTACCAAAAACTGGCTTACCCAGATATGTATGAAGTTACAACACGTATGCCTGTCGCTGAGAGTATTGATGCCTCGTATGCCGCGACCAATGACTTGATGAAAGCCCACCCGGATATGACGGGTATCGTTTCTTATGGTTCACTCGGTGCTATTGGCGCTGGTGAGGCGATTAAGAAGAAGCGTGCCAAGAACAAAATGAGCACAGTCGGAATCATGATGCCAAGCCAGGCTGCACCATATTTAATGCGTGGGGAAATTGATAAGGGTTTCTTATGGAATCCGGCTGATGCGGGTTATGCCATGGTTGCTGTTGCCAAACAAATGTTGGACGGAAAGAAAGTTGTTGATGGTGTAACCGTCGATAATTTAGGTGTTGCAGAGATCGATACAGAAAATCGTGTGATTAAGTTTAATAAAATCCTTGAAGTGGATAAGTCAAACGCACGTGAATTAGGCTTCTAATCGCTCTATCGGTATATATTATTCAGGGCAGTGCAACGCTGCCCTATAGCTGGAAATCCATCATGTCAAACGAAGCATTCATTACCTTACAACGAGTATCCAAGCACTTTGGTTCCGTTAAGGCCCTTGATGGCATCAACCTGACTTTTAATAAAGGTGAAGTTCATTGCCTTGCAGGGAAAAACGGTTGTGGGAAAAGTACGTTATTCAAGGTGATCTCAGGGGGGGTTCATGAGCCTGAAAAAGGTGCCGAGATTATTCTTGGTGGGAAAAGCTTTTCTCGCCTGAATCCTCAGCAATCCATAGAGCACGGCATCCAGGTAATTTATCAAGATTTATCCTTATTTCCGAATTTGACAGTAGCTGAAAATATTGCGGTGCAAGATCATATGGCCTGGACAAAAGGCCTAGTTAAGCAAGCGCGTTTAAATACGATAGCCAAGGCGCAATGGATAAGTTGGGGGGTGGTATTGCCTTTAACTAAACGTGTCGAGCAGCTTTCTATTGCTGAGTGCCAGTTGGTAGCGATTTGTCGTGCAATGGCTTCTGATGCCAAACTGGTCATTATGGATGAGCCCACGGCTTCACTGACTCGCACTGAAGTAAATAGCTTAATTAATGTGGTTGCCGATCTCAAATCTAAAGGTGTGACTGTGGTGTTCGTCAGCCACAAGCTTGATGAAGTGATGGAGATATCAGATCGTATTACGGTTATTCGCGATGGAAGAACTATCGGCACTTATCCTGCTGAAGAAATGAACAGTGATGAGTTGGCCTTCTTAATGACTGGACAACGTTTTGAGTTTTCGCCGTTAGGTGAATATCAGCAGCAGGGGAGAAGTGAAGTTAGAGATCACTAACCTGACTAAGAAAGGTCAGTTCAATGATATCAATCTTCAAGTACGTGTAGGTGAGATAGTTGCTATTACTGGTCTGTTGGGCTCGGGGCGGACTGAGTTGTGTTTGGCCCCTATTTGGTATGACACAACCGGATAGCGGAGAAATAAAGGTTAATGGCAAACCCGTCAAATTTCGCTCTAACAGAGAGGCGATTGCTCATGGTATTGGTTATGTGTCTGAAGACAGAATGAGTACCGGATTGGTGATGGAGCAAACCATCCAGGATAATACTACTGCGGCAGTTCTGCCACGGTTGAAAAAGTCTAATGGATTTCTGGATCATACCAAGGCGAAAAAGCTGGTAAAAAAACTCATTTCGTCCCTATCGATTAAAGTCGCTGACCCAATGCTGCCCGTTACCAGCTTGTCGGGTGGTAATGCTCAGCGTATTTCTATTGCCAAATGGATTGCCGCAGAGCCGGATGTTTTGATCTTGGACTCACCAACAGTCGGGGTTGATGTAGCAAACAAAGAAAGCATTTATCAGATTGCCAAAGATCTTGCGGCAAAAGGTATGGCAATCATCATGGTGAGTGATGAGATCCCTGAGGTGTTTTACAACAGTCACCGTGTCGTTGTGATGAAAGATGGACGATTTTCTCATGACTTTCATCCTGCTAGCTCTTCCGAGCAAGAAATTATGGAGGCCGTCAATGCCTGATCAAATTCGTAGTCACTGGGGGTGCATTAGTAAAGCGCCATGAATTTTATCTCGCTGTTCTGATTGGCTTGATAGTTATAGGGTTGGGAATGAGATCTGAAGATTTCTTTACGTTGGGGGGGAATATCTTCGATATGTCAGTGAGCTCAGCCATCTTAGGCATTATGGCTTGTGGGGGGGCTTTTTGTTGTATTGATAGCAGGTGGCATTGATATCTCGTTTCCTGCTACGGCTGCGATAGCGCAATACGTTATGGCGACTTATGTACTGTCTATTGGTGGTAATTTCGTCATTGCATTTTTGATTGCGGCTGTTGTCGGTATTGTACTTGGTCTCATTAACGCTGTATTGGTTTACAGGCTGAAAGTACCAGCCATCATTATTACAATTTCAACATTAAATCTGTTCTTTGGCCTGCTGATTTATTTCAGTAACGGTGAATGGTTGTACGGTTTCCCTGATTGGTTCATGGAGGGTATTGAGCTGTTTACCTTTATCGGTAGCGATGGTTACGATTATGGTTTATCACTCCCGATTATTACCTTGGTGGCTGTTATTTTGTTCACCTCATTTCTAATGTCTAAGACGCGCCTTGGGCGTCAGATTTATGCAATGGGTGGAAATGCTGATGCAGCGAGTCGAATTGGTATTAATTTATTCGGCATTCACCTTTTTGTTTACGGTTATATGGGGGCTCTGGCAGGTATTGCGTCGGTGGTTCAAACCCAAATTACCCAGTCAGTTGCTCCAAATTCGTTGATGGGCTTTGAGCTCACGGTATTGGCGGCGGTGGTGCTGGGGGGAACAAGTATGACCGGTGGTAAAGGTACGTTAATGGGCGTTGTTCTTGGTGTAGCTTTGTTAGCCATTATGAAAAATGGGTTAACGCTGCTTAGTGTTCCGTCCTATTGGCATACTGTTGTCACGGGGTCTCATCATTGTATTCAGTATCAGTATGACGGCACTGAATGAAAAGAAACAGGCATTGCAGGGGGGGGCGTAATGGATCAGGTACTGAACGCAATGAAGCTTCCAACAGACAGGAATATTCGTTATCTGTTAGTCATTTTGGTGGGTATTTTTACCATCATGGCTATCGCAAGTGGAGACACGTTCTTCTCGTTGGCAAACTTACAGTCAATGTCGTCTCAGATGCCGTTGTTGGGGGATGTTAGCACTCGCAATGGCGGTGTGTATGCTTACTGGTGGTATTAATCTTTCCATCATAGCGACCACTAATGCATGTAGCTTAGTGATGGCAAGTATTCTTACGATATCACCAGATAATGGCATGGTACTGCTGTTGGCGTTAGTGGCCGGGTTAGTCACCGCGATTGTGATTGGTCTCCTAAATGGTGCATTGATAGCTTATGTCGGAGTCTCTCCAATACTGGCAACACTAGGAATGATGACACTAATCAATGGATTGAACGTATTGATCTCTGGTGGGAGCGTGATATCAGGCTTCCCTGAGTCATTGTTAGTACTGGGTAATGGTTCGTTTTTCGGCGTTCCAATGCCACTGTTCTTATTCATATTTTTTGCCATTGGCCTATGGGGGGATTACTGGAGCATACCAGCCTAGGTCGTACCATCTACCTTATGGGGTCGAACGAGAAAGCAACTCGTTTCTCGGGTATCAATACACAAAAAGCAGTTCTTTATGTGTATGTTATTTCATCGATTCTGTGTTGGGTTGCCGCATTGATTATGATGGCAAAATTCAATTCTGCCAAAGCCGGTTATGGGGAATCCTATTTATTAATTGCCATCTTGGCATCAGTGTTAGGCGGTATAAACCCTGATGGTGGTTTTGGTCGGATTATTGGTATTGGTCTGGCATTGATTGTCTTACAAACGTTAGAAAGTGGTTTGAACTTACTGGGGGGGTAAGTAGCTATCTAACAATGGCTCTTTGGGGGGGCGGCATTTTGATTTTATTTATTGCCCTACAAAAACGAAAAGCTTAGTGGAGAGAGCAGATGAGTATTTATTTTATTGGCGTTGATGTTGGTAGTGGCAGCGCCCGTGCTGGTGTTTTCGATGCCTCAGGTCGAAAAGTTGGCGAAGCAAAGCGCGATACACAGATGTTTAAACCTCGGGCAGATTATGTCGAACAATCATCTGATGATATTTGGCAAAGTGTCTGTATGGCGGTAAAGGATGCTGTATCGCAGGCAAGTATTGATCCGATCCAAGTGAAAGGTATTGGCTTTGATGCCACCTGCTCATTAGTCGTTTTGGATAAAAAGGGTCAGCCGTTAACTGTGAGCCCTACCGGACGTAGCGAACAAAATATTATCATGTGGATGGATCATCGAGCCATTGCACAAGCTGAGCGTATTAATGCGACTAAGCACCCGGTATTGGCTTATGTTGGAAATCGTATTTCACCTGAGATGGAAACCCCCAAACTGCTTTGGTTAAAACAAAATATGCCCAATACATGGTCACAGGCGGGGTACTTTTTTGATTTGCCGGACTTTTTGACTTGGAAAGCTACGTTTGATGATAGTCGTTCGCTTTGCTCGACGGTCTGTAAGTGGACATATTTGGGGTCATGAAGGGGAAATGGGGATGCACACTTTTTTGAACGCATTGGGGTTAGATGATTTACTTGCTGATGGCGCTAAGTCTATAGGTAATACTATTAAGCCAATGGGAGAGCCTGTAGGACAGGGGCTTACCGCGCATGCTGCGGATGACTTAGGCTTAGTAAGAGGCACGCCGGTCGGTACATCTATTATTGATGCCCATGCTGGTGGTATCGGTGTACTGGGGGGGGCTGCAGGTATGACTGGTGAGAGTGCAGACTTTAACAAGCGCTTGGCGTTAATCGGCGGGGACCTCATCTTGTCATATGGCGGCTTCGAAGACTGCGCGTTTCATTGATGGTGTATGGGGCGCTTATTATGGAGCAATGATTCCAGGTTATTGGCTTAATGAAGGCGGCCAGTCTGCAACAGGTGCTTTAATAGACCATGTTATTACATCAGATCCGTTATATAAGCAGTTAAAGGCGCAGGCAACACAAGAAGATTCAACGGTTTATCAGTTGCTGAATGACCATCTCCTGAAATTAGCGGGCAGCAAAGAGGACATCGCGTTTTTGACCAAAGATATTCATGTCTTGCCTTATTTTCATGGTAACCGTTCACCACGAGCAAATCCAAATCTCACAGGAACGATCACAGGGTTGAAAATGTCGAAGACAATTGACGATATGGCTCTGGCGTACCTTGCCACAATTCAGGCGATCGCGCTGGGGGGGACCAGGCATATTATTGAGGTGATGAACCAATCTGGGTATGAGATTGACACAATCATGGGTTGTGGTGGGGGGGACAAAGAATACCATTTTTCTTCAAGAGCATGCTAACGCGACTGGCTGTGTCATGTTGTTGCCTGAAGAAAGTGAAGCCGTACTGTTAGGCTCTGCAATGCTAGGATCGGTCGCATCGGGGGGGTTCTATGCAGATATTCCTGATGCGATGAATGCAATGAGCCGTATTGGAAAGACAGTGACTCCACAAACAGACAGAATCAAGCGCTTTTACGATATGAAATATCAGGTTTTCCATCAGATGTATGAAGATGATGTGAAATACAAACAATTGATGTCTGAATTTTAGAACAAGAGCTCATTGTATTTTATCTTGCGGCCTCTGGCTAGGGGGGGATCATTAAGGCGGAAAACCGCTATTGGTAAATCAAGATGTTAGAGTAGAAAAAACAGAAGCGCGGAAAAAAGTTAAGCCAATAACGCGGAAATTTGGCAAAAAAACATAGATAGGCGGAATTCTATAATAGTACGTCGAAAAGAACGCCTTAACGGCTATGTTAGTACTAATATAGCCTGTTTTATCAAAAGATCAATAATGGAATAATTTTTTATAAATCAATCTTTTAATGAGATAAATATACTGAAAGGTTTTGAAGTTGGAGGTGTGTAGACAAAAGCAGTCATTCGACTGCTTTTTTTAAAGAAGGGCTTGTACTTCGATACTTTTGTATGTGTTAAATAATTCTCGGTTTCCTTTATCAGGTAAACACCGAGTTAGCTTGCCTTGATCGACCAAGTCATTTAGTTCAGTTTGGGTCACACCAAGTATCAACTTAACTGTTTTTGGGGATACTTGGATATCCTTACTCTTGAATGTGTTGATAGCCCAAGAGAGCAACTCATTTTTGTTCCAGCAAAGTGAAGCTAACCCCATCTCCTTTGCCTGAGATGTAGTTTTGGATAGATGGTGACGCAACTAGTTTGCCCAGGGAAACACTGTAGCGTTCAAAAAACTCTGATTGCCTTAATTTATCAAGGCTGACTGATGCTGTATTTGTTGGTACAACTGGTTGTTGTTCAACGAGCTCAGCGAAATCTCTAATATCAACGAGTATACCCTGGATTTTTTTCGAACGTTTGATCGGTTCAATAAGTCCTTCTTCAACAAAAGAAGCAAGTTCGGCACAGCTAGTTCCTAAGATCTTATTGGCGGCCCAGAGATCAGCGATGTATTTCGTAACATCGTCATCAAATGATTGGTCTTTCGCCTTCAATACTGCCTTAACTTTGTTAGGAATTGCAGCCTCTGATTTCCACTGAAGGTACGATGTAGATACCCTTGGGTAGTTTTCATGCTCAATGTCAGGATACTCGAATTCATATGCAGGGTAGCGAGCAACATGCGGGCCCAAGGTTACTGCCTGGTTTCGGTGTTGTTCAACTTCCTCTGCATAATACTCTCTTGCAGCTGGAGAATGAATAAGCTCATAAGCCGCAGTAAATATCTGGATTAGCAGTGAATTATTGATTTGCTCAAGGGTTTCACTTTTACCTGGCAAGATATCAAAAGGTCGTAGTAACCGTCCTGCGCAATCAAGTAGCTGTTTGGATGCTTGCTGTAGCTCCCGGCCTCTAAGAGCAATTATTCCATCAAGGTACTGAGGTAAGGTTGATTCTTTTACGCTGCCGTCAAGAATGCCAGAAGCACAGTAGTTACATTGTCCCCGTTCTATAGCATCAAAGTTTAATGGAGCATCGCAGCACGTACAGGTATCAATCAGTGGAATTCCATGTACCTGGCAGTGCGTTTTGACGGTAATTAACAATTCAAATTTTTGAATCGGTTTTTGTTCAAGACAAAGAGGGCAACAACGTGCCATGTTTCTGATTTGTGGCGTAAATTTATATTGCTCACCTTGTTGGCGAAAGTGGTCTATTGCATGCTGTATGTCCGATTCTTTAAGTAATTCAAAACATTTAACAGCTGACTTCCAGGAGCCGGTGCGTTGAAAGTTGGAGCTAGTTCCACCTGGAATTCTTGTTACTCTAAGTAAGTCCTTAGTATCAGCGCAACAGTTCTCTATGGTTAGTCTAGCGAGGTATCCTTGTACAGATTCTCCTTCGGCAGGAGTGAGTGAAAAAGGTAATTTATAGTTATTCATTGTTATGCCATCTGTTCGAGCCATGCAGTAACTCTTGGTAATGATACAGAGTAAGGATTGAAGCTAAGGTTCTCAGATGGTTGGAATTCGAGATCCATTGCGTTTGCAATATCAGATTGTGTTATCTTTTTTCCATTTTTATTGCAGCGAATCGCTGATTCAATTAACGCGTGATAAAGACCTGGTAACCCGTCACAAGCAACATAGGTGCGGCATAAGAAATCGTGACCAAATTGAGTAACATTTAATGGACAGTTTTCATTGTATTCAGTTACACCAGAACCTGAGTCGAGGATTCATAAGCCTGATGCCTGGATTATCATACGGCTCACTCAAAAGAGGGAGGCATCATATCGGCTTTTTGTATCGTGGCGCGGAAATGATGGTTTTCAAGACCGGTGTCGTATGTCATCGGGAGCTGACAATCTGGACGAAATGATTAAAAGAGATGATGGCTGTTTCGTATGGCCACAGGCATCAGGTTCAACATATGTACTTTTGCCTTACGCTCAAGGTTTTGTTGACTTAAACGGTGACCGGATTCTTCATTGTGTCCTTTGTAACCCACAGCTTCATTTTTCATCATGCACTGTGGTTGAGCAATTAAATGCACTTAAAGACTCAAATGGTTTAGTTCTCTATCCGATGGTATTTGTAAATGATGTGCATTAGAACTCGGAAGTGAATAATGACTGTAGAAAGCACTACAAGTATTACCTTTACCGGGTGTATTTGTATTGATTATGCAAATACTTCAAGAGGGAAAGTTAACGCGTGGCATTTTCAGTTCAAATTACCATTTGTGGTTACGATTGTTATGGGTGTAACACCATCCCATAGCCGGCCTCGAGTCAGTAATGATAATCCGTTCTCGGAATCTTTGTTCAGGACGTTGAAGTACAGGCCACAGTGGCCTTCATCCGGCTTCAATAATCTGGATGATGCCAGAAGTTGGGTTAAGAACTTCGTCGAGTGGTACAACGAAGAACACCGTCACAGTCGAATAGGCTTCGTGAATCCAGGGCAATATCATCGTAACGAAGATAATGAAATTCTGGCAAATAGAAAGACAGTCTTCGAACGAGCGAAGGTAAGAAACCCAGAGCGTTGGTCAGGAAAAATAAGGAAATGCGAACCTGCCGGGCCGGTAATGCTTAACCCTGAGAAACCAGAAATTAGCGAGCAGTTGGAACAAGCTGCTTAAACACGATTAGGCGACAACTACCTTGAAAAACACCGTGTGCAACAAATCGTGGTGTACTGCACGGTTTGTAGAGCCAATAGTGATTTACTCTGCGGTTCTTGATTGTGAATAAGATGCGAATACTATGCAGCCTGTCGTTTTTCCCTGTGGTATCCCCCCCGCGATGCCGTTATCTTCCGCGCTTCAATATTCACTGACGGAAAATGAGCTCTCGGTAGATTTTTCATCATTAGCGCCTTTCACACCGGTGAGTGCGCAGCTTCCTTTATTACAAATACCGTTATCGCTTGATAGCAATGCACAAGTTATCGGTGATGGGTTTCAGATGTTGGCGCAAACCGCAGGGACGTTCAAACATCCCATCGATATTGGACGATGCCCTGATAATAATGCGAGTTATCGTATCTATGCGCTTGATGCCCCTAAGCGTTATTACAATTATGTGGTTATAGGCAATGCGGATACGTTTACGTTGTTGGGTTTCACATCCTGTCATCGTTTTGCCGGTTATTTTGAATTCCTCAATGGCACTATGACCGCGTTTATCGATGGAGAACATACCGATATTTTGCAGCAGTGCCACTGTGAAGGAGGCGCACTGGAACGTCTCGTGGTGTTAACGGGGGGGAGCGACATTAATGCGCTGTATCAACAATTCAGTGCGTTATTGATCAAGAACCATCCGCAACGCGCCGGTGTATCACAGCCCGCACCGATTGGTTGGTGTTCATGGTATGCCTATTATGCGGGGGGGGTTTCAGCCGCGAATATCCAGCAGAATGTCGATGAGATGCAGGGGGCGTTAGAGGATCTTGAATGGGTCTTGCTCGATGATGGTTATCAAGCCTTCATGGGAGACTGGTTAACGCCGTCTGATCGTTTTGTTGGCGGTATTAAATCGCTGATTCAGGACATCAAAGGCAAAGGGAAGAAGCCTGCTATTTGGATGGCCCCCCCTTTCATTGCGCAGCCTGAGTCTCAACTCTTTAAAGAACACCCTGAATGGTTTGTTAAGACGGCACAGGGCGACTTATTAAAAGCGGAAGACATTACTTACGGCGGCTGGCGCTGTACCCCCGTGGTACATATTGGATACCAGTCACCCAGATGTGTGTGCACACCTGACACATGTTGTGCGCACCATGCGAGAAGAATGGGGGGGTGTCGAACTGTTCAAGCTGGATGCGAATTACTGGGGGGGTACATTGAAAGGGGGGGTACGTCATCAAGTGGCGATGACGGGGGGGGTACAAGCCTATCGATTAGGCATGGAAGCGATTTCTGATGGCGCGGGCGAGGCGTGGCTATTAGGCTGTAATGCGCCGATGTGGCCGTCGTTAGGGTTAGTTGATGCGATGCGCGTGTCTGATGATGTCGAACGTCAACCTCATCGTTTTTCTCAAATCGCCAAGGAAACGTTTCTTCGTAGTTGGCAGCATCAACGTCTTTGGCAGATTGACCCAGATTGCGCCACATTCATTTCCATTGAAGGGGCAGGTACCAGTGCTGACAATTACCAGTTCCATCGTGATGTCTTGCTGGCAT
>LLEM01000180.1_pt1 | contig 12532 bp, 13 predicted proteins | sample 595841 | NCBI WGS metagenome assembly LLEM01 (sample SAMN02919313, study PRJNA255460) | bioreactor metagenome | biome: chemostat; feature: culture 2012_10.2; material: sediment; isolation source: day64 10degC chemostat 2012 inoculated with Wadden Sea sediment taken from... | place: Germany: Bremen ...
CTTGAAAAGAGGGGGAGGAGTATTCTTTGTTACTTAAACCGCATCGACAAGTCCATCGCCTTGAGATGCTTGGTCAGTGCGCCTACCGAAATATAGTCGACACCTGTCAACGCATATTCACGGATTGTCTCCAGCGTCACGTTGCCTGAGTTCTCTAGAGCTGCGCGGCCGGCGTTAATTTTTACCGCTTCTCGCATCATCTCGGTGGTGAAGTTATCAAGCATAATGATATCGGCACCGGCATCAATAGCCTGTTGAAGCTCGTTTAGGCTTTCAGTTTCTATTTCAACTGGCTTACCCCGGGTTGAGCTGTTTGGCTGTTGTAATCGCTTGCTCAATTCCGCCACAGGCAATGATGTGGTTCTCTTTGATTAGGTAGGCATCGAATACACCGATACGGTGGTTGTAGCCACCACCGCAGGTCACGGCATATTTTAGTGCGCTGCGCAGGCCCGGAATGGTTTTACGGGTATCAAGCAGGCGGGTATGGGTACCTTCCAGTTGTTTGGCGTATTTGGCAACAATGCTGGCACAGCCCGACAGAGTCTGGATGAAGTTCATTGCATTGCGTTCACCGGTCAACAGAATGCGGGACGGGCCGCTCAGTGTGCATAAGGTCTGGTTTGGCTCAACGGTATCGCCATCTTGGACATGCCATTCGATGTTTACTTCGCCGCCCAGCTGTTTGAATACTTCTTCGGCCCACATTTGGCCGCAGAAGATACCGTGTTCACGGGTAATGATCGTGGCGATGCTCTGGCTGTCGGCAGGGATCAGGCTGGCTGTGATATCGAGAGCAGGATTGATACTGCCGCCCAGATCTTCACGCAAGGTATCGGCGACGGCACGGGTAATTTCTTGTGGGAGTTGCTGCTTTAAGTAGTCTAAGCGCGATTCGCTGTCGTGCTTCTTTTCCATCTGAGTCATGACATATCCGTAGCAAGTTTGGGCTGCTGTTGAATAGGGAAAGCGGGTAGGAGTTTCCCGAGATATTATGGTGTCGATCATACATGGAGACTAATTAAGATGCGAGATCCTAGATTCGAGTTCCTAGAAAAAGAGCAAAAGCTTGACATGGTGAAGTGATTTTTTAACTCTGCTCACTGGACCATATAAAAAGCAGAGGCGCGATTAATCGAGAGCACTTTGTTTTGAGATGCTTGATTTGATCTCTCGGATCCTCCGACTTAATACTCGATACTAGATTTTCAAACCGTCAGGACTTATGAAGAAATGTTAACAATTAACAGTGCCCACTGGCTCGAAGGCGTTAAGCATGTCCCTTCCCCATTTTATGATCAACGACTTGATAGTAAAGATATTTCTCTGCTGGTGGTTCATAACATCAGCTTGCCCCCGGGTCAGTTTGGCGGGCCATATATAGAGCAACTCTTTACTGGCCAGCTGGATCCGGAGGAACATCCCTATTTCGGGGTAATTTCAGGGTTTCGGGTCTCTGCGCACTGTTTAATTAGACGAAATGGCGATATTATCCAGTTCGTACCGTTTGACTGTCGCGCCTGGCACGCAGGAGTGTCGCAATTTGCAGGCCGTGACAAGTGCAATGATTACTCTATTGGGATAGAGCTGGAAGGAACGGATACCCTCCCTTATACCCAAGCCCAGTACAACATGTTGACTGAGCTGACTCGGGTTATTATTCATCATTACCCTGATATCAATGCTTCGCGGATCACCGGCCATGAGTTTATTGCGCCGGGACGCAAGACCGATCCCGGTTTTTCTTTCGACTGGCGGGGCGTTTAAAACTGCTTTGCTGGAAAAATGACCCACTAAGGATGATAAAGTCTCTTTGACCAAATTGGTCAGACCATTAATTTTTTTTCATCCCTTCCTCTTCTTTCTTACTGTTAATTAATAGTGATTGGTGTGTGTTAATAAGTTTTCACAAGATGAAATCTTTGTTAAGTGTGCTCTGGTTCTATGATTTGTATCAAGTTGCCAGTGGACATCTTCAATTATTTCTGTAAACTTTCCTTCCATAATTTAATTGGTAATACCAATTTACCCGCTAGCGGTTTTCCGAAACGCTATAAGTACAAGAAGCATAACGAAAAAAATGACTTATAAACGAATTCGCCAACCAAAGCTCTCCGATGCTATTGAGCAGGAACTAGAGCACCTGATCCTGGAAGGGACCTTGTCTCCGGGGGGCAGCAGCTGCCGCCTGAGCGTGAGCTGGCCAAGCAATTCGACGTTTCACGCCCTTCTGTACGAGAGGCAATCCAGCGCCTTGAAGCCAAAAATCTCCTGACCCGTCGTCAGGGTGGTGGCACTTTTGTAACAGAAAATCTATGGCAGAGTTTTTCTGAGCCACTGTTGGATTTGCTTAGCGCCCACCCGGAAACCCAGCTAGATTTACTTGAGTCTCGTCATGCCCTTGAAGGCCTGGCTGCGTACTATGCAGCCCTGCGAGGCAACGAGGAAGATTTCACTCGTATCCGTGACTGCCATACACGGATACAAGACGCCCAGCAGCAAGGCGATATGAAAGCCGAAGCCAGCGCGGTAATGCAGTATCTGATAGCGGTGACCGAATCCGCTCATAACGTGGTACTGCTTCATATCATCCGCAGCCTTGCCCCTTTGCTAGAGCAAAACGTATTACAAAACTTTGAGCTCCTGAACCGCCGCCCAGAGGTAGTGGGAAAGGTGCGAAAGCATCGAGCCAATATTGTGCAAGCGATCGTTTCTGGTGAGCCAGAAAAAGCCCGTGAAGCATCGCATGCACATTTGGCTTATATCGAGGAAACCCCTGTTGGATTTATCGCGTGAAGATAGCAGACGTGAACGCTCTCTTCGTCGGATTCAACAACGCAAGGACGGGCTGGATTAGTACCCCCCCTCATATAAGCCGAGGCAGGTAGTAACAGTCGCGACATTGTTAGTTTTGTAGATTATCAACGAAAGGATAGATCGCATGTCTGAAGTCATGAAAAATGACGTTGACGTACTTGAAACTCAAGAGTGGCTAGAAGCTCTTGAATCAGTCGTTCGTGAAGAAGGTGTAGAGCGTGCACAGTACCTGCTTGAGCAAGTATTGGATAAAGCGCGTTTAGACGGTGTAGATATGCCAACAGGCATGACTACTAACTACATCAACACCATTCCCGCTGCACAAGAGCCTGCGTATCCTGGTGATACTACTCTTGAGCGTCGTATCCGTTCCATCATCCGTTGGAACGCAATCATGATCGTACTACGAGCTTCTAAGAAAGATTTAGACCTAGGTGGCCACATGGCTTCTTACCAGTCTGCTTCTGCATTCTACGAAGTATGTTTCAACCACTTCTTCCGTGCGCCAAACGAAGTAGATGGCGGCGATTTGGTTTACTACCAGGGCCATATCTCTCCAGGTATCTATTCTCGTGCATTTGTTGAAGGTCGTCTGACTGAAGAGCAGCTAGATAACTTCCGTCAAGAGGTTGATGGTAAAGGTATCCCTTCATACCCACACCCTAAACTGATGCCTGAATTCTGGCAGTTCCCGACAGTGTCTATGGGTCTAGGCCCTATCTCAGCTATTTATCAAGCACGTTTCCTTAAGTACCTTGAAGGTCGTGGCTTGAAAGATACCTCAGCGCAACGTGTTTACGCGTTCCTAGGTGATGGTGAGATGGATGAGCCAGAATCACGCGGTGCGATTTCTTTCGCTGCTCGTGAAAAACTGGACAACCTATGTTTCCTAATCAACTGTAACCTACAACGTCTTGACGGTCCTGTAATGGGTAACGGCAAGATCATTCAAGAGCTAGAAGGCCTATTTAAAGGTGCTGGCTGGAATGTGGTTAAAGTCGTTTGGGGTAACAATTGGGATGCGCTTCTAGCGAAAGATACTACCGGTAAGCTTCTTCAACTAATGAACGAAACTATCGATGGTGACTACCAGACATTCAAATCTAAAGATGGTGCTTACGTACGTGAGAACTTCTTTGGTAAGTATCCAGAAACAGCTGCACTCGTTGCCGATATGACTGATGACGAAATCTTCGCGCTTAAGCGTGGTGGTCACGAGTCTTCTAAACTGTTCTCTGCGTTCAACAACGCAAAAGAAACGGGCGGTAAGCCAACGGTAATCCTTGCTAAAACTGTTAAAGGTTACGGCATGGGTGATGCAGCTGAAGGTAAAAACATTGCTCACGGTGTGAAGAAAATGGACATGACTCATGTTCGGCACTTACGTGATCGTCTAGGCCTGCAAGACGTTGTTTCTGATGAAGAAATGAAAAACCTTCCTTACCTGAAACTGGAGGAGGGTTCTGCAGAGTACAATTACCTGCATGCTCGCCGTAACGCTCTACACGGTTACACGCCTAAGCGTCTGCCTAAATTCACGCAAGAGTTTAAGGTTCCTGCGCTAGAAGAGTTCGCTCCTCTATTGGGCGAACAGAAGCGTGATATCTCTACCACAATGGCTTACGTGCGTACGCTAAACATCTTACTGAAAGATAAAAATATCGGTAAGAACATCGTACCAATCATCTGTGATGAAGCGCGTACCTTTGGTATGGAAGGTCTCTTCCGTCAGGTTGGTATCTACAACCCACACGGTCAAGAGTACACGCCAGAAGACCGCGGTGTGGTTTCTTACTACAAAGAAGCGACGTCTGGTCAGGTTCTGCAAGAAGGTATTAACGAGCTTGGCTCAATGGCATCTTGGGTTGCTGCGGCAACGTCATACAGCACCAACGATCTGCCAATGATCCCGTTCTACATCTACTACTCAATGTTCGGTTTCCAACGTGTTGGCGACATGGCATGGCTAGCCGGTGACCAACAAGCACGTGGCTTCCTATTGGGTGCTACTGCCGGTCGTACAACGCTGAATGGTGAAGGTCTACAACATGAAGATGGTCATTCTCATGTTCTAGCAAACACAATTCCAAACTGTATCTCTTACGACCCAACGTTTGCTTACGAGCTAGCGGTTATCATGCAAGACGGTATCCGTCGCATGTACGGTGAGAACCAAGAGAACGTTTACTACTACCTAACGGTAATGAACGAAAACTACGCAATGCCAGCAATGCCAGAAGGCGCTGAAGAAGGCATCCGTAAGGTATCTACAAGCTAGAATCTTACGCAGGCGAGAAGAAAGTTCAGCTGATGAGCTCTGGTACTATCATGAACGAAGTACGTAAAGCAGCTCAGATCCTTAGCGATGATTACGGCGTAGCTTCTGACATTTACTCTGTTACCTCTTTCAATGAGCTAACACGTGATGGTCAGGATGTTGAGCGTTTCAACATGCTACACCCAGAAGCAGAGCAAAAAGTACCTTACATCACAACTGCAATGGGTACTGAGCCAGCAATCGCTGCGACGGATTACATGAAGAACTACGCAGAGCAAGTACGTGCATTCATGCCGTCTGAGTCTTTCAAAGTTCTTGGTACTGATGGTTTCGGTCGTTCTGACAGCCGTGAGAACCTACGTCGTCACTTCGAAGTTAACGCAGGCTACGTTGTCGTTGCTGCGCTAACTGAACTGGCTAATCGTGGTGATGTTGAGAAGTCTGTAGTTGCACAAGCAATTGCGAAATTCGACATCGACGCTGACAAGATCAACCCGCTATACGCGTAAGAGGCAATAAACATGGCAATCGAAATTAATGTACCTGACATCGGTGCGGATGAGGTTGAAGTCACTGAGATTCTTGTAAGCGTTGGTGACAAGGTTGAAGAAGAGCAGTCTCTGATCACTGTAGAAGGCGACAAGGCTTCTATGGAAGTACCAGCTTCTCAGGCGGGTATCGTTAAAGAAATCAAAATCGCTGTAGGCGATGCGGTTTCTACCGGTTCTCTAATTATGATCTTTGAAGCAGAAGGCGCAGCAGCTGTGCCAGCGCCAGCAGTTGAAGCCGCGGCACCAGTCGCTGCAGCGCCTGCGGCCGCTGAGCTTAAAGAAGTTCACGTACCGGATATCGGTGGCGATGAAGTAGAAGTGACTGAAATCATGGTTGCTATCGGCGACAGCATTGAAGAAGAGCAATCTCTTCTGACTGTTGAAGGCGATAAAGCATCAATGGAAGTACCAGCACCATTTGCTGGCGTTCTAAAAGAAATCAAAATTGCAGCTGGCGACAAAGTATCTACTGGTTCTCTAGTGATGATCTTTGAAGTTGCTGGCTCTGGTGCACCTGTTGCTCCAGCAGCAGTTGAAGCGCCAGTTGCGGCAGCTCCAGCAGCATCTGCAGCAAAAGAAGTTAACGTACCAGATATCGGCGGTGATGAAGTAGAAGTTACTGAAATCATGGTTGCTGTTGGCGATACAGTGGAAGAAGAGCAATCTCTTATCACAGTTGAAGGTGACAAGGCTTCAATGGAAGTTCCTGCACCGTTCGCGGGTACGGTTAAAGAAATCAAGATCGCAGCTGGCGATAAAGTGTCGACTGGCTCACTGATCATGGTATTTGAAGTGGCCGGCACTCCGGTGGCTGGCGCAGCCGCAGCGGCGGACCGTCCTGCACCAGTTGCAGCTGCACCAGCAGCTGCGGCTCCAGCACCAACGGCAGCGCCTGCAAAAGCAGCAGCGCCAGCGGCAACGGGCGAGTTCGAAGCAAACAACGAGTACGCTCATGCGTCACCAGTTGTTCGTCGTCTTGCACGTGAGTTCGGTGTAAACCTTGCGAAAGTAAAAGGTACTGGCCGTAAGCAGCGCATCCTGAAAGAAGACGTGCAGAACTTCGTTAAAGAAGCGCTTAAGCGTCTTGAGTCTGGTGCTGCGGCGTCTGGCAAAGGTGACGGTTCTGCACTGGGTCTACTACCTTGGCCGAAAGTTGATTTCAGCAAGTTCGGTGAGACTGAAACTAAGCCTCTATCTCGCATCAAGAAGATCTCTGGCGCTAACCTGCACCGTAACTGGGTAATGATCCCTCATGTTACACAGTGGGACAACGCAGACATCACCGCTCTGGAAGCATTCCGTAAAGAGCAGAACGCGATTGAAGCGAAGAAAGATACAGGCATGAAGATCACACCACTTGTGTTCATCATGAAAGCGGTTGCTAAAGCACTTGAAGCATTCCCATCCTTCAACTCATCTCTTTCTGAAGACGGTGAAAACCTAATTCTGAAGAAGTACGTAAACGTGGGTATTGCTGTTGATACACCGAACGGTCTGGTTGTTCCTGTCTTTAAAGACGTGAACAAGAAAGGTATCTACGAGCTATCTGAAGAGCTAATGGCTATTTCTAAGAAAGCACGTGCTGGTAAGCTAACTGCATCTGATATGCAGGGCGGCTGTTTCACTATCTCTAGCCTTGGTGGCCTGGGTGGTACTGCATTCACACCAATCGTGAATGCGCCAGAAGTTGGTATCCTAGGTGTATCTAAGTCTGAAATGAAACCAGTATGGAACGGCAAGGACTTCGAACCTCGCCTAATGTTACCTCTATCATTGTCTTACGATCACCGTGTGATCGATGGTGCTGAAGGTGCTCGCTTCATTACTTACCTAAACGGTTGTCTATCTGATATCCGCCGTTTGGTGCTTTAAGGTTTCACATCCGCAACGCCATGCTTGCAACAGCAAGCATGGAATTGTTGTGTAGCTCACAGGCTATGGCAATATACTTTTCACTTTGTTAACAGGTCTGTAAACTTGTTGGCAATCTGAAAGAAGAATGTACAAAGCAAATAAGTACAACTTACCTGATAGCCTGTTAGGGATAAAAGACTACAACGAGGTCATGATGAGTAAAGAAATTAAAGCCCAGGTAGTGGTGTTGGGTTCAGGCCCTGCTGGTTACTCTGCGGCATTCCGTTGCGCAGACTTAGGTCTAGATACGGTTCTAATCGAAAAATACAACACACTTGGTGGTGTATGTCTGAACGTGGGTTGTATCCCATCGAAAGCACTTCTTCACGTAGCGAAAGTTATTGAAGAAGCGAAGGCAATGGCTGAGCACGGTGTTGTGTTCGGTGAGCCGCAAACAGACATCAACAAGATCCGTCTTTGGAAAGACAAAGTAATTACTCAGCTAACTGGCGGTCTTGGCGGTATGGCTAAGATGCGTAAAGTTAACGTAGTTAACGGTTACGGTAAATTTACTGGTCCAAATACGATTGTTGTTGAAGGTGAAGACGGTCAAACGACTGTTAACTTCGACAACGCGATCGTAGCGGCTGGTTCTCGCCCTATCGAGCTACCATTCATTCCGCACGAAGACCCACGTATCTGGGATTCAACTGACGCGCTAGAGCTGAAAGAAGTTCCTGAGAAGCTACTTGTTATGGGTGGCGGTATCATCGGCCTGGAAATGGGTACGGTATATCATTCTCTGGGTTCACAGATCGACGTTGTTGAAATGTTCGACCAGGTGATCCCTGCCGCTGACAAAGACATCGTTCGTGTGTTCACCAAACGCATCAAGAAGAAATTCCACCTGATGCTGGAAACCAAAGTAACGGCTGTTGAAGCGAAAGAAGATGGTATCTACGTTACGATGGAAGGCAAAAAAGCACCTGCTGAGCCAGTTCGTTACGATGCGGTTCTTGTTGCTATTGGCCGTGTACCAAACGGTAAACTGCTAGAAGCCGAGAAAGCGGGCATCGAAGTTGACGAACGAGGCTTCATCAACGTTGATAAGCAGATGCGTACTAACGTACCTCACATCCATGCTATCGGTGATATCGTTGGTCAGCCAATGCTTGCTCACAAAGGTGTGCATGAAGGCCACGTTGCTGCTGAAGTTATCTCTGGTAAGAAGCACTACTTCGATCCTAAGGTTATTCCTTCAATTGCCTACACCGAGCCAGAAGTGGCATGGTTGGTAAGACAGAGAAAGAAGCGAAAGCAGAAGGTATCAACTACGAAGTTGCTACTTTCCCATGGGCAGCCTCTGGCCGTGCAATCGCATCTGACTGTGCTGACGGTATGACGAAGATGATCTTCGACAAAGACACGCACCGTGTAATTGGTGGTGCTATCGTTGGTACTAACGGTGGCGAGCTTCTGGGTGAAATCGGTCTGGCGATCGAGATGGGTTGTGATGCAGAAGACATCGCACTAACAATCCATGCGCACCCAACACTACACGAATCTGTAGGTCTTGCTGCAGAAGTGTTTGAAGGTTCAATCACTGACCTGCCAAACGCAAAAGCGGTTAAGCGTAAGAAGTAATTCTTGTCGTTTAAGCTGATATAAAAAGCGCCTTTTGGCGCTTTTTTATATCAGCTATGGGATCAGTACTGAGAATCTTTAACGATTTTCTCACCGTAGATACCGTTCTTCGGTACGGGGTTTGTAGCTAGAGCTCGCGTTACGCATAATACGAAGCCCTTCAGCACCGGCATTACGGGCCGAGATAATATCGCCGTCTGAGTCTCCGTAGTACATCTTAATATTGTTCGCTTTTATGTACTTAGTTTTGGTGTATTCCGTTTTGCTTGAGCCGGCAAAAATCACTTTATTCATATTCTCAATGCCAAACGAATCTTTCAGGTACTGAGTAGAAATTTCACATTTAGAACCAGTGCGTCCGGTAATGAAATAGATATCATCGCCACGTTTTTGGTGCATGGTGATCAGCTTCTGACCGATCTCTTTCGGTAAACTAAACTTTTCCCATTCGCAGTTCATTTTATCCCAGAATTTTTGAGATTTAAGGTAGCTGTAACCGTTTGGCGAAAACTTTTGCTGACCACGATAAAAGCCTGGTGAGCTAAAAAGTACGGTGTCATCGATATCAAAGCCGACAGCCATTGGCTGCTTACCTTCAAGGCTCTTTGCAATGTCCTCAACCGATACCCAATGTAGCTGAGCTGGTTCACCTTGCTGCATAATTTGAACTGAACTGAAGCCCGTTTCCGTACCTGGTAATTTAGGATCAGCGAATACTGAACCCGATGCAAAAGCGCAAGCCAGTATGGAAGAAATTGCAATTGTAGTTAGTTTCATCGTTGTTGATTTTTGTTAGTGATTAAATGGAGGTGCAAAAATACTCCTCAATGACCCATTAGAATCAGATCTTTGTCACAAAATACCAACCATGTTGCATAATCTTACTTTAATATCGTTATCTATTGACAATTTTGACTGTTGAGTAAATCAATATTTCTTGGGTGAAGTATTAGCTTATAAAAAAGGAGAGCTGAAGCTCTCCTTTTGTATTTCGTTGTATGTCCCTCTCCTTTCAATAAGGGGGGGAGGGTGAGGCAAACGCGAAGAACCCCCCCTCTAACTCCCCTTGGAAAGGGGGGGAGGATAGTGATGGCAGCTTTAAAGCTTAAACGTACCCACCATACTGTCTAGGCGCTTGGACAGCTCGCGTAGCTCTTGGCTTGAATGTGCCAGCTCAGTGGCCGTATCAGCGGTACGCTGAGTGGTCTCGTTGATTTCCTCGATGTTGCAGTTGATATCATTGACGACCGTTGATTGTTCTTCGGTGGCGGTGGCAACCTGGGTATTCATATCGGAGATCAGGGTGATGCGATCGGCAATCGAAACCAGAGCTCCAGACGCTTCATCGGCAGCTGAGACACCATTAGAGGTAAGCTGGCGGCTTTGCACGATGGCGTTTACTGCATTGCTGGCTTCTTCCTGGAGACGGTTGATCATGTTTTGGATCTCGTCTGTCGAGTCGGCGGTACGGCTTGCCAGGCTACGTACCTCATCGGCAACCACAGCAAAGCCACGGCCCTGCTCGCCGGCACGGGCAGCTTCAATCGCGGCGTTTAGTGCCAGTAGGTTAGTTTGTTCTGAAATTCCGCGGATCACGTCAAGGATACTACCAATTGCCTGGGTATTGTTGGCGAGTGATTCGATCACCTCACTGACATTAGATACGTCATTTGATAGTTGGCTAATGCTGTCGCGAGCCTGCCCGACAACGGCCTGGCCGTTGTGGGTCTCGGACTCTGCATTGTGGGCGGCTTCGGCTGCCTGTGCTGCATTGCCGGCAATCTCGTTAACTGTTGCGCCCATTTGGTTGATTGCTGTAACAACCTGGATGGTACGGTCGCGTTGGCTGTGGCTGTTATCTAGCGTAAGCTGGGCCTGAGAAGCCACCGACTCTGCCGCACTGCGTAGGGGGGGCGTTTCCGGTTTCGGCCACTTCTTTTACCGAGTAATGAATTTTGCCGATAAAGCTATTGAAGCCTTCCGATAGCTGGGCTATTTCATCTTTGCCTTTGATATCAATACGGTGACGCAGGTCGCCTTCACCTTCGCCAAGATCTTTGAATACGATAGCCAGGCGTTCGATAGGGCGGGTAATATTACTTCCGAGCCAGACTGCCAGCAGGACAAACACTGCTGCGATCCCGGCTGTCCAGACCATAATTTGGTTGCGTGCCTGATTCAGGCCGGCAAAAGCTTCTTCCTTTGGCAGTTCGGCAACAACATACCACTCCATCGATGGAATATAGCTGGTGGCAATCAGGGTATCACTGCCATTGATATTCGACTCTGCAACATTGAAGTCGTTTTTATTCAGTAGTTGGCGGGAAACATCAGTGCCATAGAGCTTGCTCAGGTCACTGCTGCCCATCTTGCTTTGGTCTTTGTGCAGACGCACCATACCGTTGGCATCAGTAAGGTAAACGTAGCCTGTTTGCTCTAGCTTGAACTGGTTAATGAATCTGACCATCTCGTCCATAGATTTGGATAGACCGGCCATTCCGCGCCCGCTAAGCTGCTGATAGTTTACAAACAGCTTCACCTCACCGTTTGCTTCCTGAAAAACGTTAAGCATTTTCGCATTGCTGCTGTTGGTAAAGCCGAAGAACCAGCCATCCTGCTGTTGGTTCAGGCGGCGCAGAAAACCATTTTGGTTCCAGTAGTTACCGGTTGTACGATCCGCTACTGATGCATCAAACAGATTGTATTGAGTTCTGATATCATTGAGCTGCTGAATGAGTTTTTCTTCTTGCACCGGGCGTTTGTTCTCTTTATACATATCTGTGATAAAGCGATTTGTCGCCAGCTGTTGAGCGGCTGATTGTAGCAGTGACACTTCTTTGTCGATATTATTGCGGATCTGCATCAGTGTTGCCGGTAGCTCAGATTCAAGTAAACGGCTTTCTACCACGTTGCGGGCTTGGTTTTGACCAATTGCGCCAACGAGGACGGTTGAGGCTAGTACGGCGAGGATCATCGCCATAATCAGTTTCTGTTTAATGGTGAGCTGGTTGAACTTCATAATGCTTAACTGCTTATAGATATAGTAATGAACGAACTGGTCGTTCATGGAAAAAGTTGCTAATGACCCAATTAAAGCCATCTGTTAAAAGTCACTCTATGAGTGTATATCTGCCGATCCGTTACATAACTTTAGTGATAATTCTCACAATAAGTCAGGTGTTTTTCTCTGAGGCTGCTTTTGCATCAGAACGACCAAAAATTGGCGTTGTGCTCGGTGGTGGGGGGGGAGCGAAAGGCGCTGCTCATATTGGGGGTTCTCAAGGCATTGGAAGAGATGCAGATCCCGGTGGATTACATCGTTGGTACCAGTATGGGGGGCCTATGTTGGCGGCTTGTATGCCACTGGAATGAGCGCCGATGATATCGA
>LLEM01000181.1_pt1 | contig 12519 bp, 19 predicted proteins | sample 595841 | NCBI WGS metagenome assembly LLEM01 (sample SAMN02919313, study PRJNA255460) | bioreactor metagenome | biome: chemostat; feature: culture 2012_10.2; material: sediment; isolation source: day64 10degC chemostat 2012 inoculated with Wadden Sea sediment taken from... | place: Germany: Bremen ...
AGGTTGTGGAAGCGTTGGTGCCTCGTATCAACAGCGAACTGGAGAGTATTAAGATCACACATGTTGATCAGGTCAGCGAAAGTGATATGAACTGCTGACTCGTTTAGCCAAACGATATGGCGCGGTGAGCAAGCCAGCCAATGGTTATTGGTTGTTTTTGAAAGAAGGCGAGGGGAAATCGGTTTCTGGTAAGCCGCTAACCAACATCACCATCGAACCACATCAAGTGACTACTTGGCTGTGTCGTTTTAGCAGCCGTAATGATGTTCGCCGCGTGGTAGCATCTTATCACGATCTTGAATCCGGTGACATCAAGGAGGTATCAACCGGCACCGGAGAGCCAGAGTTCAAAATCGTCTTCAAGTATCCGAACTATGAAGAAGCAAAGGCCGCAGTAATCGCCCAGGCGAAAAGCGTGAAGTCGGGTAGTGACATGCTGGATATTATGATGCCTGCTCGATCATCACTAATGGCACTGGTTGCCGAAGGCCATGTGAACTTGGAAGGATTCGGGGGGGATGTGGAAGGTGGAAAGTGGCGACTGAAAGCGGTGGAATGGTCACTCAGCGAGTCGGCCTGCAGTTGAGACATTCTGGTGACCATGGTGTCGTTATAGCGGATAGAAATTTTTGAGACGGACTATCGTCTTATTTTGGGTAAAGGCCGAAAGAGAGGCTTCTACCCTAAAATGAAAACTTGATTGCAGTTTGGCCGTTAAACTGTTCGGAGTCTCGGTAGGTGTTATAACCTGCTGATACTTCAAGTGAGAAGGTTGAACCAAACATAAACTGAGAAGTGAGCTTGTAGTCGTTCATCACATGACTATCTAAATAAGCGATTCGATATCGAGGAGTAAGCGCTAGAAATGGTGCAACTTGAAAACTTACACCAAGATCAGCCGCAACTCCATATTCGTCAAACTTTGCAGAGCCAGGTTGCTTTGTGTATTCGCGTTCTACTGAGTATTTAGCAGCCCCCAACGTATAGAAAAGTGAGCTTGAACTAAAATTGTTGTATCCTCCTAATCCCGCAAACGAACTTACAATATCTGTGTTTCCAGAAGTGCTGCCTTCGAATTCGTATTTGACATATAAATCCATTGCAGCAGGTGAGTAACTAGCATTGAAGTTAAAACCTATGAGAGATCTTGAATTTTTCTCACTGTATGTAGGACCCAAAAATGACGCTAGGCTGTCAGATTTTTGATCGCCAAATTGAAGTCCAGCTCCTATATAGGAGTAACTTCCAAATGAATTCGCGCTAAAACAACTGTTACTAAAGAAAGTGAGAGCCCCAAAGAGGGTTAACGTAAGTTTATTCATGGTATTTTATTGATTAATCTGCCGATAAATTGAGTTTGTTAAGCTACCATTCAATAAAACGTTGTTCAACATTGTTTTTGAACGATGTTCAAAAAATCATGTTCTCATCACGTTAATGATAAAGTCATAATTTAATATATTTATTTCCGAAGTAGAAAGCGGCACCAGATGTGGAGAAAACTGTATTCTCATCATTTATTGGAATTATGAGTCCTGATGAATAAATCACATTCATACCATCGACTTTTTTAATTTGAAGTGTATAAAATAGTATTTTTTTGTACGAGATTCCTAAGTGGATGGTCACTTAGCGAGTAGGGCCTGAAGCTGCGACTGTCTGGTGACTATGGTGTTAGTTGGCCTTGCGCTATGCGTAACGTTGCGATCTCTAAATCAGGACTGATTAAAATGTTAAAAGAGAGGGGTGAATAGATTAAAGGAGTAAGGAATAAACGATGGATTGTTAAACTTGTATCAAGAAACAAGAGCTGTACACGCTGGACTCATATTATTAGCTGTCCTGCGGCCATAAACATTACGCAGAATAATTTTAGTTCCAAAGGGTTGTTTACATATCGCAGGTAAAAGCAAAATATCGCACCCAAAATGGGTAAACGGGAAAATCGGTTATGGAGAAATTTAGTGTGCAACTATTCGAAATAGAGAGCCTGTAAGAAAATCCAAAACCAGTAATTCACCGTCTAGGTCTTCAGCAAAGCTGACGATTTGCATCTCAGTATCTAGCAGCACAGTTGTGGCGCCGGTTAAAGGGCTGAGAGCCCAGATGCGACCTGTGATGAAGTCTCCATATAGATAGAAACCGTCCAAGTTGGTAATGGATGACCCTCGGTAAACGAAGCCGCCGGTCACCGAATTCCCCTCAGGGTGGGGGTATTCGGCCTCAGGGTCAATTAGTCCGGTGTTAGGACAGATAGGATCTGAAAAGCAGTGGGCTCCCTCACGGATATTCCAACCGTAGTTGCCGCCAGCAACAATCAGATTGACCTCTTCGAAAGAATCTTGTCCCACATCCCCCCCAACCACAAGTCACCGCTGCTCCGATCGAAACTCCAACGCCAGGGGTTGCGAAAGCCCCAGGCGAAGATCTCGCCCCTGCCGCCGCCAGCAGCAAAGGGATTATCCATTGGGATAGCATAGGGAACCCCGCCATCCACATCCAGGCGAAGCATGCTACCTAACAGGCTGTTGGTGTTCTGACCATGACCAAGTTGGTCACCAGCGGACCCACCATCTCCCAAACCAAAATATAGCATTCCATCGGTTCCGAAGGTAATGTGCCCCCCCATTGTGATTATCAAAGGGCTGATCAAGCCGCAGCAGAATCTCTTCGGAGGCTGGGTCGAGAGTTAGACCGTCATCATTGCTGATAAAACGAGAGAGTCTGGATTCTAGTACAGCCCCAGAATTCACCGGCGCAGCTGTATAGGAAAGATAGATTAGTCCGTTCATGGAAAACTGAGGATGAAAGGCCATACCTAGTAGGCCTCCTTCACCCGTAGTATCGACTAGGGAGGTTAAATCGAGCATCACTTCGATACTCGGAGAGGCTGCATCGGAAAATTGCAACACTCGGCCAGCCCGCTCTAGTAGGTACCAGCGCTCTCGTTGATTGGGGGGGGCCTGCAGTAGTAGTATCGGCTGCTGAAAAGAAAGGCCATCATAAGCAGGCTCCAAGGCTATAGCCGGAGGAGCGACTACCGGGGATACTTGCTTCCGAACCGTCTCTGCAAGCGATCAATAATAGGGGAAATAGCCCAAATGTGATCAAGCGAATAACCCATCGGTTCATAGAGCTCTTCCTCGAGTAACAATGATAATTTCGGTGGTGGTAAGTGATGCAATTAATTATAGGGGGCGATACGAGCAAACATGATTGCCATCCCCTATAAGTTTTTCTTAAGATTTAAGTATATTAGAGTATAGCGCCTTCAGTTACTCCGACTTAACTTACTTGTACCTCACAATGGAAGGCAAAATCGATGGAAAATGTGCCAGTCTCAACTGGCGATCAACCCGAACCATCCATAGGGTATGCTGAAAAGTTGACAGGCTTACTAGGCATTAATGACGGGAAACTATTTACACCTTACATATCATATGGTTTCATACTGAACTATTTGGTAGCTGGATGTGTGTGACAGTAGGCCGCGGGTGATGATATATGCGAATTTGGTTCGTTAATCCTTTTTTTGTATATCGCGGATGTCTGGAAGGTATGTGAGCTGAGTTCGTAGAGTATACTGTTGGGTATTACAAGGGAGTAGGTATATGTATGCAACACTCAAATTATTAATGTATTCAGCTTTTATCCTTATTGCTTTATTGTTTTTATATGGTGTTAACCCATTGTTGGCGATATTTGTTTTGATACCTCAGTCAGTGATTGCCATAGTAATAAGTTACTTTGAATATAAACATAAAGTAGCTATAAACAGATTTCCTGTAATTTTATCTAGCCCAGCGTTAGGAGCCTATTTGGGAACCTGTTTTGGTTTCCTTGCTGCTGTTAGAGGGTTAGTTATGGAAAACCTTGAAAGTGATATTGCTTGGTACTCATTTGCTAGTGCACTAGCCGGTTTTTTAAGTTTGAGTATGGTTGGGTTAATAGTTGGTGTGCTTCTTCACTTCTCTGGTAATGGTGATAGATAGCCACACATAACAAAGGTATCAAGGTGATGCGTTTGACTTGGCGTTTTTGGTTCGGAGTTTAGTGGTTTTGGATAGTTGGTTGTGGCGCACTTTACCCCAAGCGTTAGTCTCTACTTATATTTGTAAATAGGTTATCTATGAGAAGCTATAAAATCCCTTTTATAATTATAATTGTTTTTTTCAGTTTTGATTGTGGCAGAACCAGCATTTGCTGGACCTGGTGGGAAAATCGCTAGTGCTGTATTTGAAACATTTTGGGGGCGTGTAGTTCTTGGAATATTAGCAATCATTTTCTTCCGTTCGCATGTTATGTCATGATCAATGAACGAATAGCTGAACACCGAACAAGAAAAGATTTACGTTTTATGACGAGTTATAGTTTGCTATTTGAATGGTTAAAAGTTCAGGAGCGTGCAAAAGATTGTTTTTATCGGGTTCATTCTGGGTGGGAGAATGAAGATCTTTCTAATGTTTCAGGCTGGATGACGGACTGGTATTGGCAAAATCAACAACAGGTTCATCTTGAAAGATGGAAAAGGAAAGGGTTGATCAACATTTGCTATGTGAAAAAAATAACAAAGATCAAACCGCTTTTATTTGTTCATAGAAACCATGACAATCAGCACGAAGACTCAATGGTGGTTATATCTATTTCAGCAAAGATGAAAGATTACCTTCAAGATAGAGAGTCTGGTAAGGTCGTGGAAGGTAGTAAAAAGTATAAAGTAGTAGAGACTATTTGGAGTTTCACCTTGGAGAATGGGCAATGGAAAGTATCGGATATTGAAGAAGATGACATGTGTTTGATTTATGCGAAAACAATGAGAGAGCTACCTATGATTGAAAGTACAGTCGAAGGTGACTTGAGAGCGTAATTAAGTAATCAAGGTGACCCCGTTACACTCGGTATTTTGGTATAGAGTTCGGTGTGCTTGCTGGTTCGGTGGGGGGGCACACCTTATCGCTGGCGTTAGGCCTCACCTTAAATAAATTAAAGGTATATTGTGAAAAATAGCATAATGAAAATCGCAAAAGTGATTGTGGCCTTGTCACTACTTTTACCTACGATAACATCGGCAAATTCTTTGCTAGTAAAGGTTCCTGGTACGGCTATCTCAATGAACTCTCCAGAAGGTTTTACTTTGTCTGATAGCTTCACAGGTTTTGAAAGTTTAGATACAAGTTCAAGTATTCTTATTGCAGAACTACCTAAAGAGGCATTCCCTCAATTGAAAATGCTTTTTTCTAACTTGAAAATTGCTAAGCAAGGATTCGCGGCAAGAGGTGTTCATATCTCGAAACTTCAAACTGTAGAGGTGGGAACTACCACTATTCCACTACTATCCGGAGTTCAAGAAGTACAAGGAATTGTTATTAATAAATATGTAGCTCTACTTCATGGGGGGGATTCAACTGCTCTTGTTACTTATAATATTTTAAATGACAAAGAGTTTTCTTCTAATAATGTTGTTGAGTCTCTCGGGTCAATTGTTATTGGGTCAGAAATAAAGGTTAGTGATAAAGCTAAAAGCTTGTCGTTTAAATTCAAAGAAGTTCCTCCATTCAAGTTGGCTGATATAATGGCAGGTTCTTCAGCAATATTAACAACTTTTGATGGAGTGGACCCAACTGGAGATCGGCCAATTGTAGTTATTGGGAATTCTTTGTCGTCATCTTCAACTGATGATATAGAATCGTTCTCTGAACAACTATTACGTTCTGTCTCTGGTTTCAAAACTTCGAAAATTATTAATTCTAGTCCAGTGAAATTTGCTGGCTTAGATGGCTATAAAATGCTGGCCATTTATAATGATAAAACTATTATTCAATATGTTGGTATAAAAAATGACGGGGCAATATATTCGCTTATTATCAACCGGTTCTAGTCAAGAAATTAAAGAGTCAGAAGGTGCCATTGAGTTGATTGCTGAGTCAACAGCTTTCGTACGCTGATTTGGCCTAACAAGGCAACCCGTTACACTAGGCAGTATGAAGTTCGGTGTGCTTTGCTAGTTCAGTGCGGGGGGGCACCTTATTGCAGGCGTTAACTGTATAAAATCGTAGAGGATAATTTGAAATACATAATATCATTATTAATGACTTTAATGTTAACTGGTTGCTCGAGTCTATTAGCTACAGTTTCAGTAAAGCATACGTTGTTAGATATATGTGAAGTTGAAGATAAAGAGTGTACTGAAATCGTAGAGAAGCAGTTTGAACAATGCCAAACTATGTATGAAAGAGAGTGGGGGGGGAAATATTTGAACTCGAGTTTATTTAATGATGATGAACTACTAGATGATTATTTGAATAAAATGATTAACTGTATTGTTGATGACGAAGGTAATCCGTACTTCTATTTTCCCAGCCAGAGTTAGTATAATTATTATCGAAATGACTTCATAAACATTCGGTTATATTAGAAGTTAACTGCTTGTTTGTTTGTATTGGCAATAATTAAAGTTAGGTTGTAAAGTCGCCACCTTTAAAAAGGTATCAAGATAACGCGTTGACTCGGCAGTTTTAGTATGAAGTATAGTGGGTTTAGTGAGTTAGTCGTGGGATATCTTATCCCCCCCGTGTTATAAGCTATTTTAATCGCAAAATGGCTACAAAGGATTGACATTTGTTGTAAACATTTTTGTTTTCTGTGTTCGAATATATACATACCATTTATGTAAATGTTTTTGAATGTATGTATAATCATATCAATATATTATACGAGAAAATGAAAACTTTTTATGAAACGGATTTTTTCGATATCGATTGTACTGACACTTGTAGGCTGCACTTCTTCTACGCATCAGATAGCAAAAGATGAGACAGATACCTGCCCATTTAATTACTCAATATTAAACGACGATTTTATTCAAAGTGATTTCTTTGAGGGATGGAGATACGAGAAGGGTATTGGTAGAGATATTGATATTGACAAGGCCATATTGCGTTACCAAGAGAGTGTTAATGAAAAGCAGTATGCAAATCTATCAGCAATTCATTATGACAATATTTTACTTAAGGAAAAAGGCTATGGCTTTTACGAAGCCAGACTTAAATCAGGCTGGGGGGGCTTTAGTTATATTAGAGCTGGAGAAGATGATGACTATGGAGACTTAACAGAAGATGAGGCTAAATGGCTTGTTGCGCAAGCATTATGTGGGGATCCTGTTGAGCAATTTGCAGTAGGAATGCTCAATATGAACGGGAGTTATTTCGAGAAAGATGTGGATTATGGAATCTATTTTCTGACACTTGCTGCAAAGCAAGACCACATTAGAGCTCAGGGACACCTTGGCTTAGCACTTGCTGAACATGGAGAAGTCGATGTGGCTATTGATTGGTTAGCTTTAGCTAACGAGAATGGGTTTCCATCATTAGAGGGGGGGATGATTGCATTTTTAGAAAATACTAAATAGGGACCACCGGTGCTTTCAAACTCTTCGTGAACTATGAGCAGGATCATAAGCTTGTTTCGAAGAGTTTTCTAATCAATAAAAAGCGCGTCCATAAAGTGTCCTAACTATTATGCCATCGATATATAATCAACGGTTTATGTTTATTATTGCATGATCCAGCCAAAACAAAGTTGGCTCATTTGTCTTATTCATAGTGTTTTCCAGAAACCACCGAATTCATATTAAGTGAGCTCTGTTCAGTAACTTAGTTGCCACGCCGCAGAGCGTACAATTTATCCAACGCTTTAACGTACTGTGGTATCCATTGACATGTTCTATATGGAACACGCTATCGAGGACTGCAATTGTTGAACTGCTAACAATTTCTTTTAAACCAACTTTTAATCGCTTAGATACATGTTCGTGAGCAAGATGAGCATCAGCACAAAGCGGAGTTTTTGGTTTTATACGTCCATAAAGATGTTGGTAGAGCTCATCACTACTTACACGAGTTAACACCGCATCAGTAAGATTTCCTTGTCTATCACAAGCCATAAGTACAGGAACTTGTTTTACCCGAGGGTGTTTAATACATTTCTTTTTGTAAGCGCTTGAACCGCCGCGTTTTCTAGGTTTTTTTATGCCTAGCGAGGTGACCATGAGTGTCATGTTATACTCAGCAGCTTCAGTGTGACGCTAGGTGTGCATTGAGGTTCACATTCATGTGCCTTATTGTGGGCGTTGCTGCCATTTGCTTCTACAGTTCATAGGAAAGGAAAGATGATCAGGCATATTCTCTTAATTAAGTTTAAATCTACTGCCAAAGCTAATGAAATCAATAAGCTCAAGGCTAGTTTCGAGTCGATGCCATCAAAAGTAACAGGCGTGCATTCTGTTGAATGGGGGCTAAATGATAGCCCTGAGGGAAAGAACAAGGGTTACACTCATGCTGTGATAATGAACTTCGCCGACGATGCAGGTAGAGACAACTATTTACCACACCCTGAACACGACGAATTAAAAAAACTATTTAGACCGATACTCGAGGATCTTGTTGTGTTCGATTATACGGTGTGAGTTCAGTGTCCGCACACGTTACTGGCATTCAGCAAGTTGACAGAATTTCACTACATCAGTGGCATGTAACTTGTTTACACAATGAGTGGCATATGGTGTCATAGCTGAATTACTCATTTGGAATATGTGTTTGCTAGGAGAGTATGAATGAACACATGGATAACTTGCGCTGGCGTCTTGGCATTGCTTACCTCTCTTGTTCATATATTTGCGGGGGGGCAAATTGATCCCATAAGGCCATTCTTAAAATCTGATTTACCGGATGTCCCTAAAGCAACTCTTCTTGCTTGTTGGCATATAGTATCGGTTATATTAGTTTTATCTGGTGCAATTTTGTTTTACGCTGGTTGGTATAGCTTAACTGAAATGAACCAGGCCGTAATAGGAATAGCAATTTCATTCATCTCATTCTCGTTTGTCTTCATTGTTGTGGGCTGGCACTTTTTCCGTTATCGCGTGTTGATTAAGTTACCGCAATGGATACTGCTTTTACCAATTGGTGTAATGGGATTGTTGGGAGCAGTGTAAACTGTAAAATTGTTTATGTGGTGCCGTAAAAATCACCGTTTCCACCGTCAATCCAAAATTTACTGTATGTCATTGTGGAACATGTAGGACATGGGGCAGTGGTCCATTTTTGCCGTACAGTGTGGAACTGAAGTGAGAATTGAAAACTATGAAAAAGTTAAGGAGTATGACTCTTCACCTTGGGGCATCCAGAGGATTTTGTTCAGATTGTGGTACGCACTTATTTTATCGTTTAAAGAAAACGAATAGTTACAATATGCCCGTCGGATTATTTCCCCATCTGGAAAACTTGGTTATGAGCATGCAATATTTTAGTGATCTTAAACCTGATTATTATTGTTTCTCAAATAAGACAGAAGAAATGACAGAGGTTGAGATTAAGGCCTATTTTTCATCTCATATTTCGACATAAAGCCAAGTCATTAAGTGGGGACAGCTCAGAGCTAGCTATTGCTTAAAGTAATGTCTAAATACTGTTGGTTTGTAATTGTTTGTTGAAAAAGTACTTTGTGTGACAATGCTCACCTTGATGCATATTTGATTTACTATTATTTTCTTGGTTAAGGCGAAAGGCTGTTAACTGTTATCTATAAGCTTCTATTACAGTATGCTGTTTTGAATGTGAGTGTAAGAGCATGCTGAACTATTCAACATGATATTCAAGGAAAGAGTATGTCTTATACAAAACAACAAATTATGCTGACATTTAGCTATATGTCTTATTTTGGGTTCGCTCTGGAAGGGACTGATAAGAAAAATGCCGAAATAATCCTAACAAAATTCAACGAAGCCTTAAGGTCATGGAAACCGATCAAAAATCAATGGGAAGTCGTTTGGGGTCCTGCAGTTTTTGCTCTCCCGGGGACCAAATTTGACGATAGCTTAATGTATGCTGTTCGTAATATTGAAGACCCTTCCAAGTATGTTATTGCTATTCGAGGCACGAACCCTGTTTCAATACCAAACTGGGTGATATGGGACTTTCAAGCCAAAAACCTAAAAGACTGGCCCTTCGGTAACCCCCTCGCAGCATTTAGTACCTAAAATTTCTGAAAGTACTAATTTTGGACTCATGATCCTACAAGCACTCCGACCAGAATCTGGTATGCCGGGAGCGAAGAAAACGATATTGGAGTTTCTCAATAGCGAGTTGGGGCGCTGATGGAAAAGGGGGGACATTTGCATAACCGGTCATAGTTTGGGGAGGGGGGGCATTGTCTCCAACTATGGCGCTATGGCTAAAAGATATTCAAGGAACAGGATTATCTGAAAATGCCAATATCTCAACGGTTGCTTTTGCAGGGCCATCTGCGGGAAATGAAGATTTTGCTGAGTATTCCGATCAAAGACTTGGTGATCAATGCGATCGAATTGCTAACTCGTTAGATATTGTTCCCCACGCCTGGAATACTAAAACGTTAAAGAAATTGTATTGCTTGTACTTCCCGCTCGTACCAAGTCTTCCACTAGCTATTTTTTTACGCAGAATGATCCGTGAATCCAAGGGTAAAAAATACATGCAAATCAAAGCCGGAGAACCACCTTTGGAAGGGAAATATAAAATTCTGGCAGTACCTTACATCATTCAGGCTATTTATCAGCACGTACAAGGCTATCCGGAACTTATGGGGGATGGAAGATGATATACCCCCTAGAAGACTTACTGCCGCTTCCTAGGATGATACGCGAGATATTGGGACCTATCGTTAATTAAGCAAATTCAACGATTACTGCTCCACACAGAGACAGTAGCTACCGGCACATGAAGCCTTGTTTTGGTAGCTAGCTGATTAGCTTTAGGAGTTCATTGATGAACTCTAACCATAGGTTGAGGGTTTCCATGACGATTACCAGACAGGTTAATAGAGGCGATAGATTAACAACTTGACGGATGATATGCATCAAGAAAATCATAGCAAGGAAGACACTAAAGCCCACCATTCATGGCTTTATTACGGGGGCTATGAGTTTGTCGTTTCTGGGAATTGAGCAACTAACGGGTTTTACTTAAAGCTCGCCAGATGGCGAGCTTCATTCTATACGTTTACTGTTACCACATTTCCCACTGAACCGTTTCAATTTCGTTCTCTACACTGTCTGGCAGTGCGCTGAAGAAATCTAGCTGAGTTAGCTGCTCGATTTCATCAACCGTTGTGATGAACCCTGAAAGCTCAGAAGATGACACCTTGCGGTGCGGAACGATGAAAGCAATTGCATCGTTGTAGGCTGGATCCAGAATGACTTTATAGAAGCTATTTGGAATATATACACCATTGCCAATATACGTTTCATTACCGTCCCATATCGGGCCAGAGATGACATATAGTTCATCATAGGTATTGGCCCACTCGCGCACTTTTTCCTCTAACGCTTTCCAGCCTCCCCCCCGGTTAAAACCTGGTAGTTGAGGAGCCATGTTAGTCATCAGAAAACTTTGCTGCATTGACTCTTGCGAGAAATCCATGGTGCCGGAAGGGGCGAGGTGGCCACGGTCATAGCCAGTTTTAGTGTAATCACTGCTTTTTGCACGATAGGCGGTTGGAATTTCAGCATCAGTACGGAAGCTGTTAGAACGCTCGTAGAAGGCATTCACACTTGCTTTGGTGATGTGATACGCCACCCAGTTAGAAACTTTGTTCTGGTAGTTGTAACCTGCTGCATAACCATCTCTGCAGAGGATCTGATCGCTTTGATTCGGAGTGCCAACATCGAGGTGTTGATTACAGGTTGCCGCTGCGGCCGATGCCGAAATGGCAAGGCTCATTATTGCGAAAATAATATGTTTCATTATTTTGTCGTCCTTATTGTTTGTATTTATAGGACGAAAGATATTATTAGTCTGGTGAATGAAAATGTATTGATAAATAAGTAAATTGTGACTGGTATTTTAATCGAGTTTATAGCGTGGGATATAAAGCACTTTATCAACAATATTAAACACTTAGAGTGATAATAGTTGAATAGGTATCATGAGGTGTTGAAACTGAGATATAGGTCTATTTTTGCAAACAAACGGTCATAGAGGAGAGGGGGGGGAACAGAGTACATAAATTCCAGGCACAAAAAAGGGTATCCTAAGACACCCTTTCTTCAAAGCTTAAACGCTTGGTACCAAATTAGATACGCTCAACGTTAGCAGCTTGAGGACCTTTCTGACCTTGTTCAACGTCGAAAGATACTTTCTGGCCTTCAGCTAGAGATTTGAAACCGTCACCAGCGATAGCACGGAAATGAACGAATACGTCAGCGCCGCCATTGTCCTGAGTGATAAAACCAAAACCTTTCTCGTCGTTAAACCACTTAACAATACCAGTTGCTTTAGACATGACATGTCTCCTGAAAAAAAATTAAAATTACGCTTTTTGCGTACTTAAGCCAACATAATGTATTACTTATGGACAAAAGAATAATGAAGCTCTTCAGGACAACTGCGCTTTTTGCAAAGCGGTGGAACGAAGTTTTCTATTTCAATTTGTTGCATAAATAGGTCTGCATTACAGGCCGGAGACTATTAAGCCATAAGGGAT
>LLEM01000182.1_pt1 | contig 12499 bp, 16 predicted proteins | sample 595841 | NCBI WGS metagenome assembly LLEM01 (sample SAMN02919313, study PRJNA255460) | bioreactor metagenome | biome: chemostat; feature: culture 2012_10.2; material: sediment; isolation source: day64 10degC chemostat 2012 inoculated with Wadden Sea sediment taken from... | place: Germany: Bremen ...
CTATGTTAATAGATCAATACAACTAGCAGTTATCTATATTTCAAATGCTATGCACTATAAATCAAAATATAGAATTAACACTCTAACTATGAATATTCTATAAATAGGGTGATAGGAAGGATCATCAGGATAATTTAAATCACTAACTCAACACAAACTGCCAATTAATTACGCCGATATGAAGTTTTTTGTTTTCATGACATAGCTATCAGTACTAGCAGTAGTAACCACAGCTAAACACTTTATCCGTACATCAATAATTGCTAACACATGGACATAAAAAAAGGGTTAGCTTACGCTAACCCTTCGTCCATTATGCAACTTCTACTATTTTGATGTTGTACTACTAATTAGCTTCAAGTTTAAACTTGTTCACAATGGCAGAAAGCTGGGTATTTGCAGAGGCCAAAATTTGGCTACTCGCTACATTTTGTTGGCCATTTTCAGCAAGCGTGTCTGCCATATGCCTGATAGAAGCCATGTTTTTGCTAATTTCTTCAGACACTGAGCTTTGCTCTTCGGCAGCCGTTGCGATTTCAACCGCCAAGTTATTAACTTCAGTGATCGAATCTGCCATCGTATCAAGATCCTGATTTACCTGCTTGGTATTATCAGCGGTATGATTACAGCTTTCCTTAATCACATTCATATTAACGACGAGGCCATCAGCACCAGAGGTTAGCTTATTCAACATTTGTTCAATTTCAGACGTACTCTGCTGGGGTACGCGCAGCCAATGCACGAACCTCATCAGCAACAACGGCAAAACCTCTCCCCTGCTCTCCCGCACGAGCCGCTTCAATTGCGGCGTTCAGCGCTAGCAGGTTAGTCTGATCAGCGATATCACCAATCACTTTTAATACACCTGCAATATCAAGGCTATTGCGATTCATCTCGTTGATATTGTTTGCCATCGATTCTACGTCATCAACCAGAGCCGATACCGAGGAGACCGCACTGGAAACAATCGTTTTCGACTGCTGTGCTTGATCATTGGTGTTCTGAATATGCGAAGACGTCTGTGCAGCATTTGCCGATACCGTTTCAGCGGTAATGCTCATTTCATGAATAGCAGTGACAACCTGATCAGCCTCATCGACATGGGATTGCAATACAGTCGCATTTTGCTCAGACTGCGATCGAAGATCTTCTACACTGCTTGAAATATGATTCGTCGCCTGGGGAAACCTCCAACATCATCTGCTGCAGGTTACTGATAAAAGTATTGATCCCGTCAGCAATTTGGCCAAGATCATCGTGGCTATTCACTTCCAGACGGCGGGTAAGATCACCATTACCAGCCGAAAGATCAATCACCGTTTCTTTCAGTGCAATAATAGGTCGATATAACTTGTTCAGGACCACAATAACGATAAGCAAGGCAAAAGTAAGTATGGTCACTGATGTAATAATCGCTTTGTTAAATGCCGTTTCGATATCAGCATACACTACCGACTTATTGACCCCGACATACAAATACCACTTATTGCCATCAACCAATGAAATATCTGAAAAATAAGCTCTTTTGTCGACACCAGCCCATTGGTAATCAGCCGCTCCCGATCCTTGAGCTGCCATTTTTTGCTCTAGCTCAGGAAGATCGAAATAAATCCCTAACTCGTCACTTGGATCCGTCGATGCCAACTGCGAGAAGTTTTCACTAAGGATCAAAATGACAGCGCCAGGGAAATCAACACGACGAATCGTTTCATTAAGACTGTTTAGTGACACATCGCCCACAACCACGCCATCATTATTAATTGGCGTCGCAATGCTCACCATCAAATCGCCGGTTGTAGCATCACTGTAGAAGTCAGTGAGTATCGTTCCATTTTTTGCCGAAGCCTGCTGATACCAATCTCGTGTTCGCGGATCATAATCACTGACGTCAAAGACACCATTGTCGCCACCTGAGTCACCGTATGCACGGCCATCACTGTATCCTGCAGTGAAACTTGCATAGTTAGCTGCTTTGGTAATCATTTTAGCAACTTCTACATACTCACTATCTGAACGTGGGCCCTGGTAGAAGGCTTTTGTAGACTCAAGCGCATCCACGCCCTTTTGCATGGATAGTTCAATCTCTCGCTTGGCACTATCAACGATGAGTCGAGACTTCTGTTCAATTGTTGCTATTTTGTCATGTTTGAAATTGTTATAAGACAGCCAATTGGTGATCGACAGTGCAACCGCAACCAATACAGCAACTGTCATGATGATGCGCTGCTTGAAACCAAGATGTTGTAATGAAAGGTGCATGATCTTCGTCTTGTATGAATAAAGTTGAGTATCAGATATTTGTTCAACTTCAAGTCTAATCATGCAAATTTGAAATGTGGAGAGTAAATAAATTGACAGGAACGTCTAAAAATTGACGCAATGAAAAAGTAATCTAGCAGGCTATCTGGCTAATAGCAGACCAATTTGCTTTTATTTCGTGTTTTATCCCTCTTTGATCAGTAGTTTTATACACAACATGATTGCAAGAGAAAAGAAACATTTACGCAGCAGATGAAAATATATTTAACCAATCTGCATATCGCATCATACTGTGATTTTTCTTTCAACATGTGTATTTGTGACAGCCATCACATGCATATATACAATAGAGACATAAGGAACCTGCTTTCGATGCCAAAATCGAAAAAGGGTTAGCCTAAGCTAACCCTTTAGTTTTTAATTTCCACGAAATTTTGTTAAGCCATCGGTTTTACCGGTTCGCCTTCAACATCATCCGGTTGAGCTGCTGGTTTACCAGAAGACTTTAAGCGCTTCTCCCAGTAGTCCGCATTTTTAATACCTAGCTTCACTGGGTCGAAAGTAAACTCTTTCACACCCCGCTTTCTGCTGCTCTTCATAATCTTTCAGTGCTTTCAGTGCAGGTTTTGACAGGAAGAAGATAGTCAGAATACCGACAATATTCAGCCATGCCATCAGACCGACACCCACATCACCCATTGCCCAGGCAAGGTTTGCAGCTTTTACTGTGCCGTAGAACACTGCCACTATCAGTACAACCTTCAGTACGAACATCATACCTGGCATTTTTAACGAACGACGGATGTAAGCAATGTTTGTTTCCGCAATGTAGTAATAAGCAAGAATCGTGGTAAAGGCAAAGAAGAACAGTGCAAATGCGATGAACGGCTTACCGATACCTGGCATTGCACTCTCGATTGCCATCTGAGTAAACACAGGACCATTCGCACCAATATCTGCTGCTAGGTTCTGTACCAGGAATGTACCTTCTGCGCCACCGTGAACGTTGTAAGCACCAGTGATAATAATCATAAATGCTGTTGCAGAACATACTAGCAGTGTATCAATGTAGATAGAGAATGACTGAACCAAACCTTGTTGTGCTGGGTGATCAACATCTGCCGCAGCAGCTGCATGAGGACCAGTTCCCTGACCGGCTTCGTTCGAGTAAACACCACGTTTAACACCCCAACCGATTGCAGCACCAACACCAGCCATAGGTGTAAATGCATCACCAAGAATCATACCGAAGACCATTGGAACCTGGTTGATGTTCAGTAGGATGATGATGAAAGCGATGATGATGTAAGCCAGTGCCATAAATGGAACGACAATCTGGGTAAAGCTTGCGATACGCTTTACACCACCAAAGATGATGAATGCCAAGATAATCGAAACAACAGTACCTGTTACGATTTTAGCCAGACTGATGGTACCGATAGTCGTTTCAATCATGCCGCCTGTACCAAACGCAGCTTCAACCGCATTACCGATACTGTTTGACTGAACACCAGGAAGAAGGACACCACAGGCAAAGATAGTAGCAATGGCAAAGATCCATGCATATGCTTTATTACCCATCGCCTTTTCGATGTAATAAGCCGGACCACCACGGAACTGGCCGTCTTCATCTTCTTCTTTATAAATCTGTGCAAGTGCGGATTCGCTGTATGCAGTCGCAGCGCCCAAGAAGGCAACAACCCACATCCAGAATACCGCACCTGGACCACCAAAACCGATTGCTGCAGCAACACCTGCAATGTTACCGGTACCTACACGTCCTGATAAAGAAACGGCTAGTGCTTGAAAAGAGGAAATACCTTTATCTGAACTCTTACCTGATAACAGCAGACGCCACATTTCTCTGAAGTGACGGATTTGAACAAAGCGAGTGGTTATGGAATAAAACAGACCAGCACCAAGGCACAAATAAATCAGTACCGGGCTCCATATTATTCCGTTTAGAAAATCTACTAACGACTGCATTAAAATCTCCCTGTCTTATAGATTATGGTTAATGCTCGGGCAGTATAATAAGCAGATTGTAAGTTAAATGTTAAGAGTTTTATTTCATCAGTCAATTAACCGTGAGCAACAGCACACATTGGCAACAATAAATTAACAGCCAGTGAATTCATCTATATCCGCACATAGCGCATAGTTATTCACACTGTTAGTTATTTTCTTGCCTCACTTCTTTTTGAGCAATAAACGGGCAAACAAGCCAATATTTATGTTAGTGATCACAAATTTAGCAGGATAATGAAGCAGATAAATTCATGCCAGCTATCAAGAAAGCTCAATTATTCACCAACAAATAGGGCTAAGGTGGATATGTATTTCATATTGAAAAAGTTTTAACACGTTTACTAACCAGAGTTATTAACAAGTCGAGCGCCTCTCACTATTTTCTCGTCAAAAGTTAACAAAGCGTTAACCACGATGATACCCATGAACCAAGAACCAATGACCAAGAAGCCGTAACCAATAATATGATCTATTTAATATCCGCCAAAAGCTGACTCTATCCCCCTTTTTGTTCGGAAAGAAAAAGCGCAGTGAATATCACTGCGCTTTCATTATCTTTCCAAGGCGTTGCTTCTAGTCGTTACACATCGTAGGTAGTTGAGGAAATATCTCCTCCTTTACCTGTCCAGTTAGTATGGAAATACTCACCGCGAGGCTTGTCCGTGCGCTCGTAAGTATGTGCGCCAAAGTAGTCACGCTGTGCTTGCAGCATATTCGCTGGCAAACGGGCTGTTGTGTAACCGTTAAGGAAAGTAAGCGCCGATGACATGCATGGCATTGGCAGGCCAACTTCAAATGACTTCGCCACTACCTTGCGCCATCCAGGTAAACATTGCTCCAAAATAGCTTTGAAATACGGGGTCAAGGCCGAGGAATGCCAACTCATGATTGGTCTCGAACGCATCGCGGATGTTACCGAGGAATGCACTACGGATAATACAGCCGCCACGCCACATTAACGCCACATTACCGTAATTCAGCGACCAGTCATTTTCTTCTGAAGCCTGACGAATCAACATAAAGCCCTGTGCATAAGAGATAATCTTCGATGCAAGCAAAGCCTGACGAAGAGCATCAACCCACTCCGACTTATCTCCCTCAATAGGTTGAATTGTATTGTCAAACAGCGCTTCCGCTTCAACACGCTGTTCTTTGAGCGATGACAGGCAACGAGCAAACACAGAGTCGGTGATCAGGGTCAGCGGGATCCCATGCTCAAGCGCATTGATACCCGTCCATTTACCGGTACCTTTCTGACCTGCCGAATCGAGAATTTTCTCCACCAGCGGAGCACCATCCTGATCTTTATAGCCTAAAATATCGGCTGTAATTTCAACTAGGTAGCTATCTAGTTCTGTTTTGTTCCAGTCAACAAAAATAGATTGCATCTCATCGTGAGACAGCCCCAATCCTTCTTTCATAAAGTGATAGGCTTCGCTGATCAGCTGCATATCGCCATATTCAATGCCATTGTGAACCATTTTCACAAAGTGACCGGCGCCTTCGCTACCTACCCAGTCACAACACGCTTCGCCCTTATCGGTTTTAGCGGAAATGGCCTGGAAAATAGGCCTCACATGTGGCCATGCCTGCGGATCACCACCCGGCATAATCGAAGGTCCAAAGCGCGCGCCTTCTTCACCACCTGATACGCCGGCTCCAACAAAACGGATGCCTTTTTCACGAAGCGCAGCAACACGACGGTTAGTGTCTGGGTAATTAGTATTACCGCCATCAATGATAATGTCGCCTTCATCGAGCAACGGAACCAAGTTGTCGATAAACTGATCCACGACTTCACCCGCACGCACCATCAACATGACTTTACGCGGGCTTTCAAGCTGCTCAACCAAATCTTGTAAAGAAGTCGCGCCAACAATATTGGTCCCCCTTTGCAGCACCATTCAAAAACTCATCGACTTTTGCAACAGTACGGTTGTACGCGACAACTTTGAAGCCGTGATCATTCATATTAAGGATCAAATTCTGGCCCATAACAGCCAAACCAATTACACCAATATCACCTTTCATTTGTTTCTCCTTACACTAGCTCTTTGGCTGCTTCTGAATCTAAAAACCATTCTGTCAGGCCATTTACAGCCTTTATATTCGCCGCGGGATACGCAGCTGCGTCAGCAGACTGGTCGTGAATCGCTTTTATTAAGGGAGCCTTGCTTTCTCCCATCACCAAATAGGTGATCCGCTTGGCATGTGATAACAGGTGGGCTGTTTTGGAGACTCTGATCTGTCGGCTTTCCGGGTGAGCAGCAATAATGGCAAGCTCGGTACTGCTGTAATCGGTCTGGCCGGGAAACAGCGATGCCGTATGCCCATCCGTCCCCATTCCTAAAAGTACCCAGTCGAAAGCCGGCACTCCGTCTTCATGGGGGGGATTTCCGACTGCATTTCTTCGGTAAAACGCACCGCTTCTATCGCTGCAAAATCTTCACCACGAATACGATGAATGTTCTCAGCCGGAATGGAGATATGGTCAAATAGCAAGGCTTTCGCGTTGCCATAGTTACTCTCAGGGGCTATCCGGGGAGACACAGCGCTCATCACCCCACCAAAAGTGAAGGTTCTGCCACTGAATAGCATCGGCAAAATGCGGTTGCGCCAAAACTTTAAATAGCAAAGCAGGGGTACTGCCGCCAGAAAGTGAAATATGCACAGGACGGTTTTGGTTACTGTACTCACCAATTGATTCAGCCAAAGAGGTGACAACCTGCTCCCGGGTGTCAAAGATTGAATAGTTCATCATGGTTATAACTCGCAGTAATCAGTATTGGTCAGATTCTTACAGGGATAGCGCCACTCCCGCTTATCACCGGCCAGCAAAGCATCCGCTTCTTTCGGCCCCCCCCAGGTTCCGGCAGCATAGCCATATAAGTGTTCTGGGTCTTCTTTGTAGTCGAGAATAGGTTGCACGAACTTCCAGCAGGCCTTCACTGCATCAGTACGGGCGAATAAGGTGGCATCACCTTTCATCGAATCAAGCAGCAGCCGTTCGTAGGCCGTCAGCATATGGGTTTCCTCAAGGCTCTCGTAATGAAAATCCATTGAAACATCTTTAGCTTCAAATCCGGCTCCGGGCTTCTTGAGGCCAAAGCTCATTAAGATGCCTTCGTCTGGCTGAATTCGAATAATGAGCTTATTCGCTGACGCATTGGCACTAAATACAGGATGCGGGGGGGTCTTCTTGAAATGAATAACCACCTCGGTTACTCGCGTAGGCAGACGTTTACCGGTACGAACATAAAACGGTACACCGCTCCAGCGCCAATTATCGATAAACATCTTAAGGCCGACATACGTTTCGGTGCGTGACTCTGCTGCAACGCCTTGCTCATCACGATAACCGGGTAAGTGTTCACCTCGCAGATGAGATTCAGTGTACTGACCCAATACCAGATTATTTTGGAGGTCTTGATCAGAAAGCGGCTGAAGGCTGTTCATGACCTTCACAACTTCATCACGCATAGAATCGGCATTTATTGCTGCCGGCGGCTCCATCCCCCCCACCATAGCAAGTACCTGAAGCAAGTGATTCTGGAACATATCCCCGAACTGCTCCGGCACCGTCATAGTAACCACCACGCTCTTCAACACCCAGAAACTCTGCGGCGGTAATTTCGACATAATCGATAAAATTCCGGTTCCAGAGCGGCTCAAACATACCGTTGGCAAAACGAAAGACCAGCAAGTTTTGCACGGTTTCCTTACCTAAATAATGGTCTATTCGGTATATCTGGTGTTCCTGGAAATAGCTATGTAGCTGCTTGTCTAATGCCTGTGCCGATGCCAAGTCATAGCCAAATGGTTTTTCGACTATCAAACGCTTCCAACCATTCGATTCACCATTTAGGCCATGAGCTGCGAGGTTTTCTGGGGATCACACTGTATAGGCTTGGTGGCGTTGCGAGATAGAATGTGGTGTTGCCGTTGGTATGATGTTGTTCGCCAATCTCTTCAAGGCGAACTTTCAGCTGCGCATAGTCTTCAACGGCTGCAGTATTAAGCGCCTGATAATAAAGGTGCTGACAAAATGCCTCAAGCGTCTTTTCGTCCACTTTATCCGTGGTCACCAATGACTGTTTAAGTTTTTCTCTGAACGCAGAATCCGAAAATGCAGTACGGCTGACACCCAGAATAGCAAACTCTTCTGGTAACAGCCCATTGGCGTAGAGATGATAGAACGCAGGGGATCAATTTCCGGTGAGTCAGATCGCCTGACGCACCAAAAATGACAATACAATTATTTTCTGGCTTATCCATAGAGTTTTTCCATTCAGATCAACATGATCTGCGAAACAATATCTTGATAGACCGGATGTTAGCACTAAGGGGGGGTAGAAGGGAAATTCGGTTTTACCTATTACAGTAATAGGTAAAACCTTTTATGGAGATAGGAAAACCAGCTAGACCGATGACAAATTCACTAATTCACGGGTGTAGGCATGCTGTGGTTCGCTAAAAATTCGCGCAGTGTCTCCTTGTTCAACCACTTGGCCATTTTTAAGCACCAGGGTGTAATGACACAAAGATTTCACCACATGCAGATCATGGCTAATGAACAGATAACTGAGCCCGTACTTCTGCTGCAAGGATTTTAGCAAGCTCAAGACTTGGAACTGCACCGTTCTGTCGAGCGACGACGTTGGCTCATCTAACAGAATGAACTCCGGTTTCAGTACCAATGCACGAGCAATTGCAATTCGCTGTCGCTGGCCGCCAGAGAACTCATTGGGGTATCGATGGCGCGTTTCCGGATCCAGCTCCACCTCACGCATCGCCTCGCAAATGACGTTTTCCTCTTCATCCGGTGTCAGCGACTTGTGGATTTTCAACCCTTCACCAATTATCTGTGCCACTGACATTCGTGGGTTAAGCGCGGAAAACGGATCCTGAAAAACCACCTGCAACTTGCTCCGGTACGGAAGCATTTGCTTGCGGGTAAGATCCGAGATATCAATACCATCAAAATAAATGCGTCCTTCACTATTGAGCAGTTTCAATACAGCCATGCCGGTTGTAGATTTGCCGGAGCCGCTCTCCCCCCCTACCAGACCGACACTGTGTCCTTTACGCAAAATAAAGCTAACATCGGTTACTGCTTTAATATGATCTTTTACCCGTTTGAGTATCCCGCCAGTGATTGGAAACCATACCCGCAGATCGTTAATATCAAACAAGGGTTCGGCATTGGGTGCTACAGGCACCGGACTTCCGCTGGGATCAGAGTTGATCAGCTTAATGGTATAAGGATCGGAAGGGTTGGTAAAAATCACCTCTCGGGTATCTGTCTCGACCACCCTGCCAAGCTGCATCACAGCCACACGATCGGCAATACGGCGAACAATACTCAAATCATGGGTAATGAACAGCATCGCCATACCCATCTCCTGCTGGAGATCTTTGAGCAGCTCAAGGATTTGCGCCTGTACCGAGACATCCAACGCTGTCGTCGGCTCATCGGCTATCAGCAGTTCGGGTTCATTTATCAAGCCATCGCAATCATCACCCGCTGACGCTCACCACCCGATAACTCGTGCGGGTAAGCCGTCAGCCGTTTTTCCGCATTGCGAATACCCACCTTCTTCAGCCAGCTCAAAGCTCGCTTTTCCGCTTCTTTCTGGCGTGTCCCACGGTGGATAGCCAATGTTTCGCACAGCTGACGGCCAATCTTGTGCAGCGGATTGAGTGACATCATCGGTTCCTGAAATATCATCCCGATACGATCACCACGCATCCTGCGCATCTCACGTTCGCTGCAAGTCATCATATCAGTGCCGTCATACATAACATGGCCACCGATATAACGGGTGGACGACTTTGGCAGCAAGCGCAATATCGCATTGGCCGTCACTGATTTTCCCGATCCACTCTCTCCCACCAGCGCCAGTGTCTCTCCCCCCCGGCGAATGGCAAGGCTTACGTCATACGTTACCTGATTAACACTCTCGCCACTCTGAAAGCCAACCGATAAGTTTTCAATTGTGAGTATTGGTTTAACCATAACTTATCTCTGATGATGGGGGGGATCAAATGCATCCCGGACTGCTTCACCAACAAACACCAGCAGGCTAAGCATAATTGACAATACAACGAAGGCAGACAGTCCGAGCCAAGGTGCCTGCAAGTTAGTTTTACCCTGTGCCAACAACTCACCTAACGAAGGCGAGCCCGCAGGCAGACCAAAACCAAGAAAATCAAGAGAGGTTAAGGTCGTCACCGAACCACTGAGAATAAACGGCATCATAGTGAGCGAGGCCACCATGGCATTTGGCAACATATGCCGTAGCATAATGCGACTGTCGCTAACACCCAGTGCCTGTGCCGCACGGATGTAATCGAAATTTCGGCAACGGAGAAACTCTGCACGCACCACGCCAACGAGCCCCATCCAGCTAAACAGCACCATGATCCCGAGTAACCACCAGAAATTAGGCTCGACAAAGCTGGATAAAATAATCAGTAAAAACAGCGTTGGCATCCCCGACCACACTTCGATGAAGCGCTGTCCGAACAAATCTACCCAGCCACCGTAATAGCCTTGGCACGCCCCAACAATTACACCGATAATGGTTGAGATAACGGTCAGCGCAAAGCCAAACAGTACTGAGACCCGAAAACCATAAATGATCCGGGCCATCACATCCCGTCCCTTATCATCAGTACCCAGCCAGTTCACCCGATCAGGGGGGGCGATGGTGCCGGTCCAGTCAGATCATAGTTAATGGTATCGTAGCTAAAGCGGATGATCGGCCAGAGAGTAAAGCCTTTAGCCTCGATCAGATCTGCTACATAGGGATCGGTATAGTCCGCTTCAGATTCAAACTCTCCACCAAACTGCGTTTCAGTATATTGCTCAACAATCGGAAAATACCAGTTGCCGTCAAAGCGGATCAGCAACGGCTTGTCATTGGCAATCAGTTCAGCGAACAAGCTGATAAAAAACAACAACGCAAAGAGCCATAATGACCAGTAACCCCCCCGTTTGTGAGCACGGAACCTCGCCAGTCTCTCCTTTGTTAACGGATTCATTTTCACTAGCGCGCCTCAAAATCAATGCGTGGATCAACAAAGGTGTACGTCAAATCCGAAATAATATTCAGCAATAATCCCAGCAACGTCATGATATACAGCGAACTAAATACAACCGGATAGTCACGCTGAATCGTCGATTCAAAGCCCAGCAACCCAATCCCTTCGAGCGAGAACATTACCTCTATCAGCATCGCGCCGGTAAAGAAAATACTGATAAATGCGGCAGGGAATCCGGCAATAATGATCAGCATGGCGTTACGGAATACATGGCGATAGAGAATGCTGCGCTCATCGAGCCCCCTTGGCTCTGGCTGTCACGACATACTGCTTGTTGATTTCATCCAGGAAAGAGTTCTTGGTCAACATCGACAGCGTCGCAAAGCCACCGATCACCATCGCCAGAATAGGCAGAGTCAGATGCCAAAAATAATCGATGATCTGCTGATACCACGTCAGTTGCTCAAAATCTGACGAGACCAAACCACGAAGCGGGAACCAGCTGAAATAATTACCGCTGGCAAAGAAAATAATCAGCAAAATAGCAAACAAAAAGCCCGGAATGGCGTAGCAACAATCACCAAGGCACTGCTCCAAACATCAAATCGAGAACCATGGTTAATCGCCTTAGCGATCCCTAGGGGGGGAATGGAAACAAAGTAGATAATCAGGGTACTCCATAACCCCCAAAGAGATGGATACCGGCAAGCGGTCGATAATGAGGTCAATAACATTGCCTCCTTTAAACAGACTCTCGCCGAAATTAAAGGTGGCATAATCCTTCAGCATATCGACATAGCGCTCAAGCAACGGCTTGTCGAAACCAAACTGTATTTTTATGGCTTCAACCACCTCGGGATCGAGCCCGCGCGAGCCCCGATAGCCAGTACCATTATCTCCGGGTTCAACGGCCTGTACCTCTTGCCCACCACCGGTAAAGCGCTCCATAATCCCGGAAGAATGCCCTTCAAGTTGGGCGACGGCCTGTTCCACTGGCCCGCCCGGAGCAATCTGGATCACAAAAAAGTTAATTGTGATAATTGCCCACAAGGTCGGAATAACCAGTAACAAACGACGAATAATATAAGCTGACATCTTTCCCTATGCCTTATTGATACTTCCCAAGGCGAGCTCGTATTAACAGCACTCTGCGCAGGATACTTAGTAG
>LLEM01000183.1_pt1 | contig 12410 bp, 17 predicted proteins | sample 595841 | NCBI WGS metagenome assembly LLEM01 (sample SAMN02919313, study PRJNA255460) | bioreactor metagenome | biome: chemostat; feature: culture 2012_10.2; material: sediment; isolation source: day64 10degC chemostat 2012 inoculated with Wadden Sea sediment taken from... | place: Germany: Bremen ...
CCAGCAATGCAAACCATGCCGCGCTGCCTATCCGAAAGTGATTCATACGCCAGCTTCACTTGATTGCGGCAGTGCTTAGCGGTGAAAAGAGCACGGACAGCAGCAATAGAATCAGAAGCAGGCCTTAAATCGATATTGTCAGCAGCAACCCGAACTTCGGCGCTGCTACGAGGTGAGCTGCGAAGCAGTGCAGGGCTTGCCGTCCTGTTCTGATTTAGCTGGGTGCGTACTTGTTGAAGTAATTCTGCTGGGTTTCCCATTGGTGATTCTCCTTAAGCCAGACCAGGCAGAGGCATACCGCTGGTAACAAAATCGACGCCCATAGAAAGGAGCGGCGAACTGCCTGCACTGCGGTTCTCTAAATCGCTGATGAGTAATACGAGATTGCATACACTGCTGTGCGCGCGGTTAAGAAATTCCTGACGCTTGGAACGGGGCAAACGGACAGTGCCGCCGCTTTCCAGTACCAACCGCGAAAGCTCTCCGGCGTGAACGGTGTTCTCTAGCGCGCGCTGAGTAAGGTTTTGTTCCTTTCCTTCCTTACTCACTGGTGCCGCAACCATGTTGAGGGCGAACAAAAGGCTATTAGCGATGCAGTAGTTGCCACTGGCTTTGGTGATTTTCACCATTTCAATAGCACTTAAATGATGACGCTCGGTATTTGGATTCAGCTTATTGCGCAAAACAACAGGATTCATACCAATTTGGTTTGCAATCTGCGTCATATTTTCAGAATTCGCAAACGAGCAATACGCCTCGTCAATTGCCTTTTGTTCGACCTCACGAAATTCGAACGTTGAGTAATTACCATCCATGATTAAACTCAATTAACAAAGAAAGGGCCGAAAATGACGACCAAAGCAAGGATATTCAGCCACATTGGGCACTTCTCCATATCGTTGCTTTGGTTGTCGCCTACCCCGTGAAGCTGTGACTTTTTCACAACTGGCACGGGGTTTGATTTTGTTAGAGAGGGGATAACGGAGCTCATACTTGTTGCTCCGCAGCTTGTACGGCAACCTTCACCATGTTGATGAGTACTGAACCGCGCTCGCCCTTCTTTGGAAGGATTGGGATTTCTCCGGCAGCAATGGCCCGGTCTAGCGAAGAAGCTGACCAGCCAGTGCGTCGCAAAAACTCTTTTTTAGTGCAAAAGGGTGCATCAATCGCTATTTGAAGACTTGCCATAGTGTTATCCTACAAAGTTGAGACTAATTCTGATGGTTATTGGTTAGATATGAGGCCATCGAACTGACTAAGAGGATTATTGATCCCAAATGAGTACTTTGCAACCCCAAATAAGACCTTTTGATTACCAAGGCGGAACTCCGATCATTGAAAGGATGAAGCAGATCACGAAAACGAACACGTATTTGCAGCTTTCGGACGCAATCGGAGTTCCAAAATCCACAATATCAACCTGGGTCGATCGGGATATGACCCCATTTGAGATTGTTGTACGCCTACATCTAGCAACAGGTGTCTCAGTTCGCTGGTTAGCAACTGGTGAAGGTGACGCTTTTGAAGAAGCTCATGACCCAACTGAAGCTCTTCATATTCAAAGGCTGAGTAACGGAGAATTGGAAGAAGCAGGCAAGATCACCATCGATGTAGTGACACTCAATAACTATCACCTCAAACACTCATCCACAAAGGTGATCGATAGTGACGGCGACCTTCATTTCGTCAATACCGAACAAACTCACGCTACTTCTGGCAGCTATCTAATAAGCATTGATGGCTCTTTATCCATTAACCCTATTCAGCGGTTACCAGGTAAGAAGCTAGCCGTTGGTTTTAGCGGTTCGACAATTGATATTTCAGAAGATGACATCAAGGTACTTGGCCGTGTGGCTATGGAAATGAAAAAGAAATAAGAATTTATCATTAGGCGAGGTCAGAAATGAAATTAGACAAACACGGTCAACCGCTCGCGGCGTTCAACCATAAAGGCAACAAAATAAAAGCCCTATTAGCTTTACGTGGCATCTTACAAGGTGTGACTGCTGATTCTAAGCTAGGAGAAACGGAACTACTCTTTCTTGATGTTTGGTTAAAGACTGATGAAAAATTCAAGAACGATGGTGACTTCCTAGACCTTGCCGACATACTCTCAGATGTTTTAGAAGATGGCGTGATTGAACAAGATGAATTAGACGAAATTCAAGAGTTTCTACATGACATTCTAGATTATGGCTACCAAGGCGATTACACATTAGATGCATTAACTAATCAGCTTCTAGGTTTCCTACAGGGCATCACCTCAGATGACTACCTTAACGACACAGAAATCCTAAAACTAAAGAAACACCTAGAAGATACTCCCGAGGTTATCTATAACTGGCCAGGCGACCGTATCCACAGCCGTATCGAACAAATTTTAGAAGACAATGTTATTGATGAAGACGAACGCGCCGATCTCCTTTTGATGCTAAAAGGTATTTGTGGTCAGCAGTTCACAGATACGGGCACAGCTGAATGTTCCGCAACTGATTTCTTTGCTTCAAACTCATTAATAGAATCTATCAAAGATAAAAAGGTTTGTTTCACGGGTAAGTTCTTTGCTGGCTCTCGCAAAATCATGGAATCTCTTGCTAAGGCGAATGGAGCGGAAATAAAGAAAAATGTCACTCAAGATTTGGATTATCTAGTCATTGGCTCTTTAGCCAGCCGAGACTGGAAGTTCACAAGCCATGGACGAAAAATTGAAGCTGTAATCAAAAACCAAGATCGCGGGCTCCCCTCTCAAATTATTAATGAAGAGTCATGGATTAATTCTGTAGAGAAATAAAAAACGATGAATACAAAAGAAATCGAAAAGATTGGACCATTTCAGTTCTTTACTCTTGTTTTATCTGTCTACGTATTAGTCGCACTTTTTGTTGAGAGCGCTTTTAATTTACCCTCTGATGTAAAGGAAATTCTTAAGATTACAGACAATATCATTTGTCTTTTCTTTTTAACTGACTTCTTTATTCGTTTAAAGAACGCTGAAAGTAAAAAAGCATTCATGAAGTGGGGGGGCTGGATTGACCTCCTCTCTAGTATCCCTATGGTCGATGCTTTGCGTTATGGCCGTATTGTCAGAGTCGTTAGAGTTCTGAGAATACTAAGAGCGGTGAGATCAACAAAAGTAATTATTGCTTATGTATTTCGTAATCGTATGCAAGGAACATTTTCTCTTGTTTCAGCAGTTTCAATCATCTTGGTGATATTTGGAGCTATAGCGATGCTTCAATTAGAGAAAGGCGTTGACGGCTCCAATATTAATAACGCGACAGATGCTCTTTGGTGGGCTTTTGTAACAATTACAACAGTGGGTTACGGCGACTTCTATCCAGTTACATTTGAAGGCCGAGTCGTTGCAGCAGTACTGATGACTGCTGGCGTTGGGCTGTTCGGTACTTTTACTGGCTTCGTTGCTTCTTGGTTCCTTGAAGAAGATGAAGAAGACCAAGGACAACATGTTATCGCAAGCCTAAAGTCAGAAGTATCTGAACTGAGAGGTGAAATCGCTGAACTGAAACAACTAATATCTAGTAAGTAACTCACCTAACAATTATAGGAAATATACGATTGATGAAATACATATTACTATTAACTATCTTGTTTTCTACTTCTTGTTTTGCTTGGTTCTCTGACCCAATCCAAGTTTCTAAAATCGAAGCGCATAGCGGTGGCGAATTTACTATTTGCTTTAAAGAACCATACAAAGACGAAAAATTAATGTATGACATAACTTTACTTCGTAAAGACGATAGAAAAGTCACTCGCTCTCCGAATGCTACACCTTATTCCTTACTTACTGCTTCAACTAAGGATCAAGTCTGTTATAAGAATAACTTGTCTGGATTTTTAAATGTTGGTCGAATGGATCCCGTCAATATCGAACAGTTTTCTGAACTTACAACCTACGAAACGTTTTCCTCGATAACGTTCAATGTGTACTCATCTCAAGGTACAGGGTGGAGAACAAAACCCGATGAGCTTCTTCATTCACAAACAATCGAATTCCATAAATAAAAATGACAGTTCGTAACCTAAAAGACGGCAATAAAAAACCATGGGGTTTGCGATGTTCGTCCAAATGGCCGTAACGGTAAACGCATAAGAAAACGCTTCGCCACTAAAGGCGAGGCGCTTGCTTATGAGAAGTTTGTTTTAAAAGAAACCGACGACAAACCATGGTTAGGTGAAAAGAGCCAAACCCGTAGCCTATTGGATATGATCGACTTATGGCAAGAACGCCACGGCCAGTCACTCTCCCACTCAAAATACACTTACAATAAGTTGAAAGTTATGGGGGTTGGCTATGGGCGACCCGCTGTACCATAAGTTTACTGCAACAATGTTTACCGAATACCGCACTCGCCGCCTTGCAGGTGAAATCGAATCATTAAATGGCCGAAAAAAATAAAGTATCTTTTCGAACTTGTAACAACGAACAAGATTTACTTAATGCCGTGATTGTCGAGCTGCAGCGCATGGGCGAATGGAAAGGTGAAAACCCTTTGAAAACTGTCCGCCAATTCAAACTGCATGAAAGTGAAATGGAGTTTCTTACTGTTGAGGAAATGCAGGACTTAATCGCTAAAGCGGAAGCTCACGAATTCCACAAAGAAATTCATAAAATTATTAAGCTTTGTTTAGCGACAGGTGGGCGTTTTAAGGAAACAGCAAATTTAACTGGCGCTCAAATCACGAAGTACAAAGTGACGTTTACCCAAACGAAAGGTAAAAAGAATCGCTCGGTACCGATCAGCCCCCCCGAACTTTACGAAGAGATTTATAAAGAGGGCTCAGGCCCACTGTTCAGCATTGGGTATTCGACAGTCTACCGATTCATCGTTAAAAACGTCCCACGACTGAAACAGCAAGCCGCCCACGTGCTACGCCATACTTTTGCATCTTACTACATGATGAACGGTGGCAACATTATCGCCCTACAACGAATCCTTGGTCATAGCGATATTAAGCAGACCATGCGATACGCACACCTTGCCCTGATCACCTAGAAGATGTGGTCACAAAGAACCCGCTAGTGAATGTCAAACTGGCTGAATCTGTGGACACTGAAAAGGCAGAATGACCACCATACGTGGACACTTTAATGTCCACATCGTGTCCACAAATTTTCATAATATAGATAAATATTGATGATTATTGATGAATAAGCCTTTGATAAAGCCCCCGCCACGCCTGATGTGGCCTAGTTTCTATTGGGGGTGATTTAAGATGTGGTCTTCCCAATCAATCACGTCAATCTCATAGACAATCTTATCACGTACAGATTCATCGGCTTTATGCATTGCCTCTTTGGAACCGGTCAGCAATGGGTGCCAATCGGGTATGTCCTTGCCTTCAGCCAACAGGCGGTAAGCGCACGTTTCAGGAAGCCAAGCAAACTCATCGATACGCTCTCGGGTTAACTTCAGACACTCTTCACCTGATTCAAAGCGATTTGGGTAATCTTTGCATGAACAGGTCTTTTCATCCAAGAGGCTACAGGCGACGTTGGTGTAGTAGATATCATCGGTATCATCATCAATCAATTTATGAAGGCAGCACTTACCACAGCCATCACAGAGTGATTCCCACTCTTGATCTGTCATTGCCTTTAAGTCTTTCTCTTGCCAAAAACGTACCATAATACCCCCCCGCCTTTTCTGTAACGCCTCTTAACCCATATGGTTAAGAAGGCGGTTTTATAGCCGCCCAGCAGGTAAAGTGCAAGTGTTTCATCGAGATCAGAGGCCACAAACTGCCGTAATAATAGTCATTATTATTTGTGGTCTGATAAACCAATTTTTTTGATCCAATTGCTTTTGAATGGTAACTTTCGCACCCGTTTTGAGTGACTAATTAATTATAGGTGGGTTATGGAGTGTCGATTAGGTTGTGGAGCGTGTTGTATCGCGCCGAGTATCACTTCCGCAATCCCGGGAATGCCTAGTGGAAAACCGGCTGGTGTACGTTGCATACAACTCAATGACGACAACCTGTGTAAGCTATTTGGCAAGCCTGAGCGCCCTGCTGTCTGTCACCATTTCAAAGCTTGTCCTGACCTTTGCGGTAAGACATCAAAACAAGCATTAGAGAATATTACTGAATTGGAAAGCATGACCTAGAGCCATGCTCTACCCATTAAATTAGTTATACGGCTGTTTTACCCGTTAAAATACGTAATACTGACTTGGCATGCTCTACCGCCTGATGACCAGAGTAGGTCAGGTAACCACCATCTTCACTTGTCACCAACCCCTTTGCGTACAATCGCTTTGCTGCATCCACCAACTCTGGTCCAGCATCACTACGTACCTTTATTCCTTCCATATCGCTGTGCATTGGAAATTTTACTAGTAAATTCATTTCATTAACTAGTTCAGCTGTATATGGCATAGTCACCTCTTTATTTCTTTGGCCTGCCTTAATACTAGCGGCTGGGCTGAATAAAAGTAGGTGACGAGATCATATCTGTTGCAATCATCGAACGTAAAAAGAGACATAGTTCAAAGAAATGGATATTAGCAGAGAATAAAAAACCGCTCAGGTGAGCGGTTTTTTCAGTCAGTTTAGCTTGTTGTTCAAATATTAAGCTTGAATACCAACAATCAGCCACGGTGCGTTAGGAGTGCGTAAATCACGCTCAAGATGCCAGATATCAGTGATATCTTCTTCAACACCTTCGTCGCGGTCCTTATAGCGACCAGAAAACTTAATACTCAACTGTGCCGTGCTCGCATCGTAGTCTGCACGTACCAGTTCTGCATCAACATACATCACTTCGGTATGCTGCTCACCATCTAGCTTTGCACGCTCCGCTGCAAGATCATTCAATAGCGCAGGGCTGACATACTCACGAATTTTATCCAGCTCGTTATGGTTCCAGGCACCCTGGATAATACGATAATGGTCACGCGAACCATTTAGAAACGCATTCATATTGAAACCAGGAGGCAGGTTAAAAGGCACATCACTATCTGTTGAAGCGTATCCGCCTTGCTGCGAAAAACCAGTATTCGTATCACTAGCAGCCTGTCGATGTTGCTTATGCTGGGGGGGTGAGTTGCCGGCATAGGCTTCACGATGACCCGTAGGGGGGGTACGCTTCGCGCCACGCATTGTCTTGAACAGCTTGAAGATCACAAATGCGATCAAGCCAAAAATCAGAATATCCATGAACTGGATACCTTCAAATGCGCCACCAAAGAAAGCAGCTAGTAGGCCACCAGCCAATAAACCACCCAGCAAGCCGCCCATTAATCCTTTTTTGCTCGACTTTCCAGCTTGGTTTGCACCAGGTTTTTGTTGTTTTAGCGTGTCAGTTTGTTGTGGCTGCTGTTTTTTAACAGGCGCCGTTTTGAAGCTTTTACCAAACGACTTACCACCGCCAAATTTCTTTGCCTCTGCATGCGGAGTCATAAAAGACACCGTCAAGATCAAAGCAAATACTGTGAAGAAGCGTTTCATTGATATGAATACCTTTGCCAAATATATGCTTCTGCATCCTAACGTGCTACTTCTGAATGTCAACTAAACAACCGGAGCAAATTGTTACTAACAATTATCAGGCTTCAAAGGGCCATGAACCCAAACAGTTATATTATCTAGTTGGTATTACTGCACTTATTGCTAATATCAATGTCATATCCATGAATCACAACAACAGGACACGTTATGCAAGATACTCACAGCAAACTCATTGGCTACCTACTGTGGATTTTTGGTTTCACGGGTGCACACCGTTTTTATTATGGTAAGCCTGTGACTGGCACTATTTGGTTTTTGACTCTGGGCTTATGCGGAATAGGTTGGTTAATCGATTTGTTCCTGATTCCGTCAATGGATCGCGAAGCCGATATTCGTTTTCAAAGCGGTGATGTAGATTACACCGTAGCCTGGCTATTGCTGACCTTCCTCGGCGTATTCGGTATACATCGTATGTACATGGGCAAATGGCTAACCGGCATTCTATACCTGTGCACTTTCGGCTTTTTCCTCATTGGTGTTCTAGTTGATTTCTGGACACTAAATGATCAGGTATCCATTCGTAATGCCGATAATAGAAAATAGCCTCTAGACTTTGTATACACGGAATTAACCAATCCTGTGCTAAAAGTGCATTCAGAGGGTATGATTTAAGTCACAACAAACTCAGTAACAGTAAAGCTAGCTTTGTTTCTGCTTGACCAGTTAGAACAAGAGCTACTAAAATATCGAACATCGTTCTATAATATCTGACTGGCTTAATGAAGTCAGAACACTATGCTTACTGTGCAATCACCTCTCGGTGAATATCCATATTACAATTAGCTAAGTAAGACTATCTTCGATTAAGAGTAAATTCGATGGCAAGACGAAATGACCACACTCGTGAAGAGTTGGTAAGTATGACACTGGAGCAAGTCAAAAACTTTCTCGATGAACACCCGCACCATGAACTGAGCCTACGCAAAGTCGCTGCGATGATTGGCTATGTGCCGAGTACACTGGTTAATGTCTTTGGTAACTATAACCTATTGCTGCTACATGCTGTTGCCCAAACCCTAGATGAACTGTTTGCTGAGGCTGAAGAGCAAATGAAAGATGTATCTTCTCCTGAAGATGCCCTACGTAAGCTTGCCTACTGCTATCTGAATTTTGCTTCACAGCACCCATACCGTTGGCAGCTAATTTTCCAACATACCATGAACGGTGAAGAGCTGCCTGAATGGCAATCTGAGCGTATCGACAGCATGACAGGCATGCTTGAAAGCCTGATACGTCAAATCACGCCAAACAAAACAGACGAGGCGATTCTTGAGTCAAGCCGAGTATTGTGGGCAGGTGTGCACGGTATCACCCTGCTGACAGTAGATGACAAATTATTTACCTCTACCCCCTGTTGATGGCAAGGCACTGATCGACAACCTTATTGGCACCTATCTGAACGCTTGGCAGGCATAGGCGGAAACATCAATGAGTGCAAAGCCCCAGTCTCGCCTATTAACTAAACAGCGTTTTTTACCGTACTTTCTCACCCCAGGCCTTTGGGGGGCTTTCAATGATAATGTGTATAAGAATGTCCTGCTCATTCTTATCGCATTTGCCGCCCCCCCCGGCACTCTGCCCATTGATTCCGATCTGATTATCAACCTTGCCGCTGGTTTATTCATTCTGCCTTTCTTTCTGTTTTCGGCCTCTGCCGGTGTTCTTGCCGATAAATATGACAAGGCACTGATCATGAGAGTGGTCAAAATGGCTGAAATCGTGATCATGTCGCTGGCCGCCATCGCATTCGTAACCGAAAGCTATATGGCATTATTGGTGCTGTTGTTTCTGATGGGAACGCAATCAGCTTTCTTTGGCCCGGCAAAATATGCCCTGCTCCCACAGCATTTGAAAAAGGAAGAACTTGTTTCCGGCAATGCTCTGGTTGAAACCGGTACCTTTCTGGCTATATTGCTGGGCACCTTGTTAGCAGGGGTCATAGCCAATCAATCGAATGCTCCAGTCATTGCAGCTACGAGCGTTATCTGCTTTGCTGTAATAGGTTACCTGAGCTCGCGCTGGATCCCCGAGGCTAAACCGAGCAACCCCCAATATCCAGTTTGAATGGCGCCCTGTCCGTCAAACCCGCCATACACTAGCGATTGCTCGCAAGGACAAAACGATATTTCAATGCGTAATGGGGGATCAGCTGGTTCTGGTTTTTAGGTGCCTGCTACCTGACTCAATTCCCCAATTTTGCCAAGTTACACCTCGGGGGCGATGCCGCTGCTGTTTCGTTTTTGCTGACCCTCTTCTCTATCGGCATCGCTATCGGCTCATTGTTGTGTGACCGCTTGTCTGGTCATCGAATTGAGCCTGGGATTGTTCCTTTGGGCAGCTTGGGGGATCACATTATTTGGGGCAGACCTCATGTTTGCCACTCCGGAGGTGATCCCAGCAACGCAAACCTTCTTGGAGTTTATGACTCACCCAGAGCTATTTCGGGTATTCGTTTCACTGACAATGTTGGGCGTTTCCGGCGGGATTTTTATTGTTCCTCTTTACGCGATGATGCAAAGTCGAGCCAAAGAACAAGAGCGCGCGCAAATTATCGCAGCAAACAATATTTGGAATGCCATTTTTATGGTTGTCAGCGCCATCACGGCAATCGTCTTTTTGTCAGTCATGGGGCTGTCGATTCCGCAGTTCTTCCTGTTCCTATCGCTGGTTAACTTTGTTGTTGTCCTCTATATCTATATTCAAACACCCGACTTTTTCTGGCGCTTTGTCGTCTGGCTGGTCAGCCACACCATGTATCGGGTACGCCACAAGGATCTGAGCAATATCCCAGCCAATGGCGGCGCACTGATTGTCTGCAACCATGTGAGCTATGTGGACGCCCTGCTACTGGCTGGTGCATACCCGCGCCCAATACGTTTTTTGATGGATAGAGATATCTATAATCTTCCGTTCATCAAGGCCTTCTGCAAGGCCTGCAAGGTCATTCCAATAGACTCTACGAATCGCAGATCTATTCTAAAGGCTTTCGTTAAAGTAAATGGCTACCTGGAACAAGGGGGGGATATTGTGTGTGTGTTCCCCCCCGAAGGGCAATTAACCCATGACGGTGAAATCGGGCCGTTTATGCGCGGTATCGATCTTATCATTAAGCGCTCGAATGTACCGGTGATACCTGTTGCCCTTCAAGGGCTGTGGGGCAGCTACTTCAGCCGTGAAGGCGGGCGGGCATTATTGAAGGTCCCTAAGCGCTTTTGGTCGAGAGTATGCATTGTCGCGGGATCCCCCAATTCACGCCGAACAAGCCAGCAGTACGATACTAAGAGAGCAGGTATTGGCATTGCGGGGAGATAATAGGTAAGAGCAAGGGATAGAGCAGGGAGGAGATTAACCACGATCTTAGACCGCGGCAAGTATTGACGGTTTCGCTTACCCCCCCCTCCCCTTCAAAAAGGGAGGGAGCAAAAAACTCTTTCCCGAGACTCGGTACTAGCAACTCATCCTGCTTTTTTAGCCACTCCGCCAGCCGCTTGCGTGATACTTTAATCCCGCCTCCAAGCGTGTCAGGTAATGGCATATACTCAACGGGGCGACGAAATGCCGTAACTTGAGCCTCCATATGGCTATGCAGCCCCTTTTTCAGGCTTTCATCGAGTGCTTTATCGGTATCTACAACCGCCACAGGACGCTGACCGAATTCGCTATCATCGACAGGCAGCACGAAAGCCTGTTTCACAACAGGATGTGCCAGTAACACCTTCTCGATTTCTTCAGGCTGAATGTTCTCGCCACCGGAGATAAACATGTTGTCTGCCCGGCCCAGAATATGCAGCTCTTCATCTAACCAACGACCAAGATCTTTGGTTGCGAACCACTCATCTTCTGCGACAGGAAAAATAGTCTTGTTGCGATAATAACCAATGCACAGCGTTTTTCCTCGTACCAGGATCTCGCCATCTTTCAGAGTAAGTTCACGGTTAGGTAACACGCTGCCGACACCAGCACTGGCATCTGCCCGCTTAACCGTTACCGTTGACCCCATTTCGGTCAAGCCATAACCGCACCAGCAATTGACCCCGACCTTCTCGGCCTGATCAGTCAGGCTAACCGGTATTACCGCGCCGCCCAGTAACACCTGTTTTAGCTCCAGCAAAGGCGAATCAGGATCTTTCTGTGTAGCCAGCAAGCGCTGAAGCTGAGTCGGAACCAATGAGGCATGAGTCACTGCTGCCAATGCTGTATCAAACTGCGCGGTTTCAGCAATGACCAATCTAGCCCCCCCTCGATATAACCACCGCCAGACAATTGCCAGCCCAGAGATATGAAAGAGTGGCAATGACAGCAACCAGCTATCCTGTTCACTAAAATCCATCCATGCCAGTAGTCCTTCGGCACTTGCCAGCTGGCTCTGTGCGGAATGCACGACCGCCTTCGGCTGGCCGGTTGAACCGGATGTTAATGTCAGGGTCGCGGGACGAGTCGGCTGCCAAGTCACCGGCACCAAACGGTGCTGTTGAGGAGGCAGTAGCCTCACTCTTTGGTATTGTTCGAATACATACCCAGTCTTGGCTGGGTACCAGATATAATCACAGTGCAATAACTCAAGCTGATGATCCAATTCAGACTGGGTACTTCTTGGGTTAAGCCCGACATACCTAGCCCCCCCGACCCGGATTGTGGCCAAAATCAGCCACAGTACCTGAATTGAATTAGGCGCAACAACGGCAATAAGCTGATCACGCTTCACACCCTGCTCAACAAGGCCTTGTGCATAATCATCAACACGGACCGTCACTTCTGCCCAGCTAAATATTTGTTCACCAAAACACAAAGCGGCCGCTGACGGCCGCTTTGTTGCCCAATGTTGCCAGGGCCATGTGGCAAAGTATGACGTTAGTTCTGCCATACCACCTCAAGCTCTG
>LLEM01000184.1_pt1 | contig 12400 bp, 18 predicted proteins | sample 595841 | NCBI WGS metagenome assembly LLEM01 (sample SAMN02919313, study PRJNA255460) | bioreactor metagenome | biome: chemostat; feature: culture 2012_10.2; material: sediment; isolation source: day64 10degC chemostat 2012 inoculated with Wadden Sea sediment taken from... | place: Germany: Bremen ...
CCCGGAGAAAACATTAATCTCGTACCCAACTTCTTTTGCGATATCAAATAGCGACTTCCGATCATTGCTTGGTGTTAACCTCCCATTAAATATGGCTTTTAACGAAGAGGCAGTGAATCCAGTGTGTGAGTATGCATTTGGAAAAATAGTTCCAAGCTGACTAACCTTATGAAGGTTTGGTGAAACCGATATATTATTGACTTTTTTGTCTAAAATATCCCCCTCTTGCGCTTTCAAATATAATAAAAAACACATAGTCGAACTTTGGTTTTACTCTAGAGAAATCTAACGAATACTTCTTGCTAGGGAGCTTAAAATCTCCAAGAAGCATATCTTCATCAATATTGTTGTTAGGAATATCGACAGCACCAGGATAGATACTTGCGTTGAACATAGCTAAATCTTCTGGAAACGAGAAATAACCATAATTATCTTGGTCAAAATCAGTTGCTGAATCTAGTATACCTGTAAGTAAAACATAACTATTTTTCTTTGTTACACCATATCTTACACTATCGTACTGTTGAGTTAGCAGAACGATCAATATGAACCCAACGAGGAACATCATATAGCCACGTATAACACGCCAGAAAGAAAAAAAATTCCTATTGTTCTCTTTCTTGCTCCTATTATTCTTGCTCTCAGGTTGATTACTCCGGTTAACCATCAGTATAAATAACTTAAATCCAACCCAATGAATAAGTATAGCCAACAGTAGAAAAACCACGATAATTACTGCTTCATCAGCAACATATTCAACTGCAGAAAGAAGGCTTCCACCTGCAATATTCTTTGCGATAGTAAAGTTTATGGTATCACTCATATACGAAAGTACTTTATATTTGGCTATAAGCACTGTTAGCGAAACTGTTGTCACAACAAAGAAGAAATGATAGGCAAAGTTCAGATTTGACCTTTTTAATACCCTTGCCAGAAAAAAGAAAACCAAACCGATAGAGCCATATAAGAACAAATCGCTATAAATAGATACGATGAAAAATATCACTCTATCTTGAAGTGATTCAATTGAATAAGGCTGAATAAATGAAAGATTAAAAAGGCCAAACTTTCTAATCATCAACATTAACTCGAATACATAAACGACAACAGACATTCCAACAACAGAAGTAATCCAAGGATGATGACGGATAAACATTGGAATGTGTAGGGTTTTATTATTATAAAGCATGTATAACGTCCTTGCTTTAATATATTTGCCGATTACACGTTACGGCTACTCAGATAAATCTATCTAACATGTATTATTTTAGTCTAACAATCACGATTTACCATTAATATTATGACACTTCAGCTTATACATAATGATGGTATTCTGTTTCCGAAGAAGTAAATTCATACTATCTTCGATGTTTTATGGTAATAAATATTTCCTTTAGTGTTTTTTTTACCAATAAAATGCTTTGTCGATATTATTAAGCTAATCGCTACACCAATTATTGCCCAGAAAAACTCTAAGTAAGCCAGTGACACTGCAGCCCCTGCCGTACCATAAGCGATCATTGATAATTGAAGCATTCTGGCCAATTCTGATCGCCACCGGTGCTCTTCACCCAGAAGCTGAGTTTCTCTAGCGACCCAAGCTAACTTGAAAAAACAAGTGGCCATTATAATGAGATATATTATCAGCCCAAGCACGCCATGATCGCCCAAGACCTGAAAATAAATACTATGTGCGGCCCATCCTGCGTCATCAGAGGGAAGCGGGGTTTCAATAAAATCCAGCTTGTCGAAATCTTGTGCCTTCTCTTGCCAAATATAACCATATGATCCAGTTTTGAATCCCCCCTCCTAATAAAGGCCTATCCATGGCCAGCAACGTATGGACTTTCCAAGAATTCAGTCTCGTCACAAATGAGCTGTCTTCAGTTGCCGATTCGATGGTATTCATTCTGTTATACCAATCCTGAGAAAGGTAAAGAGCTGCGATACCAACGACAATCAGTATTCCGCTGGTTACAATAAACTTATGATTAGACTTAAACCAGTAATAGCCTCCCACAACTAACAGACCGATAAAGCCACCTCGCGAATGGGTACCTAGAACCGCGATCGTGCATAAACATAGCATTCCAATCAGGCCTATTTTCAACCATTTACTACGAGACACCTGTAAGAGAAATACGACCAGAGGAATGAGCATGCATAAAGCAACCGCAAAATGATTATTATCCGACAGCAAGTGTCCCTGAGGACCTACAATTTTATGGGCACCACCTGTGAGGATAAATTTCAAACTTTCAACAGAACCATAAAACCCTATAGATAATATTGTTACCCAACAGATCAGCTCTAACTCATGTTTCTCCCTTATACACAACACAATCATCACGGTAAGCAAGATAACTTTTGTAAGCTTTATCCATTCATGCCATACCAGGTCAGGAACACCTATTGTCAATACACTCGTAAGAATTGTATGTATCCAAAAAAAAATCACACATAAAAAGCTAAAGTTGAAGCTAAATTTTTTCTTATTGGTCTGAAACAGATAACCAATCAAGGCTGTAAACGCAAAAATACTGTTGAAGCTAATGTTTTGCGCAAACCCATAAAGCCAGTAAACAGGAACAAATAAACCCACCCAAAGCCAGAGAGATATAGCAACATATGGTTTTTTTAAAGAAAGGTATATTAGGTACGTCGAAAAAATAAGAAATACAATGTCTCTCATCGTTTTTCCCTCTTTCCACGTTGCTCAGTTGCTCTTTTCTGGTTTTCATCATCATATTTCAGTGCTTGACGACACCTATAGACTAGCATTACCAAACAAAAAACGAATAATAATGATTCCATAGTATGCTCTCCATTTTATTAACCCGAAAATGGTTAACACTCTTCCACAATAACAAATACCTTATGCAACGCTTCTCAACAAGCCTAAACGCAAACTGGCTTGTTTTTTTAATTGCTGAACAATCACTTGAAACTCATATACCCTACTCTTAAGAATGTTAACACTGATAATCGCTGATATTGCATATATAACGAATCCAGATGCGATAGCGAGTACTAACTTATAATAATCATTATCAACGAAATCAACCAACCAAGCTACAACTTCATACATAAACCAAGAACACCCCAATGGGAGAAGAACTAACGAAAGTAAGCGGATTGAATTTAGCTCTGCGACAACCGTATATAGACCAATCATGAACAATAAGAAGAACATACCAATCAATAATCTGTTAAAAGAAATAACGTCAATCGAATGCCCAAAAGATAGATAAAGCATAATTGATATAAGAATCACGATTATCACATCTGCAACGAATAAAATATGCATTTTGTTTTTCACCGTTAGAATAACCGTCAAAGGCATATACACCGTCATTACGACCATTAATCCAGCTAAGTTACTCATTACTGGGATAGCCTCTAGCCATTGCGGCCCGAGAACAACCTTAACAAAAGGCTCGCTAATAACGCTCACCCCCAAATGCGCAAGGCATCACAACAAACAATAATACTGCCAGCTGCTGGTAGATACTTTTGCTAAATTCTTCCGGATCATTTTTTAATTGTGACAACACAGCAAAAAAACCACGGTTGAGCGGCGCTACAACATCGGTAAAGGGTAACCATGACAGCTCCTGAGCAAAGTTATAAATTCCAAATGTACGGCTACTAAGCTGATTACTTAAAATCATCACATCAACACGAGAGCGTAAATAGCCTGATATTGTTGTCAAATATAGCCACTTTGAAAAATGCCACTGTCTTCGCCACAAACTGGTAGACCACCGAGGACGATAACTACAAACCAGATAGCCAATAATCACTTCGATAAAATTACTGAGAATAACGGCAATGATCATGGCCCAGTAGTTTTGCCATATCACCGCTATGACAATTGAACATATGGTACCTATCGTTTTAGCAGCAATACTGACAATAGTGATCATTTTAAAGTTGAGTTGTTTTTCATAGACTTCTAAACCAATATTACGAAAAGCCATTAGGAAAGGAATGATAGCAACAACCTGAATAACTAGCTCAGCTCTTACTTCGTTTGTATACGATGCTATTAAGGGGGCCGATAAAAAGAGCAAAAGAGCGCACACCAGCCGCAAAACCAGATTTAACGACCAGATACTATTGAGGCTCTCATCCGATACCTCTTCTTCCAGAATCACTATTCGATTCGTTCCCACTGAGGTAAACGCCAAGAACAAATATATAAAGAATGAGGATATCGCAACAATGCCAAAATCCTCTGGGGTTAGCAGCCTGGCCAAAATAAAGGTACTGACCAGCCCTAATACTCGATTGTACCATGTTGCTATAATCGCCCACTTAGCCCCCCCAGAGATAAGTGCACTGCTATATTTCTTGTTCATAATACAGTACCAAACATTACTTCCCCTAACCATGCACATTGACTCTTCTATAGTGTAAGTTGCTTGGGAAGCATTGCTTGTCCTCCTTGTTCATCAATAAACCAACGAACAAAGTCTCGAGTATTTAATACAAGCTGTTTTGATTCTGTATGGTTTTTGGCATAAGAAGTCAGTCCAGGCTTAACACTGGGCGAGTGCAATGACAAAATAAACTCCCTCTGTCCAATTTTCTTCTGGGAGTAAGTCAACTGCTGCATTTCCTTCAAGGAAAAACCTTCGGGAGAAAGGCGATATCTACGCAATCTCAAACACTTACTAATGGCCTTTTTTATCATGTTATTTTGGCACTGAGTAAAAAAGGACGAATGCTTATTGGCATAATCTTGTAACACAGTAACAGTCGATAGAATTGAACAGGTGTGGGGGGGGAAATAAATAATCTCATCCTGTTCCAAAATCGTATTTCCATAGCGGCTGAAATCTGGTCCGTCCTGGCTTGTAAAATCACAATACGCACTAACACTTAAATCTATTTTATAGCCTAGCTTGATTAAACTCTGTGCCGTATTAATACCAATACCATATCTACCAGCCAAGTATGTCACAGGACGAACTCCCGATACTGACTCTATCTTTTCTGTCAAACTTGCTAGCTTCTTATACTCCAGATCTTTTGGTAAATTTCCCGGATAAGAATGCACATTAGCAACTTCATTCTCTGATGTCGGTTCATCAAAAGGCGGGGGGGTCACCCAAGGGTGGAGATGAGCGGCAAATTCAATATCGCTACCAGCCAACTCCCGATATTTCTCTACGACTTCAGCTCCCTGCTGACTTGAAATAAATGGGTAGTCCATAGCCAGCGTCACTTTCGCACCAGCCGTCAGCAATTCATCTATAAGCATCATTAACTCTTTATGGTGAGTTACTGACTGGTTTGTATTCTTAAACCCTCCGCTCCAGTCAAACTCTTCCTCTGCGTGAATGACTACAGCAAGTCTATAGGCCATGCATGCCTCCAAAACAAAATAATGCCACTTTCATCAAATTTTTCTTCTCATTGATAATGGCACAGCATACGAATTTTCACCAAATGACAACAAAATAATTACATTTAAAAATCTCTTCTCCTTCCGTTTTTTCTCAAAATGTCACTGGCGAAACTAGGCTCATTGTGAAAATCTTGCCATAGACAACCTATACTCATTGCTAACAATAGCTTAGAGAGGAAAGGGAATGACCTGTCTGTATTTAAAGTTTGACCGAACTTTTATTTTTATTGGTTTATTTGCCTTTATTTTACTGGGACGCAGTTTTTACTCATTTGCCCAGTCGAGCCCATTTCAAAGCGATGAGTTACCGATAGGGGCTGTAGAATACGAAACGGATACTTCTCGTTACTTTTGGCGTCGGTTCTCAGTGGCCTACTGGCCGACTGTTGGCCCTGACTGGCCTAAGGAAGGCAATAATAGTCACATACCGAAAAATGCGATTCTAGTTACAAACCCTGTGAATCTGAGTAAAGCGCTAAAAGAGGTATTGCCCGGTCAACAAATCGTTCTTAAAAGCGGTATATACCCTATTAGCGGAAAACGCCTCAGGATCACTAATCGGTCCCCGACTAGACACCAGCCGATTACGCTACGGGCCCTTGAGCCGGGAAAAGTTACCATCGAACTTGATAGCACTGAAGGGCTCTATCTCAACCAGCCATATTGGCGAATATCAGGCCTGCGTTTTGTAGGAAAGTGCTTAAACCAGTCTCGCTGCGAGCACGCTATCCATGTGGTAGGAGAAGCCAGCCATACCATTATTGAACATAACGAATTCATCGATTTCAATGCCGCAATAAAAGTGAACCGAGACAAGAATACCTTCCCTGATCACGGTGTAATACAAAATAACCATTTCTATTTCACCAGCCTCAGAGACGTCACCAAACCAGTCACTCCCATCAATGTCGATCATGGCAACAGCTGGCTCATTAGCCGGAACATTATCCGAGATTTTGTAAAGCTAGGCGGAAATAAAATCAGTTATGGTGCCTTTATCAAGGGGGGGGATCGATACAGGGGGGGACGATAGAAAATAATCTGGTGATCTGCAATACCACTAACCAGCATTATCCTGGTGCTCAAGTAGGTTTGTCTCTAGGAGGCGGAGGTATGGCACAACAGCACCGCCGGGAAGAAATTGATGCCGAAACCGTTGGAGCAACCATTCGAAATAACATTGTTATGCATTGCAATGATGCGGGCTTATATATAAACAAGGGTAAACAGGCGACAATAAGTAACAATATCCTGTACAACACTCAGGGAATAGATATCAGGTACTCTCAATCAAATGCTTACATCAATAATAATATTCTAAGCGGCAAAATCCGCCTGAGGGATAACGGCAAAGCTGAATCAACAGCCAACTTTATTAGCTCCCGCAGCTTTTGGTCTGGACGAGAGGACATTGATAACTGGTTCCAATCTCCAAGCATTGGTAACTTCACCATCAAGACAGACAGCGTCAGAAAACAATTACACTCGCTTGCTTCGCCCTATCGGCTTCTACCTGGTCGAGAAAATACCGACTTCTGTGGAAATACTATCACTACCAATGACCGCTTTAGCGGCCCATTCAAAGAGGCGAAGGCCTGTTTCCAGTAGTAAGCCGCAGCTTCAAGCCTCGAAGAGTATCTTCAATTTTCAGCGCCAGCTGGGGGGAATTGATAGTGATAGATAGCAAGTGATGACTCGCAGTTAGCAAACGTTTTCTTATAGCGAGTAGTGCCGCCCATGAAGTCGTAGCTGAGCATCCCTTCAGATAGCGCCCGCTCTATTAACAGATAATGGGCCGTCAAGCCCGGCTTCATATGTTTATCCTCCAGTTCATAATTCAGCGCACTCAGGTAAAAATATACCTGATTGCCATAATGAAAATTATAAATAACGCCTAAAGCTCATCTCCGGCACTAATAGAGTGGAGCACGACTTCGCCACTTCCTACCCCGCGTTGAATCAATGCATGATGGAAATGCTTAAACTTAGGATTTGAAAAGCCACTTTGGCCGGGCAGGTTTCCCCCCCAGCGTTTGATATGGTAAGGCTCTGCTATTGCAAACATCCTCAGCGCTTCTTCCGTCGTCGTTGCTGTCGAGACGGTTATCTCGCCTTTGCTCTCATATTTTCGCAGGCTTCTTTTGATCTGGTATCGGCCACTGCGTGAAAGGCTCTGATCCAGTGAGCTGTTGTTATCCCGAAGCTGAGTAAGATCTAATTTATACGCAATAGAATCCCAAACACACCTTCGTTCAGCCCCTAAACTCAAGGCACCATCAAAAACACCTTTCTCACTAGCTCCAACAACGAAAGTACCGTTGCCAATCACTGAAAGCATCACTTTTGATAACATTGCTGTACGTGTTATTTCTTCATACTGCGGCAGCAACAAGAAATCATTGTACTCGATCCACAGCTGATCCAGTTCGCGATCCCCCAGTTCTGTGGAGGTAATAGGTCTTCCTTGGATCAAATGGCAATTTGCTCTTTTTGGCAACAAGAATCCCTAACCCGACTACCTCCCTACCCATTCTGGCTTCGATAAGATAGCTGTCATCAACGCAGCAATCTAACCATGAGCTAATCCATAGCCATGACAAAAAAATGTTCGGTTGGGCCTGCGCTTCAAGTTGTTGCCATACACTGGCAAGTCTGTCTCTATCTGGATTATAAAAAACTTCACAATGCACAGAATTATTACACTGTTCCATGAATGACAACCTCGTCTTAATTCCTGAAAAACCTTCTATTGAGCATAAGCATAGCAGTCAGAAAAAATATGAGACCGTAAATAAAAAAATCAAATTCGGGCAAATCAAGCGTTTCTGGCTATTATAAAAATAGTGGACTTTTTTTGACGTTCAAGGGAGAAACATGGACAAAACCAACTATTTTAAACCAAGCTTGAGGAGCAACTGGACAACTATCAATGCTGGTTGTTAGCCATACTCTCCCATGGCTAACACTGGCGTGTTACTCCATGTTCATCACCTACATATCATTATTATCTGGTCAGGGCGAAAGTGATATTACCGATCTCAAGCAATACAAAATTCCTCATCTAGATAAGCTACTTCATATTGGGGGGGCATATTGGGTCTATACACTGCTGGCTCTATTTGCATCCAAAATAAAATATAAATGCTGGCTGGTCTGTTGCTTACTGTTGCTACACGGTATTTTTCTTGAGTATCTTCAGATCAAACTGGCAACGGGCCGAGAAGCTTCAATACCAGACATCATTGCCAATACCGCTGGAATTATTTTAGGTTATCTTACAGCGCTGATTTATCAACATCACCGGTCTAACCCTCATCACTAAATAATCATATCTGGCTCATCCCTCTTCATCGGGTTTAACCTGTATATACTCTTTCGAATTAGATGCGGAACCAGCTTGGAAAAAGGCAAACGCTTTAGGTGCCCTCTCAAATAAAGAATAAGTAAATACCACTGATCACCGAAGTCATTGTGAATGGGGGTAAATCGAGCTAAACACTTTACGAAAAGCGGGATCGGTTAAACAGAAAACCAATCGGCCCGGCCTGAACTGCTCATAGAAAGCAACCACATTATCCGGGACATCGAGCTGAAAAATAATGCGACAATAGCGTATGGCATAGAACATACACTCCCCCCCATTACCTAGTGACTGCTGCAACTGTACAAGGTTCTCCCAAAAATCAGGCTGCTGACTGAAATGTTTAATTAGCTGAGCAATATCGAAAAGATCTCTCACACCTTTATGAAACTCACTCTCATAAAAAAGGTGTATCGCACTGTGGAGAACCATAGCCTCCGGGCTGAGAGCCTGGCCACCGCTACCATCAGAAAGTATCTGGGGTATGAGTAAGCAAGATGGCGGGGATCTGGCCCATGGTTTAATATTGTTGGCAATATATTGAAATGTACATCCAGCTCGGTCTGACGATCGAAATGTCGTAAAGGCGGGATCTCTTGTGAGTAGTCCCGGTAAAACTTATCATCATAGTCAGTCAGCTTTTTATGCAGCCAGCCATGCTCCATCAAAGCCTCCTCAGCCATTGCAATCTGCTCTTGCGGAACCAATATATCAATATCATTCATCAGTCGGCCCTGCATATAACTGATATCCGCAAGCTGATAAGCCGCCCCTTTTAAATAGACCCAGCGAATATTGAGCCGGCTGAATAGCTGACTAATATGATGATGCTCTTGTGCCAACAACCTTAACTGATTGGTATAGGTGTATTCAGCAGACAATACATGTCGTTGAAATTCAACCGGGAGCTCAAACCAAATATCGGACTGTTCACAAAGCGGCTTCAGCTGCGCCAACATATTATAATAACGAGCTTCAGCAACAATTTGCGAAAGCTCACGAGGGCTCATTGAGAGTAAAGTGGTGGGGGGGGTCTGAAGAATATCGACCAACTTTAGTGCCGTTATTTTTTTCATCGATCCCTTCCCTGATTGCCGCTTCGCAATCTGCTAGCTGGTTATATTCAATGTATATTGCACCTGCAGCCTCAACGATCTGCTTGGCACAGGTAAAACCCGTCTGGTTCAGTAAGCCAAAATTAAAGCTATTGGTGATCAGTTCCATCAGAGCTTCGCATTTTTCGACCTGTTCAACATAACACGGCTCGGTCGCAGAATACTTTACAAACACAATGAGCGAAATCGGCGCGCTAATATGAGCTTTAATCACACTGGATTTAGGCGGCTTAACCAAACACACTTTACCCTTGAGAGTATCAGCAATTTCCTCACCGAAGTTCGCGGAAGGCAAGAAACACCGCGCAAGATCAATGGCATTATTTTTCAAATTCATCGGTCTTGCTAGGCCATGAATTTGCCGAGTTTCAGGGCAAATCAACGCTAATTCATCCGATAATAAGCGCCAGCCTTGTGAGACAAGATAAGCACACAGGGTACTTTTCCCCCGATCCCGAAGGGGGCTGAAATGATAATACCTTTACCGTTCTTTTCTAATGTTGCCGCATGGATGATTAAATATTGATGGGCATGATTGGTAATAAGCCAGTTCATTCCCCATTCAAGCATTGCCGGAGCCTGGTTGAGCGGAAGAGGCTTGAAAGGTTCGCGGCCATTAAAATAAAAACGAGCCTGAGGTTTTATCCATCTGCGCCCCAATATTCCCGGAATCATCGATACATGAAAATCGACAAAATGCAATTCAGGGTCAGAAAGCAGATTATCTTGATAATGCGTTTTCAGATAACGCTGAACACTCGGAATTGACGTTTCGACCTCGGTGATGAAGGGGCCGGTTTGCAAATAATATCGCTGCGTAGAAGGGAACATCCTGCTAGTCCTTAGCTGGGCAATAGGATCTGCATCGAGAGTAGCTGTTTGATCAACCCCAACGCAGATTCAGGCCGCTTTTTCACATATCTGTCGACTTCACCTGTGATGCAATCCGCATTACTTAACCGCTCGAGCAACTCTACGACGGAGATATCACATAACATTGACTCAGATGTAAACGGGCTATAGATAACACTTCGAGATTGATGCTTGAAAGTGCAGTGAATGATGGAAAACTCGCTGTTCAGCTCAATATTTCCGGGTAGCTTGTCCTGCATGTGCCTCCCTATATTTATTAACTCCAAAGCTGTAATTGACTGATTAAGTCATGAAAGGATTTTTTTATCGCAGGGGGGGACTGCTCGTTAACACTGGAATTATTGTTGAGCTCGTCTGCCAACCTTGAGGCTAGCACCATGATCATTTCAATAACGGCACTTTCAATTTGCCGAGTATTATAGGGATAACGGATAATACTCGAGGAAAAAAAGGCATTTAAATAAGCAGTAACAAGTACCTGATGAAAGTGCCTGGGCCGAAGTACAACATTCACACCTTCACCAGTGTAACTAGACTCCGTGGGTTCCAGTTTAATCGCCAGCTTGAACTGGCCACCACCATGGGCACCCAGTACATGCTTGATTCTCACATCACCGGATTGCTGAACGTTGATCTTAAATTTCCAGCCTTTCATGGGTAGAGTTTGCCAATGATAAAACGGCGAGAGAAAGAGTTGGCTGAAGTATGTACTACCGCTTATTCGGCTATTGTTTAAAGCCTGCCTCAACGGATAGGCACTATCTCCCTTTCGGCTACGAATTACTTGGCTCCAGCGATGGGGGCCAGCAGCATCATTGCTACATAACTGCGGATTTGAGGCATTACCGGACACCATTATGGAGCAGTTTTGCCCACCAGCTCCGCTCCCCCAACCAGCATGACTTTTCAATGAAAACAGGACAGGCGAGATTGCCGCCGAAGTATGAAGAAAACGACGTCGGGAAAAACGGGATTGTTGTTCCATCTCCGGTCGGTCTACAGCTTTATCGGCAGTGTCTCCATCCAGGCCACTATTATCCTGAATAACCGGCTTATCTTGATCCATAATAGTCCCTACCGAAAGTACAACCCCGAATAATTCCAAGTAAAACTTCTACCACATAAACTTACAACAAAAGTAAAGTTCATATCTTTTGGCCTTGCAAGTTTATTTCCGCTGAAGAAACACCGACTCTCTTGCCAAAGTTTCTATCGGACCAAACCATAACTCACCTCACATACCCAAGCTACACCCAAACCGAATCCTATTAATTTTTTAGCTTAACTTTTCAATAATCGGAAAAATTCCACGATCACAATACCTTGCCAAATTTGTTCAAAACTCACGCTACATCGACGTTTGAAACATGACAAAAAGCTGACAAAAGGTGACGTAATTTTGTCCACAATGCATCGAGACCAACACAGCAGCAGCGTGAATAACAATGAAATATCAAAAACTTACAATGAAAACAAGCGCATTGGCTTGCGTATTGCTTCTTACAGCCTGCGGCTCAGGCTCGACCTCACCAACAGGGATCGGCTCTGAACAACCAGGCGGTACACCGGGTATCCCTAGTGAAGGAACACCAACCAATCCGGGTGGCGGTACACCGAGCAACCCCCCCGGCACCGGGA
>LLEM01000185.1_pt1 | contig 12396 bp, 15 predicted proteins | sample 595841 | NCBI WGS metagenome assembly LLEM01 (sample SAMN02919313, study PRJNA255460) | bioreactor metagenome | biome: chemostat; feature: culture 2012_10.2; material: sediment; isolation source: day64 10degC chemostat 2012 inoculated with Wadden Sea sediment taken from... | place: Germany: Bremen ...
CTTATTTACATCCACTACAGCTTTTACGTCAGACATACATACTGCGCTACCGCGCTTGATCCTACGAACAGCAACAAGTTGGTTTTTTATCGTTTCTCTTTTTACGCTGTTATTCTTGCATGCAAATGTGTCAACTACCTTTTGTTCAAGATCGATCAACTTAATAGCTTCATCGGCTTCAATTGTGTTTATCGCCTGCCAGCCCAGCTCTAGATTCAGCACCCGAAACCAGTAAGACAACACCTTCGGTTTCTCTTCCTGTGCTATGAAAAGCATTTCCATCCGACAACGGTTGATCCTGTAGTTGCATGCCACTTCCTTGATATCAGTATCAGGTGCATCGTGATCGCCTATAGGAATTATCGAAAAATTACCAAACCCCTCAGCCGCCAGATATTCGTTGAGATACTGCTCAGTATTCGACTGTTCATTCTTCGGTTGATCAATCTTCGACTGTTTAATAGTCAACCTATCAGTATTCGTCTGCCCTATAGCCGGCGGCTCTATGCTCTCTACTACACCAGTCCCGACGCAACCCGACACGCTAATATAAAGCCCGAACAAGATTACACACTGAATAAAACACTTTTGCACCGTGCCACCTTAACGGCTTAAGTTATTAATGGTTTCTAAAATCTGATCACCAACCTGAATCACCCGAGAGTTAAGCTGATAAGCCCGCTGTGCAGACATTAGAGACACCATTTCTTCAATCATGTTTACATTCGACATTTCATTAAAGCCCTGCAACGTAGCACCTGCACCATCCTCGCCAGGCATCAGATACTGCAACTGACCCGCATTCTCTGTTCTAAACCAGAGCCCGCCTTCACCAGGTTTCAGTGCTTCGAACGCATCAAAGACTGACAATTCGAACTGGCCCCCAGCTCAAGCTCCTCGCTTTCGCCTTCTATAACCCCCCCGTAACGACACCATCTCGTCCAATCTTAAGATCGGTAACATCTGGCGGAACTACGATATTAGAAGCCAGTCGATGCCCATGTACCGTAGCCAACGCACCATCATCCAGCTTGCGAAGTGATGTTGCGCGAGTATACGCAAGTGCTCCACTGTCCAGCTCAACTTCCAGCAGACCATTCCCCCTGAATTGCCACATCCAATGGCGAACCTGTAAATTTGTATTCTCCATCGGTAAACCGGTGGATGGCATCACTGATCTCTACACCGTTTCCCGCCGGAACACTGCCACCCACCTCCGAGGTTCCCTGCGGTGCAGAAACCAGACTGTTAAATACGGGTGAACTCGCCTTGTATCCTGGTGTATTAATGTTTGATATATTGTTAGAAATCATATCGATGTGCTTTTGATGTGTTCGTAGTGCGAGTTCCGCATTGGCTAAGGCGTCAATCATGTTATTTCCCCAATTCTGATATTGCTTTCTTTAACACCTGATCGTAAGCCGCCAGGGATTTCTGCATGGTTTGTATGTGTCTGCTTGCTGCCATCATTGCCACTACTTCTCTAGATGGCTCGACATTTGACTGCTCTAGGTAACCCTGATGCACAGTACTGTTTTGATTAACAACCAAGCCCTTACGTCCATCCAAGACTATTTCGCCACGATGATATTGCTCTGGTAGTACTTGTTTCGTATCCACCAACACCAGAGAAGCGACGGCTTTTTCGCCCTGGGTGATTTCGCCATCGCGATTAACTGCGAACCGCGCATTATCCACTCGGATATCACCAATATTCCCCCTGAAGACGATATCCCTTGCCGTTGGTGATAAATCCCGTGCTATCAAGCTTGAACTGGCCATTTCTAGTCAAGAGCATAGCGTTGCCTTTCTTTACCAAAAACCAGCCCTGTCCCTGGATCGCAAGATCAAGCGAGCGCTCGGTTTGTCTTAGTTCACCTTGTGATAAATCCAATAACTGTCCGGTATGTACTCGTTTGTCGACCTGTGTCGTATCAGCCTGTAGCAAGGCTTTAAACCCAGTACTAGTAACATTTTGAGTATTGGTACTAATTCGGTTAACTTCAGCCAAATCACGCTGGATAGACGCAGATACAATTTCAGATATCTTGTCCATCTAGTTCCCTTCCTGGTAGGTCAATTTTCCGACCGTCCTGATATTCTTCACCCCCCCGTTAACCTCCTGAGCGGAAATCACAGCCAGTTTTGGCACCACACGTTCGGTGATTTTCCTAAGCGGTACTCGAAGCGAGGCCGAACAGAGAAGAACAGGCTCTAGGCCTTTAGACATCACAGCTTCACATTGACCCATCAATTGCTGCAGTACAGATTCGACAGCGCCAGGCTCAACATGTCCATCACGGGCATCAATACCAATTGCCCGTTTTAGCATCGATTCAAGTTGAGGACTCATAGTGATAACATTAAGCTGATCGTCGTTATCCAAATACCTGTCACATAATCTCGATGCCAGCCTTTCCCTCACTTTTTCAGCAAGCTTTTCAATATTCTTTTCTTCTCCAACGGCATGTTCTGAAGCTGCTTCTAAAATCAGTTCGATATGGCGAATGCTGACTTTTTCATTCAATAACAACCGAAAGAGACGGTGAACATCAGAGACACTTAATACACTTGGTATTATTTCTTCCACCAACGACGCGTTATCCTGTTTCAGCCTTGCCAGCGTCTGTTCGATATCTTTTCTTGATATCACTTCATGAAGGTTATTTTTTTATCGACTCAGCAATATGGGTAAAAATGACCATTTCAGGTTCAACCAATGTATTGGATTGGCTCTGTGCTATAGTTCTTTGCTCATCGCCGATCCACAGTGCGGGTAACCCATAGGCTGGCTCTTTGGTCGTTTCACCATCCAACGAAGAGAGACTTTCGTTTGAACCTATGACCAAGGTCTTATCACGGCGAATCTCACCTTTACCATAGCGAGACCCATGTATATGGATTTCATATCCTTCATCGTCTAAGTCAGAATCTGCTTTAAAGCGAATATCTGGCATGATGTAACCGAACTCGATCGCGGTCTGCTTCTTTAATGCTTCCAGACGCGTATCTAACCCCCAACTCCCAGATTCTACTGTTCGCTTAAGCTGCTCCCCCAAGACGCAGCTCAATAGGGTGTACCTTGATGTAATCAGCGAGCTCTTCTTTGTCACCAGTATCGGTGTCCTGGACCTCCATAGACCCCGTTACTCTTTATCGCCCCACCAAACACAGGCACCAAAAAGTACTGCAACACAAAAAATAGGCAGTGTTGGCAGCCCCTCCAGGAACAACGCACCGATCAACGCCAGTGTAACCATAATGAGTGTTCTCGGATGAGATGATACTTGGCGACCAATTTCTCGGCTAAGCTCATAATCAGTTGCAGCACGAGTGATTATAATCCCAGTCGCAACGGCAATAATCAGAGACGGGGGGGATCTGGGGGGGTGACAATACCGTCACCAATTGTCAATAAGGAGTACTTGCTAAGTGCATCTCCCCCCCAAGACATTCCATGTTGTGCTACACCAACCGACACTCCACCAATGATGTCGATAAGAATGATAATGATCCCGGCAATGGCATCACCCTTGACGAATTTTGTCGCGCCGTCCATCGCCCCCCCGTAGAAACTGGCTTCCCGTTCGATATTGGAACGTCGCTCTTTGGCCTCGTGCTCATCAATCAATCCCATATTCATATCAGCATCGATGGCCATTTGCTTCCCTGGCATACTGTCCAAGGTAAATCGGGCTGCAACTTCCGCAACACGTTGGGCACCATTGGTCACGACGACATACTGAACAACCACCAAGATGATAAAAACAACAAAACCGATAACATAATTACCGGCTACTACGAACTCTCCGATAGCACCAATAACCTGTCCTGCATCACCGTCACCCAATATCAGTCTTGTTGCTGAAATATTTAGTGCCAGACGAAACAGTGTTGCGATCAAAATAATAGAAGGAAACGTCGAGAAGCTGAGGGGGTTTATCAGTGCAAAACGTTAATAACAAGATAAGCAGCGCAACGCTAAAATTAACAATTTGAAGGAAATCCAACAAAGCTGCTGGCACAGGAATGAATATAACCATCAGGATCATAACGACCCCCCCGATAATAAAAAGATTACTGTGCCAGTCCTTCAAAAAATACTGCTTAAACAAAATTACACCCTATATCCTTTAAAATTACTTTTTCTTTTGTTCAAAATACCATCGATATATTTCAGCAACTTCCTCGTATAACTCAGGAGGTATTTCGCTATTTATCCGAACTTTTTTATATATCGTTCTCGCCAGTGGAATATTTGTTCTCATTAACACTCTGTTTTTATTAGCACTTTCTCTTATTTTCCTTGCCAGAGGTCCTTTCCCTTTTGAAACGACTTTAGGTGCAACCATTCGTTCAGTGTCATACTTTAGTGCAATAGCCACAAAAGTAGGGTTTATAATAACAACATCAGCAGAAGGAACATTTGATAACGACTTGACTTTTTCTCGCATTTCTTTTTGCATCTGTTTTCGTTTTGAGCCTACTTCCGGATCGCCTTCCTGGTTCTTGTGCTCGTCCTTTACTTCCTTTTTGCTCATTCGCATCTCCTTCTTGAACGACCACCGCTGAAAGAAGAAATCAAAAAACGTAAACGGCAACATCGTCAAGATAAAGAAAGCGACAGTCTTAACCAGTAACCTATATACAGTGTTGAGAATATCTGGCAGGGAATACCCAACAACATCAGGTAGAAAAACCACTTCGTCGTAGAATAGAACATAAGCGAGTATTGAAATTGCCACCAAACGAATAACGCTCTTTATCAATTCAAAGAGAGATTTTAGTGATATTAGTTTCTTTAGGCCTTTAATTGGATTCAGTTTTTTTAATGTCTGGTTTTAACGGAAAAAAACTAAAAACACCACCAGTCTGAATCATACTGACAAAAACGCCAACGAGGATTGCCATTACCATCACTGGCATCACTGCGTAGATATATGTTTGAAAAAGCTCACCCATTAACCAAGTGTTGCTTTCGATATGCACATCGGGTGCAATCAGTAACACTTTCTCCATCATGCCATTAACTGGCCACCTATATGCTTGGCAACAAACAAAATGGTAACCAGGCAGACAAGCATACCTGCCGTGCCCGTCACATCCATACTCTTGGAAACTTGACCTTTTTCCCTTGCTTCCTGGAGCTTGTGGTGCGTTGCTTCTTCTGTTTTTTCTTCTGTCGACATCCGGCTACCACTTTCTTGTTTACAATCAGCCTGTAACCGTTATTTAAAAGAGTTCATATGCTAATACAAGGCATTCCAATAAGAGAAGACACCTTCAAACAGCAGCTCTGTAATATCACTAACGTGGCGAGCAGATACACCCAACACAACAAATGCCACCGCAGTCTTCGCTGGTAAGCCAACAAAGTATATATTGACTTGAGGCATGATCCGATTACACAAGCCAAGCATTAAATCCACCCAGAATATTGCAACCATAACTGGCAAAGCGAGAATAAATGACAATATCAATTGAGAGGAAAACATTGCCATCATCATTCCTAGGTCAAGCTCTCCCACACCTGAAAGTACTGGATAGTACTGGATAGTAGCCGACAACATTTCAATCAACGCATAATGTACGCCAGAGATAAAAAATAGCAGTGAAATAAAAACCATAATCGCCCGCGTCAAAATTGGCTCGGACTCTCTCATTGCTGGATTAAATATTCCCATCGGATTAAATCCGACCTGCATATCGAGCAGTTTTAAAAACATAAATATTGAACCGTAGGTAATAACTAATGCAAACCAGAACGTGAGACCTATTATAAACTCGTTCAGGAATGCTACCGCCAATGCCGTACCCTTTAGGTCTACAGCCTCAGAAATTAAACTATCATCTACAACGTTACTCATAATGACAAAGCCAAATACAAAAGTAACCATCACCTTAATATACGCAGGAAGCATCGATAACGGATTGATGCTCCTAAATACCAAAGGCGGTGTAATTCGGCAAAGTATTAAGAAGAACACAAGTATGTATTCTTGCCAATTACTGGCAATTAAATCTACAGTCACAAACTCGCTGCATATTCAAATAATGATTTAGTAAATTCGATTAATGTTCCCAACATCCAATTTGATAACATCATTATCACAAATGCCACCGCAATCATTTTTGGCACAAATGTGAGTGTCATTTCCTGAATTTGTGTTACCACCTGAATAATGCTCACCAATAATCCCACGACCAAAGCAACTAACAATATGGGGCCGCAAACAAGAAAAGCCACATTCATTAACTCGCTTAGCAAATAGCTGGCGGCATCTTTAGTCATATATTCAGCTCTACTTCTTTCCCAAACTCTTCGCTATTAGTTCAGCTAGGCTAAATTTACTTAATGTTGTTTTATGCGACATCAAAAGATTCAATAGTTGCGTTGCTTCTTTATCCCGACCTTTATGCTCGAAGTAAAGTGCTCTTGCATATAATGCAGAGGGACACTGTGGATCCAATTTGAGTGCCCGTTTCAATAACTTTTGCGATTCGCTCCATTTGTTGCTGTAGGCGTAGAGAATAGCCAAACCACCATGCCCTTCCGCAAATGTTCTGTCTATTTCAACCGCCGTCTTGAAACACTCTTCAGCATTTACGAGATCTTGGTTGGCAAAATAGCACCACCCCCAAGTTCACCCTGCTACCCACATGATAAGGCATTAAGTCGCATGCTGGCTCATAACAGACAATTGCCTGAACCATATCTTGCTGGTACATATGAACAAGTGCTTTCAACGCTAAGATTCTGCCGGTATTCGGGTACTCACTATCAAGTGGCACCAACAGTTCCATCGCTTTATCTGTATCAACTTTATAAACATATAAGCTTGCGAGGGTTATACGGGCATCAAACTGCTGGTCATTAAGTACCAGAGCTTTGTCACAATATTCCTCAGCAAGTGCATATTGCGCATCATCGAGATAAAGTAGAGAAAGCAGGCCAATCGTTTCTGCCACCTTTTCCTCAGGGCAATCTATCAGTAATTGCGACAGTTCAGAAATAGCCGTATTAACTTCTTCTAACTGTGCAAGACAGCGGGCCTTTAAAATCTGGTTTCCCGCATCAAGTTCAGCAACACTTTCAAGTAACAAATTCGCTTCTTTATACTGGCCCATCTGGAACTGAGCAAGTGCGCAGTTTATTCTAAGACCCACTTGATCAAAGCCCAACGCAAAAAGGCGTTGGTAATCTGATATCGCGCTATCGTAATCTTTTAGCGCAAGCCTTAAATGAGCCTGCCAACTAATAAAGTGTGGGTCTTCAGAATGCCACTGATAAGATCTTTCGACAATAGTCAGTGCCTCATGGAATTCACCCTGTTGCGCCAATTGTTCAATCAGCTCTAAAGCCAGAGATGAATTCTCCGGATCAAACTCAAGATACTCTCGCAGTTTTAGTAACGATGGCATAGCAACTAACTCAGTGTACTTTATCAAGTTTCTGCGTAATTGGCGTTGCCCCCCCTGAATCAGACACCGTCAGCTCTTCCAATACATCCCGAGCACGCTCAACATAGTAATTATCCTGATCTGCAGTATTGAGAAGCTGCTGCAAAAGTTGTTTGCTATCTTCAACTTCCTCATTTACTAGCAATAGAAGTGCCTTGTGAAAAAGTACTGGAGGGTAGCTTTCCTCAACCTCCAACACTGTATCCCAACACTCAACAGCATTCGAATCTTCATTCATTTCGCGATAGACCATACCGAGCTGAAAGCGCTCGTGTAACCGTGAAGGGTCTCTTTCTAGCAATGCTGAGTAATGATCCACTGCACTCCCAAACAGCTGCAATTTTGCATACACGCTACCTAGCATAGAATCCAACTCATCAGAAACGATGTCCTGTTTGACAAGGTATTTTAACTTTCTCAGCCCTTCTTCTAGTTTCTCTTGCTCTAAGTCAAGTGCTGCCAATACCAGTAACTCATCTGTTGAAAACAGTTCGATCTGCTGCATACAATTCTCACGCAAACTATTGATTAAACAATACATTATTAATTTTGGGGGATATTCTAATTAACTATTTTCCTCACTAATAGGATACAATTTTATTTACGAATTATGGGCCGCAATTATAATGTGAACCTTATAAGTAAATGTGTCTAAAAAGGTACAAATCGGACCAGTTTTAGTTAAATCAGTTGGAAATAGGATGATAAGTGATATTTTGAAATCATCGATGATGAACACTTTAGTTGATAACTCCAATGTCAACATGCTAAAAATAGTATTTACAGTCATGGTACGATAGCTATATTCCATTAAGGTGATAATGATATCGATGACGCAACTTCAGAAGTATTTCCCAGCCTTGAGATAACTTTGCCATTAGGGAACTAATGATGCCTTTATCAATATTAATGGGCGTTTCTTCTTAGCTACCATGATAAAGATTGACGAAAGGAAAAGCCCAGAAACATAGTGCAATTAACATCGACAATCCGCTTAGATGAGTATATAACACTCTCTTTGCAAAGAATTTTCCTATTGTATTCAATTTACAATTGATAAGCTTCAGGATCTGCAGACTAACAATTAAAAAAATTATGTTTATTAAAACTACATAACCCTAAATAAATTCGCCAGAAGAATAAATATAGACATATTCCAGAAGTGAATAAAATAGTTATATGTACAATTTAAGATGGAGTAGCAGTATGGATTTCACTACATTAACTCATGCAGGAGATGGGGGGGAAAAATATTTTAATATCAACTGGGCTATAATGACCAAATGTAACTATGCCTGTACCTATTGTCATCCAGATTTACATAATGGAAAAATAAAACCTCCTTCATTTAATCAAATAGAAAATTTTGTTGAAATGGTCTTCCAATATTGCAAAAAAATGGGAGTTAGGCCTTTCTTTGAGTTCGGAGGTGGCGAAGTTACTTTGATGCGTTGGTTTAGCGATCTAATATGGCTAATTAAGAGGCGTGGTGGATTAGTATCTATTATCTCGAATGGTTCAAAATCATTAGACTGGTGGAATAAAAATGTCAGTGCTTTGCACGGAGCTTTCTTAAGCTTTCATGTTGAGGAAGTAAAAGATAAACAACATTTTATTGACGTTGCAAAAATTATAGAAAGTTCGCCAAATTCTAGATTACAAGTCAATATAATGATGAAGCCAGAACAATTCAACGAATGTCACGAATTTGCAGTAAAACTCAAAGAAAACGTTAAAGGCCATATTGCATTACAACCACTTTACCAAGGATTTGGTGCCGGAGGGTTAACAAAACGTTATGACTATAATGAACACCAAGATCGAATTATGATTAACTTCCGGGGTCATGAACATGAGAAGAACATTCCTGAGCCAAGAGGTTTAATGTATACGACTAATGTCAATGGAAGTAGAGAAAAAAGAAGTAGCTTTGATTTATTGGTTGAACAGAAAACAAACTTTTCCGGATGGGATTGCTATGCTGGTATTGAGAACATAATTATTACATTTGAAGGAAAAATATACCGAGCTTGGTGCATGCAAGACGAACCAATAGGTTCAATTTTTGATGAAGAGCTAAACCTACCGGTTCATCCAACTGTTTGTAGAACAAAGATATGTCAATGTGGTGGTGATATCGCCTCGACAAAGACAAAGACAAAGACAAAGACAAAGACAAAGACAAAGACAAAGAAATTGCCCCCCCCAAAGTATCAAAACAAAAATGACGTAATATTGATTAAGCACATTTAGCTTAATTTTGATATTAGCGGTTATAGCAGTTTAGTGTTACAGGGCAAACCGCTTTTCTCTGATCTATGCATCTCTTCTCAAATGAAGTTAATCAGAAACACCTGTACTTTTAAAGAGCTTGAGATACCCTTAAGACATAGCTCATTAACCGAAAAACATCACCTTCGAATAGTGATCTGACAGAAAATTTATTTGATTGAAGTAGGCAAAAATTTGATACCAACGTAGAGATCATTGGTAGGTTTATGATTAATATTGTTGCAAGTAGGATAGTTATGAGCTTAGCAGGTAGTAGAATTGAAGTTCTTGATGTTACAAATAAAGAACCTCTGCTGTGTAAAATCCCTTTTAATCAGATTTTGGTCGATGAAAAAGGTGATGTTTATCTATGTTGTGGTTCTCACATACAGAATATCTCTCCCGTTGCAGGGAACTTGTTTCAACGAGATGCTATAGAGATATGGAATAGTGAAATTTTCAAAACATTTAGGATGTCCTTTGTTGATGGGAGTTTACGCTATTGCAACGAGAAGGCATGTTCCGCGGCTGCTAATAAAGACAAACCTGAGTTCAGGCAGATGATCCATTCTATAGATGAAATTGTACACGACCCTGCACTAATGAGTAGCAACTTTTCCTATTATCTAAATGCGCCTGATCGCTTTGATGGAAGTCTTGCGGGGGGGTATCCAACTCGTCTTTATCTGGGAATAGACACTTCTTGTAATCTGAAATGTCCATCGTGTCGAGACCAATTGTACATGGCGGAAAGAAGCAGTAAAAGACTAGATAATCTATATGGTAATTTAAAAAGCATTACCCCCCCTGGCATTGAATATCTCGAGTTAGATGGTGCCGGTGATGTGTTTGCCAGCAGCTGGTATCGAAAATTCCTTTGTAACTTTCCCGTAAATGATTTTCCAAAGCTTAACGAAATCCTGCTTCGTTCCAACGGAATTCTATGGACAGAGAAAAACTGGTATAGGTTACATCCTTATTTTCGCTCAAAATTAATATATGCCTGTATTTCAATAGATGCGGCAACTGCTAGCACATATAAGAAAGTTCGCGGGGGGGCTTCGTTTTCAACATTGGTAAAGAATTTACACTTTATTAAACGACTCAAAGAAAACGGAGAAATTAATGGTTTAACCTTTGTTATGGTTTACCGTAAGAGTAACTATCATGAGATTCCTGCCTTCATCGAGATGGGAAATTTATTTTCAGCCTGCCACCTAGTGATACATCCACTTCAACCCTGGGCCGAATCCACTTATGTGCTTAACGGCACATATAAACATGAAGCGATTCATCTTGAATCACACCCTGAGCATGCTGAGTTTAAAAATTTCATCAAAAAAAACGAGATAAAAAAGTCTACTTTTGTTGATTTTTCATGGTAACTATGTGTGTTGACACTTACATAAATGAGTGATAATAGACTTTCCATCTACCTCATTACGCTCATTTTATCTATTGTTTAGGTGTCAAGTAGTCCGCATATTTTTAGAAAAATTCGGTAACTTAATTTGGATATCGCATAGAAAAAATGATTAAAAGCCTGCACACCGTTTGAACAAAGCTTTGTTGAACGCATTAGAGTGAACTTTTCTGCCATCGATGATCTGATCGACAAGCTATCTCACACAGGTCATCTCCATAAAAAAGCCGCTTATCGAACAAACAATTGGAAAGATTACAACAAAGCATTGATTAATGTGGCCGCAGCAACCTGTATTCAGACACAGCTATCACTACAGCTCTAATAGTAAAGCGACTTTTAACTTGTCGCTTCGTGCTGTCCAAGGCTTTATAGGCTCAGTGTTTCTCTGAGGAAAGTACCACTCACTTACCCTCATTACACCAGGATTAGTAAACGGTCCAAAATTGTATATGTATCCATCATGATGCTGGCACGGGGGTTAAATTCGACATACAATCGACAACTTGGGCCTGCTATAAGCTAGTGCGATTACAACGCTCAGGTCGGTGAAGCACTTACTGCCGTCCCGTGCCCTGAACAAATTAACAGACCTAGATATGTTTGAAACTCAGAGAATTAGCTACTCAACGTAGTTTACTTTGCCTGTTTTAGTATTTTATCAACAAAACTACCTCCAGTGAAAAGTACTCTAAAAAATACTTTTCCCATCATTAGAAAAAGCAATACCTGCTCTTTTTTATGTTCTTTCATATGATCGTTACATCGAGGTGGGATTCGAAGGAAATATTAATACGGGACATCTATAACCCAAAATATCACCTCAGAAAAAAATTAACTTAATACACATCGAAGACAAACAACATCATTATAACTAGCATAATAAAACCACTTACAATCGGCAAGAAACATAAATTCAAACAGTGCTTTATTATTATTTTATGTACCCAAGGAAAATTGATGAAAAAGATTGTTTTAAGCTCGTTATTAGCGGGCCTGTTATCGTTCAGCACGATAAGCTACGCTTCTGATGTATCATGTAAAATGATGGGGGGGCGCTCAGGGACTGGCTTTACTATTGATCGTATAACTATTGCCGAAAGTTCTTCAGTAGACGGGTTAATCCCCCCCCCCCCCCACATAAAATTCAGCGTAAGTGAGAATTATCCGCCATGTTCTCCTAATTGTGATTGGAGGCCTTCATCTGATAGCAGTTTAATTTATTATATACCGCTTGATAC
>LLEM01000186.1_pt1 | contig 12392 bp, 12 predicted proteins | sample 595841 | NCBI WGS metagenome assembly LLEM01 (sample SAMN02919313, study PRJNA255460) | bioreactor metagenome | biome: chemostat; feature: culture 2012_10.2; material: sediment; isolation source: day64 10degC chemostat 2012 inoculated with Wadden Sea sediment taken from... | place: Germany: Bremen ...
TGCGGTGCTCATAACTGATTTAAGTTAGACACCATCTTAGATACCGAAACTAAAATTTTTTAGATTCCATATCGCAAATTTGTTTTCTCTGAGACGTATTATCCTGAGAACGAGGCGTACTTTACTCGATTATTGTAATGAGTCAATTACTTGTTTTAGTCTTTTTACTCAAGCGCTTAAAAAACGCCCCCCCCAGCAAGTTATTTTACAATCAATTGGAGTGGGTTTTATACTTTTATAGTCAAACTATCTACATGCAATGTTCAGGCATAGCGTTCTATTACACAATACACTACAAATTATCGCTGACATGGAACTACTGATTAAGCAGACTCTAAGATTTGCTAGCGGCACCCTGATTTATATTTTTAAGACATAAAACTGTTTGTCATAACAACACGCGGAAGAACCTGGGAAAACCCTTAATTTTTCCAATGAACGGGTCATATTCCCCAAGGTAACACTTTCAAAATAAGCATTGGCAAACAAGCAATGTTTCATGACATTTATAATAATAACTGATTTGCATATTAAATATATGATGGAATAAATAATATCAGAACTACCACTCTTTTAAGCTAAAGTGAAAAATAGTTATACTCTAACTCTCTGAGCTTTGCAGATGATACTTGCTTATCTAGTCGCTTTATATCTCTAATGATCAGCTTAATTGCGGCTAATACCCCGAAAAAGGTACAACACTTGTTCCGTATTCAAAGACAGCAGTAACACAGAATCCGAATTAACATTCTGAACGCATTGCTGCAAATGAACCTGAAGTTGATCAAGCTTATCTTCGTGCAGTTGAAGAGATTCAATGTCACCAGTACATTCGATGACATCAGACAAGCTTATTACAATTTCTGCAAGTAGTGTTGCCACTTGCGGGGGAATACTCTTTGGTCCCCCCCCACATAACCATCATGCAGTGAAATTAATCGTAAAGTTAAGGCATACAGCCTAGAGATAATTCCGGTAACCTGCTCTCTATCAACCTCAGAGTACCTCGACCAATCGATCCTAGCTATTGCCTGCTCCATCAGCATCACAGATCGGAGTGGGCTCTGCCCCAAAAAGATCAGCCCAATACAACGCGAAAACCAATGCTCCTTTTTGTCTTTAAAGTTAAACCTACGCAATTGCCAAGCAAACAGATAATATAACCATTTAATATGACGTAAAAAAACTCGCTCAGGAAGACTGGAAAACAACGTATAATTGACGAAATAAACAATCAACACCACGACACTCATTAAGAACAGTTGCAATAATGCCCCCCCTTGAAAATCATACACTGGCTGTAATTTGATCGCGCCCATTGTCATCACAATCAACAGTTGTGTTCCTAGCATCCGGGACAATACTTGCTGAGGTTTCGAGAACCAATACCAAATCGCAAAACAGTTCAAAAAATAGAATGCGGCCAATTGCCAAACCTCGGAGAGGAGCGGCATCAAAAACACATACTGCAACAAAATAACGCAGGACCAACCAACCATATTACGAAATACCATTTTCACATCGCAAAATGGCATTGATACGATTGCACTTCCAAGAATAACCCCCCATCAATGCAACCGTTGATCCTCCAGTCCATGGCACAAAAAGCCACAAGCCAATACAAATCCAGATAATAACCCCAAGCTCTTAATGCCTGGCACAACGGCTCAAGATCCAACCCTGCAAATTGGGAGGGCGGATTCGAAATTACTGCTGGCTCAAGAGTTCCCATAGTGTCAAGAGCCAATGCCGCACACAGTGTCTTTAACATATTACAGCTCAACAGATCTAATGCATTCAACACCTGTTCGAGTTGCAGCAGCGCGCTATGGTGTAGGGGAATCATAAAGCGCTTTATCTCGTAGCGTGATCACCTCCGGTATCGGATTATCATTGGTTTCTGTCCCACGAAGTGCCGCTTCAGCACTCGCAAAGCGATACGAAATCCGAATCAACAGTGCCTGAATCTCCTGTTGATCGGAATTTACCATCGCAGGTTCTAACGATTCACTCGCCTCTGACAGATGGCCGCAAAGTAACGCCCATTCGCGGCTCTGCGCCAAGAAAGATTGCCAATTTTTAGCCTCACTCGATATGCGATAACTATCAACTATCGCTGCCGGAAGCAGATCCTCAAGTCGAATCAAGAACTTCAGCCCGTCACCAAATCCAAGGCCCTGACCTCGCTCTCCCCCGTCCCTCTAAGCCAGCGGCCGTCTTCTCGACATTCCGCTGCTGAGCAACAAAGAAGTTTAGTAGTGTAGAATTCAATACCGTCCTGCTGGATGCTGGCCACAACAAGCTAAAAACCACAGTAAAACAAACAATCCCCCAGTATCGTCTCCTGCAAACGAAGTACGGCGACAGTAAAAGTAAGCTCCGCGGAAAAATGCCCCATGACGATAATCAAGGTGCATACTATTAGCGTCATTGTCCAAATATAACCTGAACGGGGATTAGCCATCAGGTAGACACAACAAGCAGCAAATGAAGTAAAAGTAAGCAGGAAGAGAAATGGCTCTTGAGCAAAAAGGCCAACAAAAAGGAATGCGGATATAACACCAATCAACGTTCCAACCAATCGGTGTCGTCCCTTTCGCAAAGAGTGTCCTGTCGTTTCTGTCACCGACATCACAACAACGGCAAAGCCGGCCCAATATGGCTTATCCCACCCCAGCCACAAGGCCCCAACAATTGCCAAACTCAGCGCCGTAGCAACTTTTAACGGTAATTTGCAACGTTCGCTAACCATCAATTTCCCCATTTAGTTGATGTTCAGCATGAGGATGCTTGATTATCATCACAGAGGCAGATGTCCCTACCCGTAGCTGAATATTATCGGGAACCGAATCAAGTTTGACTCGAACAGGTATCCGTTGTGCAAGTCGAATCCATTGAAAATTTGGATTAACATTTGGCAGTAACTCAACGCCCGTGCTGCCGTCTTTGTGTGCTATACCGTAACCAATACTTTCTACTTTTCCTTCTAGCGGTTGATCTGGGTACGCCATCAACGTCACAATAGCAGTCTCGCCATAGCCAACGTTTCGAATATCAGTCTCTTTGAAGAAGGCTTCAATCCAAAAACTACTTCGATCAATCAATGCGATCGATGGCTTATTTGCAACAACCTGGCTGCCATTGCGTAAGGTTAAGTTAGTTACAAATCCATCAGTTGGTGCCTTTACTTCGGTAAACTCCAAATCTAATGCTGCCTGTTCAACAGTTGTTCGGGCAACTTTTACCCCGGCCTTTGCGCTCTCCACCGCCTTTTTCAAGTTAATTAACGTTGATACCGAGACTGAACCCGGGTCGCGTTTATGTAGCGCCTGACGGCGCCTGGCTTCATCTTGTGCTTTTGCCAAACCGACCTGTGATTGCGACAGGTTCGCTTTAGCCTGATCGAGAGCTACTTGATAGGTACGCGGGTCAATCTCAAACAATATTTCACCTACCGAGACCAGCGAGTTATCGTTAACTTGCAATGAAACTATCGGCCCTGTAACACGAGGGGGGGTGATCTGAATGACCTGCGCCCGAACTTGCCCATCCCGCGTCCAAGGATTTTCGAGGTAGTTCTGATACTTCCAACCAATTGAGGCTACCGCACCCAACACAAGAACCGCTGTCAAAAATAAACGTTTTAACACATGCATACTCACTACAAACTATTACGATGGAATAAAAAAATGTGCCAACGAGCACTGTGTAAATAACAGCCAGAGCCAACTCGACCAGAGGCGGTACCACAAAAAAAGCGATGCCAACGCAATTTGTTCAGTAAGCGTACTGTGAGCGATGTTAGTATTAAGCCAATCAATGCGGCGACCAATAGAGGGGGGGACATAGATACCGCCCAGAGCAATTTCACTCGGGACAGTTGAAACAAAGTTGTTCAGATTCATCACAATATTCCAATACTCACGCCTATGTACGGGCGAATATAAAGTGTGATAATACTCACGGATTTATAAGTGATAAATAGGTAAATAACGCAGACAAACGAAACTGACAGTTTCTAATCAAGCAAAAAGAAAAGACAAGAGTAGACGGAGGATATAATGGATCGATTGACGAGTATTGAGGTTTTTGTACGGGCTGTAGAGTGTGGTTCGTTTGCATCTGTTGCCGAAGAGAAGAATCTCAGCGCTCAAATGGTAGGCAAGCATGTGCGAGGGCTAGAAACATTACTGGGCACCAAGTTACTGAACAAATCCACTCGTCACCAGAGCCTGACGTCTGCAGGCGAACAGTATTATCACCGATGCAAAAACATTCTTGCGGAACTGCGTGCTGCCGAGGAAGATGTCCATCGCACCCTAAACGAACCATGTGGTAAATTAACCATTGCAGCAGGTGTCAATTTTGGAATCAGTATACTTGCTCCAATAATCGCAAGGTTCCAAAATGATTACCCCAAAATGAATATCGATATATGCCTAAGCAATCAGACTATCGATTTGTTAGAAGGCGGTTATGACATTATTTTTAGTAACCACACGCAAGGCTATGAATCCCTTATCGCGAAAAAAATGAAAAGTTACTCCTTGATTGCTTGCGCTTCTCCGCGCTATCTCGAACAATTCGGTATACCGCAACACCCAAGAGAATTAGCCGCTCATCAGTGCCTTCAAAATACACCGATCAAAAATAGCCAGCAATGGCGTTTTATTGATGGTGAAAAGGTCTACATTCCAGAAATATCATCACGGCTAAGCATTAACAGTGGACAAGCTATGCTCAATGCTGCCTTAGAGGGAGCGGGTATAACAATACAACCTGTCTCACAAGTTTCTGATGCCTTAAAAACAGGTCGTTTAATCCAGATATTACCGCATTACCCCCCCTTACAAAAGATCAATATGTACATGATTTACCCCTCCGCACTTGCGAGGAACTGCAAGATTAGACGCACTTCAACAGTACTTTAATGAGGAGTCATTACAATTAACGGCAGAATATAAACTGGGTAATAATACGTCGCTTTGCTGAACGATTTTTATTATATCGCTTGTTATATTTGATCTTGCTGGCAATATTTCGCTTTGTTCGTGAAATTATATTGAAACACCGTATGCCATGGTGGACTATTGACTATAGAGCCTTAGCTCTACTAACAATTTAAAATCCTTAGAGGCATACAATGAAAAAAATAACACCAATATGCTTATTGTTAGCTTTGACAGTTGCAGGGTGCCAGTCAGATGAAACGACTGACAATCAATCACCAACTCAAAATGCCGAAGTCATTGCGCAGCACAAACAGAGCCTAGCCAAACAGCTAAGTGTTAGTTATGCAGATATTGAAAAAACTCTTAAATCACAAATCTCTGATCAAAATCTAAATATTTCATTATCAACACTATTGACTGAAGAGCCACAATCAACCTTTACACAACAAATGTACAAAGCCGACACCAATATCAGGACGATGAAAGGTGTCTCTAACTACACCAATGAATTGCTTGAGCTAAGACTTGCAGACAAGTCCATGGTACAAGAATGGAAAGATGGCAAAAGCCCTTTGTTTGCTTTTGAGCCTAAAGGCGATGACGAGTCATGGCAATATATCGAAGCTTATGATGTCTATGGTCAAATTCATCAGCTTGATGTACAGCAAATGCCAGATGTTCCAGTCTTTGTTGTTGACAACAATAGCGCCAAGGAGCTGAAGGCTGGGCTGCAGGTCATGCAAGCTGAAATGAGCAAACTCGGTCAGTCTACGGAATTACGCAGCTACGGCGAAGAGACACAACAAAGCCGGTTTAAAACCAGTGTTAGCAGCCAGCCTGTTGCACCGATTTCAACGACAGCATTAAGAAGATTCGTTTATCAGATGACGAAGAGCCGTGGATTTCAGGCAAAGCTGAAGTATACGCAATCGTGACAGGGGTTAATCCGAGCCGAGATAAGCCAACGATCGATTTAGTTGAAATGCCATATCTGGATTACGATAACAAAGATTACTACCCTAACCAGATTGTTATCCATTGGTCTCGTTATCGCTGGGGGCGCTGCCGACATGATCCTAATGGAGCAAGATGACGGTACGGACTACAAAGAGCTAGCCAAACTTCTTGTGAAAGTGGCAGAAGAAGTGCTCAAAATGATCCCAGATCCAGAAGTTCAGGCTTACGCAATCATTCCTCAGATTACAGGAAAGATCATTGCTGCAATCCCTGATGGACTATTGGTTAACGATGATGATTTTGTCGATGTGTACTATACGCTTCAGCAAGATACCTCTTATGTTGACCACCCGGCAGCTGGAGGCAATGCAGTATCAACGTTAGAGCCATTAACTATCACTCCAACACGCCCATAGCTTAATTTATTTGGGCGCTACAAATTTTGTAGCGCCCCTCTTAATTTCAGTATTGCTAGCTCGCCTCCTCCCCAAGAATGAAAACTTCGAAAATCTCCCTGCATAAATATTCACAACATTATTGACACATCGCCATGTTAGATGGTTGAATCAAGTTGTCCCTAATTGGTGGGATCAGAAGAGGTGCGTTAACCAGGGAGTCTGTGCGAGGTATCCAAATACCCACGACCACAGATAAGGGGGATTAACGCCGAGGTAAGCTTGCTTTTGGAAGTCGCGCTTATCGGTTACTGGGGGGGCTGAATCCTCAGGGCTGTCACCTATGGTGGAGAGCTTCTGGTGTTTGTGTTTTATCGCCTTTCTCGTGGCTAATTGCCCTTGGCGTCCTCGCAATACCAAGCTCTCTTACACGAATATCAATAAGTTCGGATGAGAGATGCCTAATCACAATTCTACTCCCGTTGCAGGGAATGAACGCTTACAACAGACTACGTTATGGACGGCCCTCATCACTCCGTTTCTGCCCGATGAGTCTATTGATTTTACGACGCTTAGCCAGCTGGCCAAAGAGCAAGAAAGCGCAGGAAACGGGATCCTGCTGCTCGGCAGTACCGGCGAAGCATTGGCAATGACACACGACGAACAACAGGAAGTGATCCGCCATATCTGTTCAATGTCGCTTTCTGTTCCGCTTATGGTCGGGGTTGGTGGCTTTCAGCTACAACAACAAATGCTATGGTTGGATTTCCTTAAGGACTACCCTATCGATGCGCTGCTGATACCGGTTCCGCTCTACGCCAAACCAGGAGCCGCGAGCCAATTGAAGTGGTTCAACAGCCTGCTCGATGCCAGCAGCTGGCCATGTATGATCTATAACGTACCTTCACGTACCGGGGGGGTTGCACTCGACGATCAGGTGTTGGGGTTTACTGGCTGAGCACCCCAATACATGGGCTGTGAAAGAAGCAAGTGGCAGTGTTGAGGCCTTCAGCAGCTATTACACTGCCGCTCCGTCTCTTCAATTTTTCTGTGGCGATGATGGCCTGCTTGTGGACTTTATTGCAGCCGGTGCCTGCGGCTTGGTCTCTGTCGCTGCCAATGCCTGGCCAGAAGCCACTGCACGCTATGTACAACAAAGCCTTGATCTTGATAACGACCCTAACCAGTCTGAACCAGACTTCAAAACTTTATGGCAACAAGCTGGCAGTAGCCTATTCTGTGCCGCAAACCCGATTCCGGTAAAGGCGTTGATGAAACGTCAGGGACGTCTAAATAGTGCAGAACTGCGCCCTCCCCCCCTTTATATGGAAGAGCTGCAAGAGATAACCCCCGCTCTTGGATGCTGATACAGCCATTAATCAATGGGCTGAGAGTATCTAATTATAAAAATGGGGAAGTCTCTTTACAGAGGCTTCCCCATTACGATCTTAATGTTTGCCTATTTTCGGCTATCGACGCTGGTAGATACTCAGTACTGTTCGAGTCGTATTCACACAAACTGGTTACTATCGGTTCAATGGTCCAGCCGGAGCCTACTGTCAGTTGAATCGGAGCTTCACTTCGACAATCTTGGCTGTCACTTGACTCGGCATTCATGCCAATCGGCAGTACATGTTGGCTTTGAGCCCCAACATCAATAGTCTGACTTAGTAACCTGCCTGTTTCGTTTTCATCGAACTGCCACCATTGCTGCTCTACAGTCCGCATTTGGATACGCGCCAAATCACTGGCTAGTATTGCCGGGGGATCACAATCAACGCCGACCCAGCTGCATGCCGTTAGTAATAATGTAGACGCAATCAAACAGTATCTGAACATATCCATTTAGTTAGCCTCAATCACTCCATCAGGCCCCAAGATTGTCATTCCCCGTCTGTACTTTGTTCAGGGAAGCCCTTCCTAGATACTTGCGTATCAACACATAGAATACCGGTGTCAGCAGCAGACCAAAGATAGTAACACCTATCATTCCGGAGAATACCGCAACCCCCCATCGCCTGACGCATTTCGGCACCGGCACCTGTCGAGATCACCATTGGCAGTACACCCATAATGAAGGCAATGGACGTCATCAGAATAGGTCGCAGTCGTTGATGGCTGGCTTCAAGTATTGCCTCTCGCACAGTGAAACCTTCCTGCTCTTTCTCACGCGCAAACTCGACAATCAAAATGGCATTTTTGGTCGCCAAGCCGACCAGAACGATAAAGCCGATTTGAGTAAAGATATTATTGTCACCGCCATAGATGATCACACCGGTAATCGCCGACAGTAAGGTCATCGGGACAATCAGGATAATCGCCAACGGCAGGCTCAGGCTCTCGTATTGAGCAGCCAGCACCAAAAAGACCAACAACACCACCAGCGGAAAAATGTACATCGCCGTATTACCAGCCAGCTGTTGCTGATAGGTCAACTCCGTCCATTCATAGCTCATGCCGTGTGGCAGTGTCTCGGCTAGGATTTTTTCCATCACCGCTTGTGCCTGACCCGAACTAAAACCCGGTGCTGGTGACGCATTCACCTCGGCAGTCGTGAAGCCGTTATAGTGCATCACCCGATCTGGCCCGGCTGAATGGTGAACCGAAATAAAGGAGCCCAAAGGGATCATATCACCGTTACCGTTACGGACTTTCAGTTGGGCAATCTGTTCCGGCTCCTGTCGGAAGCTGTCCTGCGACTGCACATTGACCTGATAGTTTCGACCAAACTTATTAAAATCATTGACATACAGTGAACCCAAATTGATTTGCATAGTGGCAAAAATCTCATCAACTGAAACACCTTGCATTTTGGCCTTTTCACGATTGACATCTACATCGATCTGCGGCGTATTCACCTGAAAACTGGTAAAGGCACCAGTCAATTCCGGAGCTTGCCACGCTTTCATGATCACTTGCTGGGTAACGGCATATAACTCTTCGTACCCTAGGTTTCCTTTATCCTGGATTTGCAGACGGAAGCCACCAATGTTCCCCCCCAAGCCATTGACTGGCGGAGGCGGGAAAATGGCGATAAAGGCATCTTGAATACTCGAGAATTTACCATTAAGCGCCCAGGCTATCGCATTACCAGACATGTGCTCTTCTTGACGTTCAGCAAAAGGTTTCAGGGTGACAAAAACCACGCCTGAACTCGGACTATTGGTAAAGCCGTTGATATTAAGTCCAGGGAAGGCGACCGATGATTCAACTCCTGGATGTGCCAGTGCAATACTGGACATTTCACGGATCACATCTTCGGTGCGATCCAATGAAGACGCATCGGGCAACTGAGCAAATGCCACCAGATACTGTTTATCCTGTGACGGTACGTAACCGGTCGGCGTTTCGACAAACTGGTAACCCGTCAAAACCAACAGTCCGGCATACAGCACCATGACGATACCCGCACCACGGATAACCCGCTTGACTGTACGCGTATAGGCATGACTGCCCCAGTCAAAGAAGCGATTAAAAGGGACAAACAGCCAGCGACCGAAAAGCGTATCGATAACCTTACTCAAACCATCTTTGGGTGCGTTTTTACTGCGCAATAACAATGCGGATAACGCCGGACTCAATGTCAGCGAGTTCAGTGCCGAAATTACTGTCGAAATAGTAATGGTCAAAGCGAACTGACGGTAAAACTGACCGGTCAGGCCGGACATAAAGGCCGTCGGGATAAACACCGCAGCCAGCACCAACGTAGTGGCAATGATCGGCCCCCGTGACTTCCTTCATCGCCTGCCGGGATGCCGCTACCGGTGACAAGCCGTTTTCAATATTTCGCTCAACGTTTTCCACCACCACAATAGCATCATCGACCACGATACCAATTGCCAGCACAAGGCCAAACAACGAGAGCGCATTGAGTGAAAAGCCGAGCCCATGCATAATCGCAAACGTACCGATTAACGATACCGGCACCGCCGCCAAAGGAATGATCGCAGCGCGCCAATTCTGCAAAAACAGAACGACCACAATAACAACCAGTAACAAGGCTTCGAACAGTGTCTTCACTACGGCGTCAATCGAACCGCGGACGAATACCGTCGGATCATAAACTATCGAGTAATCGACACCCTGCGGAAAGTTTTCCTTCAACTCGGCCATTTTGGCACGAACACCATCAGAGATTTCGATAGCGTTAGAACCTGGGCGCTGGAAAATTGGGATCGCGACCGCTTGCTTGTTATTCAGCAACGAACGCAGTGAGTAGCTGTTAGCACCAAGCTCAACGCGTGCGACATCACTCAGGCGAACGATTTGCCCCTGATCGCCAACCTTGATCACGATATTTCGAAACTCTTCCTCCGTACTCAGGCGGCCCTTGAGATTAATCAGCAACTGAAAATTATTCTCGGCAGTCGGTTGAGATCCTAAGCTACCGGCAGCCGCTTGCTGATTCTGCTCGCGGATCGCACTAACAACATCCATCGCCGTCATGCTCAGAGCGGCCAGTTTAGGCGGATCGAGCCACACTCGCATCGAGTACTCACCCGCACCAAACAGACGGACACTACCCACGCCTTCGACACGGGCCAGCTCATCTTTCACATTGAGATCAGCATAATTAGACAAGTAGAGCATGTCATAGCTTTCATCTGGCGAGGTTAAATGGACAACCATCGTCAGATCCGGCGATGACTTTTCAGTCACGACACCCAAGCGCTGTACTTCCTGCGGCAACCGCGGCAATGCACGAGCGACACGGTTTTGTACCAGTACCTGAGCATCATCGATATCGGTGCCCAGCTCGAACGTCACCGTCAGGCTGAGGTTACCATCAGACGTTGCCTGCGAAGACATATACAACATGCCTTCGGTACCGTTAATAGCCTGCTCCAGCGGCGTTGCTACCGTATCACCGATAACTGTCGGATTGGCCCCCGGGTAATTAGCCGTAACGACAACCGTCGGTGGTACAACTTCAGGGTATTCAGTCACAGGTAATTGAAATACCGCAATAGCCCCGGCGATCATGATCATCAACGAGATGACCCCGGCGAAAATCGGCCGTGATATAAAAAATTGAGAAAATTTCATGGTTGCTACCCTTAGCCGCGGTTATCAGAGAGCTGATCGCTACCAGCAATTGTTACTTCAGCTTGCAGCTCATCTACACGTTGCTGTTGACGCTGCATCTGTGCCAAGACTTCATCGCTGGCCATTGCTGCCATAGTAGGATTGACACCAGCCCCCGGACGAACTCGTTGCAGCCCACGAACCACAATAGTGTCACCGGGTAACAAGCCATCATTAACCAACCGCAGACCGTTATGCTTCTTCCCTAACGTAACAGGGCGATACTGGACCTTGCTTTCCGAATCAAGAACAAGCACAAACTTAGTGTTTAGATCGGTACCGACAGCTTTATCATCAATAAGAACGCCCTGATAGCTGGCACTACCGGCCACTTTGATCCGAGCGAATAAACCGGGAGTAAAACGCCCATCAGTGTTTTCGAATACGGCACGACCCCCCCGGATAGTACCGGTCTGCTGGTTGACCTGGTTATCCATAAAATCAATATGGCCGGTATAGGGGGGGAAATCTTGATCGTCCGCCAAGCCCATCATGACAGGCGAATTATTGTCTTGGGAATCTAGTCGGCTGCCTTCACGCGCCAAGCGCTTGTATTTAAGAAAAGTCTGCTCATCAGCATCAAAGTAGGCGTAGATTGTATCTGTCGATACCAGCGTTGTTAGCAGGCTCTGCCCTGCTGTAACGTAATTACCCTTTGTGATCAGCGCACTGGAAACTCTGCCAGAAATCGGCGCTTTTACCTTGGTATATTCAAGATCCAGCTGTGCCTGTTCCAATGCTGCTTTTCGTGACTGCACTCTGGCGTTTGCCTGCTGTTGGCTCGCAGCACGGTTATCAAGCTCTTCATGAGAAATGGCATTCTTCTTAATCAGTTTCTTGCCGCGCACCAGTTGACGCTGAGCAAGTAGCGCTTGGCTCTCGGCATCGACCAGATCAGCTTTTAAGCGACTAACCTGAGCCTCCAACGGTTTGGCATCAATCAAAAACAATATATCACCCGCTTTGACCAATGCGCCCTCTTCGAAGACTACCTGCTCGACGT
>LLEM01000187.1_pt1 | contig 12366 bp, 16 predicted proteins | sample 595841 | NCBI WGS metagenome assembly LLEM01 (sample SAMN02919313, study PRJNA255460) | bioreactor metagenome | biome: chemostat; feature: culture 2012_10.2; material: sediment; isolation source: day64 10degC chemostat 2012 inoculated with Wadden Sea sediment taken from... | place: Germany: Bremen ...
ATACTGACTGGTTAGCGGCTTAAGTTGCCGTTCTCCGTGTCAGTGAGGCGGCATTATAGAGACTTCGACTCTATTGGCAATACCATTTTTAAAATAAATCACCAGAAACCACCCAACCGAACAAACTTTACACAACAACACCCACAACGCACAAAAAAAAGCCTGAGCTTGCTTGGCGCATTATAGATTCGCTTGTTCTTGTATACATAAAATCAAATCCTGCGGTAACGAGAGTGCACTCGCCAGTTGGTCTAGATAAGCTTTTTCAAGAAAATGGTCAACATCAATAGCCAGTAGTGAGACTAAATACACTTCAGACGCCTGTTCAAGGTTCTTTACTTCCGAGGCAATTACCTGCGGATCAAGTGGTTCATTAATCCAGCGATGAATTAACACTTCGACATCTTGTCCAATATTCTGCTGTTGCAGCCACTCCGCAATAGCTTGTTTTTCATTGCTATCAATATGCCCATCCGCTTTTGCTGCAAATACCATGGCTTTTATCAGTAACAGAGGCTCAACTCGCGAGGAATGATTATATGATAACGACTCTAACGAACGGCTTTCATCAAAGTTTGAGGTTGACTTCAATTCACTGACCTCATCTTGCTTCCATTTTTTTATACGCCTGATAGGCCAGTGTACCGACTACAGCCGTCCCTCCAACTACCGCAGCCTTTTTGCCGTACTTAGTCGCTAGCTTACGGCTCTTCTTATTGCCTAATACCGCTCCCATTAACCCACCTGCGGCTGCACCTTTTAACAAGTCTGTCTTTCCGGGGGGGAGGATTTAGAAGAACTATCGACATATTTACTGGCTTGGCTCAGTAATTGATCCATTAGACTTTTCATAGGTTCTCCTTGCTATTTACAAACACCACAATTCATTCCCGCCAATAAATAGGTAATGGCAACATTGTGATGCAAAAAGCATTGATAGATGTTTAGAAAGAAGAAGTAGATTAGCGCAATGAAAATGAATCGAATATGAACCTAGGGTAAAGCAAGGTAAAAGAACGTAAAGCCGAGCCAACCCTGCCTAACGATATATGAATAAGATCGTTGTTCGGGGGGGAAGACTCTATATCAGAAATAACGATGATCGTCATAGCATAAGGGTGACGCTTACCGCACCAGACTCATTAAGCGTACTCATCACTTAACAAATAAACATTACGAGTGGCATTGTGAAATATCAATAGAGATATGCCCTTTACTGTTCATCAGCTGAGTGATGGCTTCGTAGGATCCTGAATACTCACTACTCAGTGTAATCACTAACTTTTCCTCACTATCAGGATCTGAATAATAAGAAAGGCTTGCATTGATTGCCGACCTTTCTTCAAAGGCACCACCAGCCATGATTCCCCCTTAGGTAATCGACTTTTTGTTTAATAATTTGCCCTGCACTCGAACCTTTCGCATAGTCTTCCACATACACTAGCGTGACATGTGCACTCGACGCTAAATCACATTTTGCAGTCCAGCCTATTGCCGGCAACATCCCAAAAACAGTAATTAAGCAGCATAACCACTTATCAACCTGACTCATTAACCATTCCTTTAGAACTTGCAATTTTGTCTACGACATAAGAATGGGGGAAAGTGTCTGGGGTTTCATCATCTTACAAAAGGGCCAGTTGGTATTAATGCGAGATGATTCCCTCCCTCTTTGAGCCTTGCATGAAAGGTTTCATGAGAAATGCATGGCACATAATACTTCACCAGAAAACGAATAAAGTATGCGTAGCTGAAATAGCCACCAAATAGAAAGGTGCAGAGTGTATGGCCAGCAATGAAGAAGCCCCCGCTTTAGCATAAAGCGGAGGCTTTGGGTCTCAATAAAGTTCGGCGTCAATCAAACCAGCAAAAAAATTATTGCTTAGCAATAATCCGCTCATTTTCAGCAACGATACTGATCTCTTTTCCCGTTACAAACTTGCCGGACAAAATATCCTGGGCCAGTGGATTCTCTATATAATGCTGGATTGCACGTTTCAAAGGCCTTGCTCCATACACAGGGTCAAAACCAGCCTGAGCGATCATTTCCAACGCACTATCTTGTAGCACAAGCTGATAGTCTTTCTCTTCCAGCCGCTTGATCAACCGAGTGATCTGAATACTTGCGATATTCTTAATATGCTCTTCACCCAGAGGGTGGAATACAACAGTTTCGTCAACACGGTTAATAAACTCAGGACGAAAATGGTGACCGACCACTTCCATTACCGTTGTTTTAATCCCTTCATAGTCAAGCTCACCAAAATGCTCCTGAATACGATCCGAGCCCAGGTTAGATGTCATGATGATAACGCTATTTCGAAAATCAACGGTTCTACCCTGGCCATCAGTTAAACGACCGTCATCAAGCACCTGAAGCAGAATATTGAACACATCGGGATGAGCCTTCTCTACCTCATCAAGCAAAATTACAGAATACGGTCGGCGACGAATGGCTTCCGTCAGGTAACCGCCCTCTTCATAGCGACATAGCCGGGAGGTGCTCCCACCAAGCGAGCCACAGAATGCTTTTCCATAAACTCGGACATGTCAATCCGCACCATCGCATCTTCACTGTCAAACATAAAGTGAGCCAGAGATTTACATAATTCTGTTTTTCCGACCCCCCCGGTAGGACCCAAAAATAAGAAAGAACCTATCGGGCGATTCGGATCAGAAAGCCCGGCACGACTTCGGCGAATAGCATTAGCTACAGCTTCTACTGCCTCGTCCTGCCCGATAACTCGCTTGTGCAGTGCCTGTTCCATTTTAAGTAGCTTGTCACGCTCACCTTCGAGCATCTTGGCAACAGGGATACCAGTCTGGCGCGATAATACCTCAGCAATTTCCGCATCGGTAACCTTGTTCTTCAACAAGCTCATCTCCTGCATTTCAGCCTGGGCGGCCAAATCCAACTGCTTTTCTAATTCTGGAATTTTTCCATACTGAAGCTCGGACATTCGGTTAAGGTCACCGGCACGGCGGGCGATTTCCATATCGGTACGCGCCTGCTCCAGTTCCGTTTTGATATATTGAGTACCAGATAGCGCCGCCTTCTCCGCATTCCATACTTCTTCCAGCTCGGCGTATTCGCGCTCTTTGCTGTCTAACTCTTCACACAGATCCGTTAGGCGCTTCTGGCTTGCATCATCACTCTCTTTGACCAACGCCTGCTGCTCAATTTTGAGCTGGATAATACGACGTTCGAGGCGATCCAATGATTCAGGCTTAGAGTCAATCTGCATACGAATACTGGACGCCGCTTCATCAATTAAGTCGATCGCCTTATCGGGCAGTTGCCTGTCAGAAATATAACGATGGGATAACTTAGCTGCTGCAACAATTGCAGGATCAGTAATTTCGACATGGTGATGAAGTTCATAACGCTCTTTCAGGCCACGCAAGATAGCAACGGTATCTTCGACAGTGGGCTCTTCCACCAGCACTTTTTGAAAACGGCGCTCTAACGCTGCATCTTTTTCAATGTACTGACGATACTCGTCCAGTGTCGTCGCCCCCCCAACACAATGCAACTCGCCGCGGGCCAAGGCAGGTTTAAGCATATTGCCGGCATCCATCGAACCTTCGCCTTTACCTGCTCCGACCATGGTATGAAGCTCATCAATAAATAAAATGATGTTACCTTCTTCTTGCGACAACTCATTAAGTACCGACTTAAGGCGCTCTTCAAACTCCCCCCGCGATACTTTGCACCAGCTATCAACGCCCCCCCATATCTAGAGATAGAACACGTTTATGACGAAGACCTTCCGGTACTTCCCCATTAATAATGCGCTGCGCCAGCCCTTCAACAATAGCGGTTTTCCCGACCCCCCCGGGTTCACCAATAATTACCGGATTATTTTTGGTTCGGCGTTGAAGTACCTGGATAGTACGCCGGATTTCATCATCGCGACCAATCACGGGATCAAGCTTGCCCTGCTCAGCCCGTTCAGTGAGATCAATGGTGAATTTTTCCAGTGCCTGACGATTTTCTTCGGCATTAAGATCGTCGACCTTCTGACCACCACGTACCTGCTCAATGGCTTTTTCTATCTTCTCAGCCGTCAGCCCTTTTTGTTTCAACAACTGACCCAGCGGTCCTTTGTCATCAACCGCAGCCAGAATAAAAAGTTCTGAAGAGATGAATTTGTCTTTACGCTTTTGGGCCAGCTTATCGCACATATTCAGGATCATGCCCATACCATGTGACAACTGGACATCACCACCAATACCACTGACTTTTGGCAAATGATCCAATAACTCAGACAGGCTGGAACGTAATTGGGAAATATCGATATTCAGCATCGTCAGCAACGGGCGAATTGTACTGCCATCCTGATTGAGCAATGCCACCATAAGGTGGGTCGGTTCGATATACTGATGGTCTCGCCCTAAAGCCAGCGACTGAGCATCAGATATCGCCATTTGGAACTTGCTGGTAAATCGGTCAAGACGCATAAGTCCTCCACATATCATCCTTTCTCTCGATAGATATGGTGGTACACAAAACACTTTTCAACCAATGATTAATTAGATTATTTCCCACATCACACCGCCGCTCACGAATAGTAGCGTTATAGGTAAATGATCTCTTGATAGAACAGTAATGACTCGATCATCGATTTTAACTGAACACCATTCTATTTATTGACATCAGATTACAGAATGGCATACCATTTAACGGTACACTGTCCCGTTAAAGAGGAAGACAATCATGCTCAATAAACACCTAACGATTCTAACGGCTGCACTTACACTACTTACGACATCAAATCACGCTATGGCACAACGCGACATTCAGGAAAAGCGCCAGGAAGTGCGCCAAGAGTCCCGGATAGAAGCGCGCACCGAAGCCCGGATAGATAATCGTCGCAATGCCACGCCATCAAATAACGTGATTATCATCCAAAATGCGATGCTGCGTACCGTCAGCTATAATGGCATTGTTCTACTGCATGACACTGTCAATCAACGTTTTTATCGCGCAGTTGATCATGGCTACGCCATGTACCCTGTTCCATATGGTGCCAAAGTCATCGAGCTATCAGTCGCTAATCCAACCAACATTACAATTATGAATTGAGCCTATCCGCTCAACAATATCTTCTGCCAAACAGTTCTACCGATACTAAAAGCCCCCCGTATCGCTACGAGGGCTTTGCAACCTATCTTTGGCTATTCAGTTATCCAAAGCTATTCACCACTTTGAGTTATTCAGCTTCAATCCAAATCAGTGAGGCCTGTCTACCAGTCACCCCCCCATCTCTTCGATATGAATAAAAACAGTCCGGATTGCTGAATGTACAGAATTCACCACCATAGATCTTCGTAACACCATAGCGTTGTAGCCGTTGGCGTGCCAACAGGTACAGATCGGCAAGCCATTTATCACCGTGTGGCTTAAATGCCAGCTCAGCCTGTGACTGTTCGGCAAGAAACAGCTCCCGTACTTCGCTTCCCACTTCAAAAGCATCAGGCCCAATCGCTGGTCCAAGCCAAGCAAGGATCTGATCAGAAGGCACGGTGAACTTATCCAGTGCAGCCTCGATGATACCATCTGCAGCACCGCGCCAACCGGCATGCACTGCCGCAACCTGATTGCCTCCTGTATCACAAAGCAATACAGGCAAACAATCTGCTGTCATCACGGTACACGCTATACCCGAAGTCTGGGTATAGCTACCGTCAGCATCAGGAACTACCGTCAGCGATGCATTCAGATCAATAACTTCGGTACTGTGAATTTGGTTAAGCCACGCTGGTGGCTCCATCAATTTCAGTTCCTGCTGTAACTGCGCACGATTATGCTGAACATGTTCTTTGTTGTCTCCGACATGCAAGCCTAAGTTCAGCCCCTGATAAGGCTGTTGACTTACCCCTCTCAAACGGGTGGTCGAGACTGCCTTGATATTGGCAGGAGCTGGCCAGTCAGGGACAATAAACACTTTAGTAATCGTCCTCGGGATTTTCTTCTTTGTCTTTACGCAGAATGTTAATCATTGCAACCATATCAACCGGAAGCGGCGCATGCCATTCCATCAGCTCACCCCGTGATAGGATGATCAAGTCGCAACATTCGCGCATGCAAAGCCTGGCGGTCAAAAGCACGCAATGCCTGGATCAGCTCATCTGATGCATGGCGAGGCGGACGCGGGCGACCACCATATATTGCATCACCCACCAACGGGTGAGCCAAGTAGGACATATGAACGCGGATCTGGTGAGTTCGTCCTGTTTCAAGACGAAGCACAATGCGTGTGTGTTCACGAAAATGTTCTGCGACACGATAGTGTGTAATTGCCGGCTTGCCCAATTCATGAACCGCCATACAAATACGCTTGGTCGAATGACGGCCAATCGGCTTCTCTACCGTTCCGCCTCCGGTCATTTTACCCATCGCAATCGCTTCATATTCACGGGTGATTTTACGCTTTTGCAACGCACGAACCAAACGTGTCTGAGCCTGAATCGTTTTCGCGACGACCATCAGGCCTGTCGTATCTTTATCCAGGCGGTGAACAATACCTGCACGAGGTACTTCTGCCAGCTCAGGACAACGATGCAATAGTGCATTCAATACGGTTCCGTCGGGAGTCCCAGCTCCTGGATGAACAACAAAATCACGCGGCTTGTTGATCACCAAGATATGTTCATCTTCATAAACAATATCAAGCGGGATATCTTGGGCTTCCCAACGAACTTCATCTTCGACTTCCGCCTGGACAAAGAGCTCTTCACCACCCCATCATTTTTGCACGGGGGGGCTTGTTAACAACACTGCCGTTAACTGAAACCATGCCTTTCAAAATCCATTCTTTTATCCGCGAACGCGAATAATCTGGATATAATTCAGCAAGAACCTGATCAAGTCTAAGACCTAGCTGGCTCTCATTTACTGTATTTGTTAACTCAATTTGCTGTGCCATAGCGAACTTTTTCAAAAAGCGTGGGACTAAACGTCAAACGCTGCGTAAAATAACATAATAGTGTCATTGTATCTGTTAACGGCTCTGTCCGTAATGGATCCACAGAAATAAAATTTTTTTATCAAGGAAACAGACACCGCAATGAAACGCCTGACAATTACGACTTTTCTTGCCGTTGCCATTCTTTCAGGCTGTTCAAGCACTGAAGAAGTAGTGCCAGATGTACCACCATCAGAGCTGTATACTACCGCTCAACAAGCACTACAGAGTGGGAGCTGGATAACTGCCATTGAGCAATTGGAAGCACTGGATTCACGCTATCCGTTTGGAGCCTACTCAGAGCAAGTACAGCTTGATCTGATCTATGCCTATTACAAAAATGATGATTTAGCGCTCGGTGAGGCTACGATTGATCGCTTTAACCGCCTGAATCCTGCTCATGAAAAAGCTGACTGGGTATTATATATGCGTGGCCTGACCAACATGGCACAGGATCGCAGCTTTATGCATGACTTATTTAGCATCGATCGCCATGATCGGGATCCTGAGCCATCACGTAAGGCATTTAGAGATTTCAAGCGGTTGCTTGAGCGCTACCCTAATAGCCATTATGCCGGTGATGCCAAAGCACGAATGACTTACCTAAAAAACCGATTGGCAGACTATGAGCTAGCAACTGCTGACTTTTATATTCGCCGCGAGGCGTGGGTTGCCGCTATTAACCGCGCGCAACTCATCCAGCGCCACTACCCAGACACTCAAGCGGCCCGTCAGTCACTAGAGCTAATGCTTGTAGCTTACGAAAAACTTGGCCTGCAAGAGCCACTTGAACACACCCAAAAGCTCATTGCCCTCAACCCGCAATAAGTAAAGACAATAGCTAGAACAAAAACAGCAGCCCTTGGGCTGCTGTTTTATTATGTTCAAATTAACATCTGATCTAGGTACCAAGGTCGGCCCTCTCACTTAATCAACACTTGATTAAAGTGAGCAATATTCACCCAAGCAATTGTTATTGCTCGAATTTACTCCCTAGTTAGCACCAGCCACCAGCGTTTCTTATATCTCCATACTGCCCTAATTAATTCGCCCTCGACAAGTACTTTCGTCAAACTTTTTTGCAACAAGCAAAGGTGGATCACAGAATTTTTCTGGATATTATCGCACGCACCCAAATGTGATTTACATCACATTATTAAGCCGTAATTTTAGTAATCTGAAGTTAACCCAACGAAGGGTAGCAAAAGAGGAAAGATAATTATGACAGTAAACATCACCGGCAAAAACCTTGATATCACCCCTGCTATCCGCGAACGTATTGAGTTTAAATTCAAGAAATTAGAAAAGTACCAAGTGCCACTCATCAGTAAAAATGCAGCCATCAGTACAGAGCCAGGCAAACAATTCAAAATTGAAGCATCTGCTGCCATTCCAGGAGGTCAACTTGTCGCCTCAGCAGAGCATGACGATATGTACGGTGCCATTACTGAGGTATATCAAAAGCTGGAACGCCAACTGAAGAAACAAGCTCATAAGCCAACAGCGCGTCGCGCCAGCCATAGCAGCAAGCCCGAGGTTGAAGAAACAGAAGAAGAAGCTGAAGCATAATTATTTAAGAGGATTACAGCGCTGTTTACCTTCCAGAAGGAAAACGATGAAAGGTAAACAGCCCCTTAACAGCCCTGCTCTGGCAGGGCTGTTTACATTCTGCTTGACAAGGCCTTACCGGCTGAATAATGTTGAATCATATTCATCACAACATACGTAGATATTTGCAATGCGATTACTTAACCTGTTTTTCTTTAGCTTCTTTTTTTATGTCACCTTAACGGGGGCTATTCGTTATGCAAGAAATAAGCTAAAGACGAACAGACAGCCTCCTTTTTAGGGAGGCTTTTTTTATATCGGTTGCAGACAGACATATCAAGTTGCAGACAGACAGGGGACTAACAATGACAGAGCAACAGTATTCACTGGACGACATCAGAAAAAATGTCAGCCGCATAGACAACGAAATTATCAAACTGCTGGCAGAGCGCCGCCAGTTGAGTCTCGACGTTGCGAAAAGCAAAATCCAAACAGCCAAGCCTGTACGCGATCAAGGCCGAGAACAAGAACTATTGTTACGACTGATCGAGACAGGTAAAAGCGAACAACTCGATGCCCAGTATGTTACCCAGATCTTCCACACGATTATCGAAGACTCTGTCTTGTTCCAACAGGCGTATCTACAGAAACTTACCAACCCGGAAAGCCTGCAGCCTGTCGCCCGCGTATCATTTCTCGGTGCCAAAGGCTCCTATTCAAACCTTGCCAGCCGCAACTACTTCAGCAGAAAACAAACCAAACTGGTCGAGATCAGCTGTTCAACCTTTCGTGACGTATTAAGCGTTGTTGAAACAGGGAATGCTGATTATGGTGTTCTGCCGATTGAAAACACCAGTTCTGGCTCCATCAATGAGGTTTATGATCTGCTGCAACACACCAGCCTGTCAATTGTCGGCGAGATCACCCAGCCGATCGAACATTGCCTGTTAACTGCGGTCGATACGACTGTTGATCAGATAGACACCCTCTATTCGCACCCGCAACCACATCAGCAATGCAGCGAATACTTGCACTCGATGGGGAGATATTACCCAGGAGTACTGCTCAAGCACGGCCGAGGCGATGAAAATGGTTGCCGAGCTGAAACAGTCTAATGTTGCCGCTATCGGCAACGCTTCAAGCGGTGAGCTGTATGGTCTGGCGCCTCTGAAAACGGATATTGCCAATCAACAGGAAAATTTTACTCGTTTTATCGTCGTCGCCCGCAAGCCTGTGGAAGTCACCTCACTGATCCCAGCCAAAACCACACTGATCATGTCCACAGCCCAAAAAGCGGGTTCACTGGTGGAATGCCTGGTCGTTTTGCGCAATCTCAACATCAATATGACCAAACTGGAATCACGTCCAGTAATCGGCAATCCTTGGGAAGAGATGTTCTATGTCGATGTTGAAATAAACCTGAAGTCAGACGTAATGCAAGAAGCGCTCGATGAACTCACCCGATTAACACGCTTTATTAAGGTACTAGGGTGCTACCCAAGCGAGAATGTTGTGCCAGTGGATCCATATGATGGTTCGTATTGATTAGCTGGCTTTGTGCGGCCTGATTGAGGCCGCGCTTACTGATTTATGAAAGTAGGTTCTCAACCTTATTACATCAATATCAGTAAATAGTTACGACATTTAAATTCTAGTCAATTTTTCGACAATGAAACTCGTATAGAACACTATTGATACAATCAGTATATACGAGTTTCTAATGTCGACTCTAATGCCTTCTATTTAGTTAACTATTTTATGTAACTCAGGTAGTGATGTGGCCATTTTTACTCCGGGTATATTCGTACCAATCGTTGCGACAAATGATCCCTTAACATCCCCCCCCTTTTATAAGTTGTGAAAGCCACACGATATAATCCCCCCCGAGTAAGTGCCTTTTCAGGTCTATTAACTTGAGTTTCAATACGAACTAATGAATTATATTTAGCATGACGCTCTTCATCATAAGTATCATCACCATCATCATCCCGTTCTAGCACACTAAATACCGTCTTGGCGTTTTTGATTTTTTCCGGTTTGAACACGTTCATACGCTCAACACGGATCCAAGTATCGAACCACTTGTCAGCATCTTTGCTTAACTTTTTCTCAAAGCCTTTTTGTACAAAATCATCTTTACTTGGTTTAGCCAAATCTCCTACAGGCGAAATCATGCGTACACCAAGCTCATCCAAAGCAGCAGGAACCCATATGTATATATAGTAAGCACCCTTTCCATTGATTTTCTCTGATGGTTTGGAGCTTTTATCAATATAGCCAAAGTAATTAACACTATTTGCATATGGTAGTGCTACTTTAGCTATACCCAACCCTTCAGTTTTGTTTGATGTTAAGCTTGGCAAGCCATCCCCACCCACGAGACTATTGAAGCTAAACCCTGAAAATGCTGAAGAGCTGCAAAAAAAGTAAAGCGCCAACCCATATTTTTAATTTCATCATTACGTCCATATTGTTAAGCATCCTACCGCATACGGGGTTGCTCAGGTATAAATATCATTAAGAGAGCGCTGAATATATGTAAGATTCAGTAAATAAGCACGCTTCGTTATTAATTATAATGTGGTGGATCGCAAATAATTATAAGGACAGTAGATTGTTTTTATCTTCAATGGAAGTCAACGCAAAGCCTTCGACACCGAGTAATATCAGTCAAACAAAACAGTATCTCATTATAAGCATTATCCCCCCCTACTATTTAGATAAAACGTCTGAAATTATTTACAATAATGTCGATATCATTTACTAGGCCAAGAAATGTGATGTTTTAATTAGTCTATAATCAGCACTAATGCTTAGTGAAATTAACTCATTAGTCTTTATTTCTAGTTCGCCGTACTCTCCTGCAGATTAGATTATTCATTCGCCACTATTAATAACAATACCAATATTTTTAGTGGTGCACGAAACACTGCAGATCGTAAAAATAGAAAAGCGAGAGTCGATAAGAACTCTCGCTTTTTATTTACTCATCTTTTAGTTCAATGAATAAACGGCTTACCTATAGAGGTTCCAGCCTCATAAGGCGAAGTGTAATCAACCACTTCACATTTGAAGAGAAGCCTTTTATTTCCTATGCGTTGAATCGTTCGCCTGCCTAAGCAATCCCTGGCTCTCGATTAAAAAATGCTGTGCATAGTCTCCAAACCAATGTTCGACTTGGCCAAAAGCCTGCTTAAAGGTTTGCTTGTCTTGGTTATCCAGCATTTCGATTGCTTCACCAAATCGCTGATGGAAACGCTTGATCATTGCCAGGTTCTGCGGCGAAGACATAATAATATCTGCGTATAACTGGGCATCCTGAGCAAACAGGCGCCCAACCATTGCCAGTTCCAGACGGTAGATCGGCGAGCTCAATGACAGCAACTGCTCTAGCTTCGGATCCTCTTCTGCCAGATGAAGGCCGTATACAAAAGACGTAAAATGACGCAATGCCTGTATTAATGTCATCCCCCCCTGATCATGTTCGATAGCACTGATCCGATTCAGACTGGCGCCCCCCCAGATCTGCAGTTGCTCCAACAGCCACTGATAACTTTCAGGGTTTCGACCATCACAGTAAGCAATTACCTGTTTTGCCAGGCTGGCAATATCAGGCCCGAACATTGGGTGCAGCCCCCCCACGACCGGCCCGTTGTGGACTTCCAGCATTGCTTGGAGCGGGCCGCTTTTAACCGAGGTCAAATCGGCTAAGATACAGTCTTCAGGCAAATGCCCCCCCAGCTTGGCGATCACCGCTTCGGTCAGGTTAATCGGCACAGAGACAACCACCATACCGGCATCAGACAGAAGCTCATCGGCACGCTCCCCCCAATCCTGACTGCCAAGTTTA
>LLEM01000188.1_pt1 | contig 12245 bp, 19 predicted proteins | sample 595841 | NCBI WGS metagenome assembly LLEM01 (sample SAMN02919313, study PRJNA255460) | bioreactor metagenome | biome: chemostat; feature: culture 2012_10.2; material: sediment; isolation source: day64 10degC chemostat 2012 inoculated with Wadden Sea sediment taken from... | place: Germany: Bremen ...
GGGGGTATAACGACGTCGGGTTATTTCTGGCAATCGGCACAGTAGACCGTTGCCCGCTGGCCGATTTTCATCTCGCTCAGCGTCTTGTCACAGCGCGGGCAAGGCTCGCCGCCCTTTCCGTACACCTGCAGCTCCTGAGCAAAATAGCCGGGCTTGCCGTCTGCATTCTTGAAGTCCTTCAGGGTTGTCCCGCCCTGCTCGATAGCGAAGGCCAGTACGGCTTTCACTTCGGCCACCAATGCCACCATACGGTGACGAGAAACTTCTCCAGCCGCTCGTTTAGGATGAATTCCGGCACTGAACAAAGACTCGTTGGCATAGATATTCCCAACACCGACAACGACCTGGTTATCCATGATAAATTGCTTGATGGCCGTGCGCTTTCCCTGAGCCTTTTCAAACAGGTAATCGGCAGTAAAGGCATCACTTAAAGGCTCGGGACCGAGCTTGCTCAATACCGAATGCTCTTCATCCAGAGGCTGCTGCCACAGCCAGGCACCAAAGCGCCGCGGATCGTTATATCGCAGCATTTCACCGCTCGAAAGGACCAAATCAACATGGTCATGCTTTTCAGGCGGCACCGAAACTGGCAGCACACGCAGGCTGCCCGACATCCCCAGATGAACAATGGCATAGCCAATATCGGTTTCAAGCAACAGGTATTTCGCCCGTCGGCTGACCTTGCGGATCACCTGTCCTTCAATCTGACGGATCTCTTCGGGCACCGGCCAACGTAACTTAGGATTACGAACGATGATTTCGGCCACACGACAGCCAATGACATGAGGTGAAATCCCCCATTCTGCTGACTTCGACTTCAGGTAACTCAGGCATGGTTCCGCTCCACAATCAGATCAATTAGGAAATAGATACGACTCGTCGACCGAAATCGCCAACCAGGTGCCCTGCCAGCTTCTCAACAGCCAAAACTGCGGTAATTGGTACACAGTTACCCGTACAGGCTCATCAGCCGATTGTAACCATACCTCGACGGTTCTTGGAGAGCTCAGCTGCGGCTTCAGCTGAGATATCATATCATCATCGACGATAGTACCGGCGAGAGACTGCCAATGCTCAACGAATGTCTGGGGAGCGCCTTCAATCTGAGGCTCAGCGATCCAGCTGCCATCTTGAGGGTCTTGAGGAGTAAAGACATGCTGCGGCAGGATCAGCCGCGATACAACAGCCTGCTCAGGCAACAGAAATTGCACATCCGAAGACGAGAGTGTGTCATCGGTGGCAAACCGCGCCCTGATCAAATCAGGAAACTGAATAACGGCAATAAAGAGAACAACAGCAATAATAATAACATTGTTCCAGCCCCCGCCGTGACAGCTTGATCCCCCATAGTTATTCCTTTCTTGCTCAGTTTGACTACTCTATGAATATAACACCAAAGCAGCGTTCGCATGGTATAGAGGAAACACAGCCAGCAGCAAACTGCAGACATAAAAAAACCCAGCATAAAGCCGGGTTTTTATCAAAGAACAGAAAAAATCAATTACTTGATTTTAGCTTCTTTGTACATAACGTGCTTGCGAACTACAGGATCAAATTTCTTGATCTCGAATTTGCCCGGCATGTTACGTTTGTTTTTATCGGTAGTGTAGAAGTGTCCTGTACCAGCAGATGATACTAGGCGGATCTTCTCACGAATGCCTTTAGCCATTTTTTAAACTCTCTCTTTAAACGTTCTCGCCGCGAACACGCATCTCTGCAAGAACGATATCAATACCTTTCTTGTCGATGATACGCATACCTTTCGCAGAAAGACGCAGTTTAACGAAGCGTTTTTCGCCTTCTACCCAGAAACGATGAGTTTGCAGGTTCGGCAGAAAACGACGCTTGGTGGCATTACGTGCGTGTGAACGGTTGTTACCCGTTACAGGACGCTTGCCAGTTACTTGGCATACTCGGGACATTGCTGTCTTCTCCAAATCGTTTCAGCTCGATATCTACCATGGTTAATTCAATGCAAAAAAATAATTTCACATATAACCACAGCTATCAAAGGTCGCGCATTATACTAAGTCAAAACCAGTTGCTCAAGTCCCGAGCGATCCTTTCTCATCTTTTTCCGCAAAATTAGCTCAATTTATAGCCAACCTCGCTCTGCGAAAGAGACAATCTCTCCATCACCGACAACAAAATGATCCAGGACACGAATATCGACTAAACCTAGCGCATCGCTGATTCTTCGAGTAATTCGACGGTCTGCCTGACTAGGTTCAGCTACGCCTGACGGGGTGATTATGCGCTAAAATGAGTGCGGCTGCATTAAATTCTAACGATCTTTTTACCACCTCCCTTGGATATACAGACGCAGAATCGATCGTTCCTTCAAATAAAACCTCTCCGGAAATGACCCGATGCTGGTTATCCAAAAACAACACGTAGAATGCTTCGCGGTGCCGATCTCGTAACTTTTGACTAAGATAGCGGCGGGTATGTGCAGGGCTGGTCAGAGCATCTTCTTTTTCAATGTTTCTTCAAAATGCCGGTGGCTCATCGCCAAAACAGCCTGAAGCAAGGCATATTTGGCAGGCCCCAATCCTTTATGCTGACAAAAGTCGTCCTTGTTTGCCGCCAGCAATGCACGTAACGAGCCAAACTGCTCCAAAAGGTAGGTGGCCAACTCGACGGCATTCATGCCTGCGATACCGGTACGTAGGAATATCGCCAGCAACTCGGCATCGGTTAATGCTTCTGGTCCATGGGATAATAGCTTTTCCCGCGGGCGGGAAGCCGGTGGTAAATGCTTCAAAGACATAGAGCCTCTCCTGTAGTTCGCTACAGAAGAGGGCTTTACCGACAGCGAGACAAGGACTTATCGCAGCTTGTGAGAAAACCTTCGCAAAAAAGCACCCGGGTTGCATTGCAGCCCAGCTCCGATTGCAGCTTGATCTCGAACGGTGAATCTCATGTCCTTTGGTGCTATCTTGTTGACCAGATTGAATAGGCTCACAGAGACAGGCAGAACAATGCAAACACTGGCAGGAAAAAAAATACTTCTGGGGATCAGCGGCGGTATTGCGGCTTATAAATGCGCAGAGCTGACACGCCGTTTAATTGAGCGCGGCGCCGAGGTGCGTATCGTGATGACCAAGGCCGCCCAGGAGTTTATTACTCCGCTGACCATGCAGGCGGTCTCGGGGTATCCTGTCTCTGATAGCCTTTTCGATCCCGCAGCGAGGCATCAATGGGCCATATCGAGCTGGCCAAATGGGCCGACTTGGTACTGCTGGCACCGGCGACTGCCGACCTGATTGCCCGCATCAGTGCCGGAATGGGCAACGATTTGTTATCCACCCTATGCCTTGCCACCGACTCACCTGTCGCCGTGGCCCCCCCGGCAATGAACCAGCAGATGTACCTTAACGTCGCAACACAAGAAAACCTTGCGACCCTAAAGCGCCGCGGCTTCCCTATCTGGGGGCCGGGCAGCGGCGAACAAGCCTGTGGCGATGTCGGCCCGGGACGGATGCTCGAACCAATGCAGCTGGTTCACCATGCCGAGGCTTTTTTTCAGCCAGCCGACTTGTGTAATGTCAAAATAGCTATCACTGCCGGCCCGACCCGAGAAGCCATCGACCCGGTTCGCTACCTGACCAATCACAGTTCAGGAAAAATGGGCTATGCCATTGCCGAAGCCGCAGCCAAACGCGGTGCACAAATCACCCTGATCAGCGGCCCGGTCAATCTGCCTCCCCCTGCGAACGTCGCTCGTATCAACACTGAAAGCGCCGAACAGATGCACCAGGCAGCCCTTGAGGCAGCAACCAGCCACGATATCTTCATCTCCTGTGCCGCTGTTGCCGATTTTCGTCCGGCTGAAATAGCCGGGGCAGAAATTGAAGAAAAAGTCCGGCGAGGATGAAATGATCCTTCGGCTGGTCAAAAATCCGGATATCGTTGCAAGCGTGGCAGGGCTGACCAAGCAACGTCCGTTCACCGTCGGCTTTGCGGCAGAGACTCAGGATATCGAGCAATATGCCCGCGGCAAGCTCAGCCGCAAAAACCTGGATTTAATCTGTGCCAATGATGTGTCCCAGCAAGGCCAGGGGATTTAACAGCGACAGCAATGCCCTGCACTTATTCTGGCTGATGGTGACAAAGCCCTGCCCCCCCTCGCGTCAAAACACGATCTCGGGCAGCAGCTGATCAGTGAAATCATTGCACTGTATAAAGAGAAACTAGATAAAGAGAAACAAGCATGAACAAAATTGACCTGAAAATCCTCGACCCGCGCGTCGGGAATGAATTTCCGCTTCCTGCCTATGCGACGGAAGGGTCTGCTGGCCTCGACCTACGTGCTTGCCTGGATGAGGCGCTCACCGTTGAGCCCGGCCAAACGCACCTGATACCCACCGGCCTTGCCATCCACATTGCCGACTCGAGCCTGGCAGCAACAATTCTGCCTCGATCAGGGCTTGGCCATAAGCACGGTATCGTCCTGGGGGGAACCTGGTCGGCCTTATCGACTCGGACTATCAGGGCCAGCTAATGGTATCGGTTTGGAACCGGGGCCACAGCACCTTTACCATTGAACCGGGCGACCGTATCGCCCAGCTAGTCTTTGTCCCTGTGGTGCAGGCCGACTTCAATATCGTGTCTGACTTTGATACCAGTGATCGCGGCGAAGGTGGGTTCGGCCACTCCGGCCGTCACTAAGCATCCTATTGGCAGGCCGACGTTCGCTATCAGCTGGTGACGAATTAGTCGAATGAGATCAAATATAAAGCTCGCCTCTTCAGGTTGAGCTTTTTTTGTCGATAAAGAGATCAGTATCTGCAGCCAGTGCTTTTCACAGCGCGGCTGCATCGCTAAGATAAGCGGGTTTGATCGGCAGGCTACAAGCTGCCTGATGACAGACTCATTTCGAAAAGGAACGGTTATTCATGGCTGGCAACAAAAAAAACAATCGCCGCGAAGAGATTTTGCAAGCGCTGGCGCAAATGCTGGAGTCTGCCCAGGGCAGCCAACGTATTACTACCGCCAAGCTGGCAGCACAGGTTGGTGTTTCCGAAGCCGCCCTGTACCGCCATTTCCCGAGCAAGGCACGGATGTTCGAAGGACTGATTGAATTCATCGAAGACTCAATCACCACCCGTATCAATCGTATCCTCGATGACGAGAAAGACACCCTCAACCGCCTGCGGATGGTATTGCAGCTGATCCTGGGCTTTGCAGAACGCAACCCCGGCCTGACGCGTATTATGACCGGCCATGCTTGATGTTCGAGCAAGACCGCCTCCAGGCGCGTATCAACCAATTGTTTGAGCGCATCGAAACCCAGCTACGCCAAATCCTACGCGAGCGTAAACTGCGAGAAGGCAAAGGCTTCCCTGTGGATGAAAGCATCCTGGCCGCACAGTTACTTGGTCAGGTAGAAGGCAGCCTGAACCGCTTCGTACGTTCAAACTTCAAGTACAAGCCGACCGAAAGCTTTGACGACTACTGGCGACTGCTGAGTGCGGAGTTAGGATAAGCCCAGTAACGAGTCCCTAGGCGCAAGTTTCGAGTACCGAGTTGTAACAAAAAAGCGAGCGGCTTACGCCTCTCGCTTTTTGTTTATACAGACCACTGCAAACTAAAAAATACGCAATTTTGCTCCTCCACTTTTCAAGGGGGGGGAGGCTGGGAGGGGGGGGTTAATCTTTACCCCCCCACCCTCTATTACACCCCCGTATTCCGCACGGTACGCCTTCACCGCACCAAGGTGTGTATCCATGCCGTCCTGCTCTTCCAGGTAGCTTACTACATCACCCAGCGAAACAATGGAGATCACCGCACAGCCGAAGTCACGCTCGACTTCCTGAATCGCCGACAGCTCGCCCTTGCCTTTCTCCTGACGGTCAATCGCAACCAGTACACCGGCCAAATCCGCACCGTTGGCTTGATGATTTCCATCGACTCACGGATTGCCGTTCCAGCCGTGATCACATCATCAACCAGCATAATACGACCTTCCAGTTCGCTGCCGACCAAGTTGCCGCCCTCGCCGTGTGCTTTGGCTTCTTTGCGGTTGAAACAATAAGGCGTATCGACATCATGATGATCCGCCAGTGCCACCGCTGTCGTTGTCGCAATCGGGATCCCCTTGTACGCAGGACCAAACAGTACATCGTAGTCGATACCGGCATCCACTAAAGCTTCAGCGTAAAAACGGCCAAGGCGCGCTAAGTCACGACCTGTATTGAACAATCCCGCATTAAAAAAGTACGGGCTCTTGCGGCCAGATTTCAGAGTAAACTCACCAAACTTAAGAACACCTTTTTCCAGGGCGAATTCGATGAACTGACGCTGATATGCTTTCATGGTTTCTCCTTTATTTTCTATAGTTGTGCTGCTACACAGATTCCAAACCTTGCTGATTTACTGCATCACCAAAATTTAGACAAAAAAAAGCGACTCAATAGAGTCGCTCAATAATTAATTTTCCAACGCTCGCTTCTGAACGCCGATAATGTCGTCAATGCCGTCCTTTGCCAGGGCCAGCATTGCCAATAATTCTTCGTGGCTAAAGGCCTCGCCCTCCGCGGTGCCTGAATTTCGATCATCTTGCCTTCTTCGGTCATCACCACGTTCATGTCGGTCTCGGCAGCAGAATCTTCAACGTACTCAAGATCGCAGATGGCTTCACCGTTGTAGATGCCCACCGACACGGCAGCAACCATTCCCTTCAGCGGGCTTTCCTTAAGCTGGCCTTTCTCAATCATATAGTTGATGGCATCAACCAAAGCAACCATCGCACCGGTAATTGATGCTGTACGGGTACCGCCATCCGCCTGGATTACATCACAGTCAACCGTGATCATCTGCTCGCCCAGCGCTTCCAAATCAACGGCAGCACGAAGACTACGAGCGATCAGGCGCTGGATTTCCATGGTACGACCGCCTTGCTTGCCACTGGCAGCCTCACGGCGATTTCGCGAATGCGTTGCGCGCGGCAACATGCCATATTCAGCCGTTACCCAACCCTGTCCTTTGCCTTTTAACCAGCGGGGGGTACATTTTCTTCTACACTTGCTGTACAGATCACTTTCGTATCGCCGAACTCGACTAATACTGAACCTTCAGCATGTGCTGTGAAATTACGAGTGATCGTAATAGGACGTACTTGACTGGTGCTTCTTCCGCTTGGACGCATCGGGACTTTACCTTTAGCTGGGCTACATTAACCGGCGATTATAGCCAGTTCTCAGACGCAGTGCACGTTAATCCCTATACCGCTGGTTGCGAAATAAAAGCCCAACGTGGCACTTCATTTCTTTTGTTCAGAATGGTGAGTATAATCAGCACTATCCGGTAACTACGCGCCTATTCTTTCTATTTCGCTTCCTGCTATATAGCGGTAAGCCTAATAAGTAGTTACATTCCATCATATAAAAAAGGGCCATCAGCCAATGATCCATAGCATGACCGCCTATGCCCGTCGTGAAGTAAAAGGCGACTGGGGCACTGCCATTTGGGAAATTCGTTCTGTCAATCAGCGTTATCTGGAAACGTACCTGCGTATGCCAGAACAATTCCGAGGCTTGGAACCTGTACTGCGCGAGCGCTTCCGCAAGCGCCTGGCCCGCGGAAAGGTGGAATGCAACCTGCGTTTTGAAGCCAATACCGCCGCCAACAGCGAACTGAGCATCAACGAAGATTTGGCCAAACAGGTTATCAAGGCCGCCAAGTGGGTAAAAGAAACATCCGGCGAAGGCAATATCGGCCCCTTCCAGGTTCTGAACTGGCCTGGTGTGATGGAGGCCCCGGAGCAAGATCTGGATGCTATCAACAAAGATTTGCTGGCAGGTTTTGACGAGGCCATCAATGACTTCATCGCGGCACGCGCCAGCGAAGGCAAGAACATGAAGGATCTGATTGACCCAGCGCCTGGAAGCCATTGCCGTTGAAGCAGCGAAAGTCCGCCAGCAGATGCCTGAAATCATCAACTGGCAGCGTGAACGCCTGACAACCCGCTTTGAAGAAGCCAAAGTCGAGGTAGATCAGGGCCGCATCGAGCAGGAACTGATCCTAATGGCGCAAAAAAGCGATGTGGCTGAAGAGCTGGACCGCCTTGACTCCCATGTGAAAGAAACCCAGAAAATCATGAAAAAAGGAGGCGCCTGCGGCCGTCGTCTTGATTTCATGATGCAGGAGTTCAACCGCGAGTCGAACACCCTGGCCTCAAAGTCCATCAGCACCGATATCACCGCTTCGGCCGTTGAACTGAAAGTATTGATTGAACAGATGCGCGAGCAGATCCAGAACATCGAATAGCCACTACTCGCGAGATAAAAAAGGCAGTGAGAACACTGCCTTTTTTGATGGCCTTCATCGCACAGACACAACGCAAAAATCCATCTAGCTTAAGATCACGGCCATAGCGTTTGAAAAAGATGATTTTTCAGGCAATCAGATAATTTCAATTGTGGCCAGATCATGATAATCTGCGCGCCCTTCTATCACTGAGTGAAATAGGCAATGAGCAAAGGTACTCTATACATCGTGTCGGCACCAAGTGGCGCAGGTAAATCAAGCTTGATTAACGCCCTTCTTGAAACAAATCCGACCTATGACATGAAAGTATCCGTATCCCACACCACACGCGGTATGCGTCCGGGTGAAGAACACGGTGTTCATTACAATTTCATTAGTGTCGAGGAATTTACTGATCTGGCAGAACAAGGTGCATTCCTTGAACATGCCGAAGTCTTTGGTAACTATTACGGTACCTCTCGTCCTTGGATTGAGGAACAGCTTAACAAAGGCATCGATGTCTTTTTGGATATCGACTGGCAGGGGTGCGCGTCAAATCCGCAAACAAATGCCACAAGCCAAAAGCCTGTTCATTCTGCCTCCGTCAAAAGAGGAGCTGGAGCGTCGTCTGAACGCCCGCGGCCAGGACAACGAGACTATTATTGCCCGTCGCATGCAGGAAGCACGTTCGGAAATATCCCATTATGACGAGTACGATTATGTTATCGTCAATGATGATTTCGACGTTGCACTGATGGATTTTAAGGCCATTATTCGTGCAGAACGATTGAAGCAAGACAAACAAGCTGCTAAATATAACAGCATGCTCAATGCGCTACTGGCGGAACAGTAAGTATTTTTGTACAATTTTCCTTCTTTTATATCTAACCACTGGAGTCCTCCATGGCACGCGTAACCGTTCAAGACGCTGTTGACAAAATTGGCAACCGTTTCGATCTGATCCAAATTGCTTCACGCCGCGCTCGTCAGATGCAAACTGGCGGTAAGGATCCACTGGTTCCGGAAGAAAACGATAAGTATACAGTGATCGCGCTTCGTGAAATCGAAGAAGGCCTGATCACTAAAGATATTCTGGATGCTCGCGAGCGTCAGGAACTTCAAGAGCAAGAAGCAGCAGAGCTAGCAGCTGTTAGCGCTATTGCAGGCGACCACCGTTAATTCAGGGAACCGGGCGAATTGTATCTTTTTGATAGCCTGAAAGAAGTCGCAATCGAATACCTGCCTGAGTCTCAAATTGAGGCGCTCAGGCAGGCGTATCTCGTTGCGCGAGATGCCCACGAGGGGGGGCAGACCCGCTCAAGCGGCGAACCATACATTATCCACCCGATTGCCGTAGCCCGCATTCTTGCGGAAATGCGCCTCGACTACGAGACGCTAATGGCAGCCCTCCTCCACGACGTTATCGAAGATACCGAGGTCACCAAAGACGATCTCGCCAGCCGTTTCGGCTCGACGGTAGCCGAACTGGTCGACGGAGTATCGAAGTTGGATAAACTGAAGTTCCGCGACCGCAAAGAAGCGCAAGCCGAGAACTTCCGCAAGATGATCATGCAATGGCCCATGACATTCGCGTTATTCTGATCAAGCTGGCTGACCGCACGCACAATATGCGCACCTTGGGTGCCCTGCGTCCGGACAAACGCCGCCGTATTGCCCGCGAGACATTGGAGATTTTTTCTCCGTTAGCCCACCGCCTAGGTATCCACAATATCAAAACCGAGCTTGAAGAGCTGGGCTTTGAAGCGCTTTATCCGAACCGCTACCGGGTACTGAAAGAAGTGGTGGCTTCTGCACGCGGCAATCGAAAAGAAATGATTAACAAGATCCACGCCGAAATTGAGGGACGTCTCGAGGATGCGGGGGATCGAAGGTGCCGTACTGGGCCGCGAGAAAAACCTGTACTCCATCTACAACAAGATGAAGAACAAGGAGCAGCGTTTTCATTCGATCATGGACATCTACGCCTTCCGCGTACTGGTCAAGAATCTTGATACCTGCTATCGCGTACTGGGGCAGGTGCATAACCTGTACAAACCCCGTCCAAGCCGGATGAAAGACTATATCGCCATTCCAAAAGCCAATGGCTATCAGTCGCTGCACACCTCGCTGGTCGGCCCCCCCATGGCGTGCCGGTCGAAGTTCAGATCCGTACCGAAGATATGGATCAGATGGCGGACAAAGGGGGGGTGGCGGCACACTGGACGTACAAAGACGGTGAAAGCAGCGGCACTACCGCTCAGGTCAAAGCCCAGCGCTGGATGCAGAGCCTGCTGGAACTGCAGCAAAGCGCCGGCAGCTCGTTTGAATTCATCGAAAATGTCAAATCAGATCTGTTCCCGGACGAGATCTACGTCTTCACGCCGAAAGGCCGGATTGTCGAGCTCCCTGTCGGGGGGGCAACGGCGGTCGATTTTGCCTACGCGGTACATACCGATGTCGGTAATGCCTGCGTCGGGGCACGGGTCGAACGCCAGCCTTACCCGCTGAGCAAACCGCTGAAAAACGGCCAGACCATTGATATCATCAGCGCGCCGGGTGCACGCCCGAATGCCGCCTGGCTCAACTATGTGGTGACATCACGGGCACGGACCAAAATCCGTCAGGTACTGAAAACCATGCGCCGAGAAGAGTCAATTACCCTTGGCCGCCGCCTGCTCAATCATGCATTGGGCGAGCTGAGCATCGATGAAATCAATACGGACAACCTACATCAGGTTCTTACCGACTTGCGCCTGGAAACCATTGACGACCTGCTGACCGATATTGGTCTGGGCGAGTTAATGAGCGTGGTCATTGCCCGTCGCCTGCTGGGCAATGCTGACGAACTGACAGCCAAAGAAACTGACCAGCGCCTGCCAATCCAAGGTGCTGACGGTATATTGCTGACTTTTGCCAACTGCTGCCACCCAATCAATGGTGATCCGATCATGGCCCATGTCAGCCCGGGCAAAGGGCTGGTTATCCACCGTGAAGAATGCGCCAACATTCGCGGCTATCAGAAAGAACCGGATAAATACATGCCGGTAGAATGGAGCAAAGACTTCGAACAGGAGTTCGTTACCAATCTGAAAGTCGACATGCAGAACCACCAGGGTGCATTGGCCGATCTGACCAATACCATTGCCGCAACTGGCTCCAATATCCAGGGACTGGCCACCGAAGAAAAAGATGGCAGGCTATATACCATCACGGTGCGCCTGACGACCAAAGGGGCGAATTCATCTGGCCAATATCATGCGCCGCATACGGGTTATGCCGAATGTCGTCCGCGTATCCCGCCAGAAGAACTAATGGTTAGCAGGGCTGACTGGTCAATCCAGCATTTCCTATACTGAACATAAACGCCCGTTTTCGGGCGTTTTCTTTATTAAAGAACGACAAAGAACACTATGACTCCTGATCGTTTTCAACGAATTCAATCTGTCCTGGTCACTCGCCAGCCAGATCTGACGGTATGCATGGAAGAAGTGCATAAACCCAATAACGTTTCCGCCATTATCCGTACCGCCGATGCGGTCGGCGTGCACAAAGTCCATGCGGTATGGCCAAAAGACGGGATGCGCGTACTGAGTCATACCTCAGCGGGTGCCCGTAACTGGGTCGAGCTGGAAACCCATGACAACATGGTCAATGCCATCGGAGTCCTCAAGGCACAAGGAATGCAGGTACTGGCGACCAACCTGTCGGACAACGCGATTGATTTTCGTGATGTGGATTACACCAAGCCCACTGCCATTATCCTCGGCGGGGAAAAAAATGGGATCACCCCTGAAGCCCTTGCCCTGGCAGACCAGGACATCATCATTCCGATGGTAGGTATGGTACAGTCGTTGAACGTCTCGGTAGCCAGCGCCCTTATTTTGTACGAGGCCCAGCGCCAGCGCCAGATTGCGGGGATGTACGATCTGGAGAAAACCCAGCTGTCTGACGAGGTCGTTCACCGTATCTTGTTTGAACGCGGTCACCCGGTACTG
>LLEM01000189.1_pt1 | contig 12245 bp, 17 predicted proteins | sample 595841 | NCBI WGS metagenome assembly LLEM01 (sample SAMN02919313, study PRJNA255460) | bioreactor metagenome | biome: chemostat; feature: culture 2012_10.2; material: sediment; isolation source: day64 10degC chemostat 2012 inoculated with Wadden Sea sediment taken from... | place: Germany: Bremen ...
CTCGATGAACTCAACACATTGCTAAACAGTTAGTCGTCCCTTCTCAAAGCCGATCAGCAGCAAGGTACATGTATGCTGCTGATTTTCCTTTCAAATAATAACATTCAAAATCAATGGCTTAACAAGACCAGAAGTTAGTCCGATATAATCCGCTGAGTTTTACACTGAACTCTAGAACAAAATAAAGCTTTACATCAAACATCACCCACATTATGTTAATTCCAATTATCTAAACTCCAAGTGTGATGTATGCGCAACTCAATGACTAAGAATCAGTCTGATTGTACGCAAGTAAAAACTTGCTCAGCTTCTTGCACACTTGTCTCTGTCGTCGTCGTCATTTCCTGACGCTGACGGTTTTGTTTTTCGTCAGCTTGGCTGGCGAAAACAGAGCTCTTTACCTCTCTTTTCTAACCACCCAGCTGACAATGACTGAAGGTGGTTCCATTGAAAAAAAGAGATATCACGGCTATTGGCTTTACGACCTTTGCACTGTTCCTGGGTGCGGGTAACCTTATTTTCCCTCCGATGATGGCCCAGCAAGCTGGAGAAAACTGGCTCATTGCGATGGTAGGCTTCTTGATTTCCGCTGTCGGACTGCCGGCTCTGACAATTATCATTCTGGGTCGCCTTTCTTCTGTCAGTAAACTCACTCAATCACTCCCGACATGGTTGGACAGATCATTCTGGCTAACCGTATTTATAACCCTCGGCCCAGCTTTTGTTCTACCCCGAGCTGTTACTGTCGCCTATGAAATGGGCTTAAAGCCATTTGTCGGTGAAGGTTATCTATTGCCATTCTCTGTCACCTTCTGCGCCATTAGTCTGTTTCTGGCCCTTAAGCCAGGTAAGCTTGTTGATATTATTGGCAAGTTCATGACGCCAGCCCTCATTGCAATGCTTGGCGTACTCGTCATCACCGCTATTTTCAACCCTCAGGGATCAACAATCCAGGCTCTTACTAACTACCAGCAAGCACCCTTGGTAAACGGTTTGCTAGAAGGCTATATGACTTTAGACGCAATAGCTGCCGTAGCCTTTGGTTGGGTGATCATTCAGGCGATTAAGGAAAAAGGAGTCACCACCAAGGTCGGTATACGCCGATACAGCTATTTCATCGCTGGTATCTACATGATATTGATGAGCATTTGTTATCTAGCAATGGGGTTACCTTGGTGCAAGTTCTTCGGCTATTGCTCCCGGGGGGGCAAGTAACGGCGGGGCGATTCTCACACTGTACTCGGCCGCAATTCTTGGGCCTATTGGCCAGCTACTACTCGCCGCAATTACCCTGACGGCTTGCCTGACAACGATCATTGGCCTTACCAACGCTAACGCAGAGTACTTTGAAAAGACCTATCAACTTCCATTTACAAAAGGGGCAACGATTGCCATCACACTGACTGCCCTGGTCGCCAATTTTGGCTTAGAACAACTTATCTCGTTCAGCCTGCCTCTTATCCTTGTACTGTGCCCCATCGCAATAGCGCTGGTGTTGGCCGCCTCCCTATCACTCACTGAAAATCCAAATCTGAAATACTTGGTGTTAATTGCATTAGCTTTGGGGTGCATTGATACAGCCGCTGTACTCGGAATTATGACTGACTCTCTTAACCGGATGTTCCTAGAATGGCTCCCTTTGTATAGCAGCCACCTTAGCTGGGGTAGGTCCGTGTAGCTTAGTTCTGCTATGGCTGTCATTCACTATGAAGCCAACAAAAAATCATCAGCCAGCACTTAGCTAAGTTACAAGCCGAATGACTACTCATAAAAAAACGGCACCTTTCGAGGTGCCGTTCATTTATTCGAGATAACGAATCGCTATATTAGCTATCTTCGTCGATCGCTCGCTGGCCAGTCATATACTGTTCAAGGATTTCAGGCGTCAGTTCACCAGCTTCTTCCAGGCGCTTTAATGTTTCAACAATACGCTTTTGCTCTTCAATGGAAGGGATCGGTAGTTCAGGCTCTTTTTCGATATCGTTAGGGATACTTAGGTTATCTAGCATTGCACAACTCTTTGATGATTCATGTAACTGCAGCCAGTATACCGCAATCGACTGGAAAAAGGTTGATCCCAGTTATTGAGCCATCAACTAAAAAGAGCATCCATCGTGAACGCTCTTGTATTGGTATATATCAACAGAAGTTAATGATAATCAAAAATTACTGTCTTCATACTCTGAATACTCTTCGCGCTGCCTCGCAATACGGCGCTTTTTCTTCTTTAATTGCTGGTTGAAATCTCGAAAGTCATCTTCCAGATCGAATTTGTTTTTGGACTTAGATCCTTTGCTAAATTTTTGATCTAACTTTGCCATGCTCGTTTCCTGAAACATATTCAGAGTAAAATGCTACTGATTGATTGAACACCGATAACGATATAGTCATCAACAGATATCGTCACCAACATTTACCGAATAATAATAGTCGTTTATGACAGTAATACTAAAAGATGCCGGTCCGAAGAGAATAAAATTACGACCAATATCAAATACAAGAACCAAAACACATGTCGGATCTCATCTTACTGCCTGACACGGAGAGTAGTGAGAATTCCGACAAGTGTACAACAAGTTATTTTTCACTCTACAAGCAATAGATTCGATTAGACGCTTTCAATAACGTTGTTGAAAGGAACGCTAAGCATTGCCTGCAACAACGCCAGCTTGTCGCTATCTTCACGCCATACCAAATACAGTGACTGCTCCATCACCGGAGCCCCCAAAAATGGGATATAGCTCGCCATGCTCAACACTCTGAGCGATCACCAGCGACGGCAAAAACCCGACCGAGCGATTACTCAACAAATATTCCAGAGCCATCCTACTCGAATGAGTATGCATAACAGGTGTCTTTTGCAGTTCGCTTATACGACTGTGCTCGACCGAGAAGCGCGTTCCCCAGTCAAGAAAAACCAAAGGAAGCGCGCTGAGATCATCCATGGTGCAGCCTTGTTCTCGGGTAACAAGCTGCAACTGAAAATCACGGACTCTTGATACCTGTAAGTTATCAATTCTCGGCGGCTCACTGGTGATCGAGACATCAATACTCTTGTCGAGCAACCGCTTCGCCATGCTCTGCCTAGGAACGGACTCCAATCGTAGCGATAAACTCTCTTCGGCGTCATAAATCCGGTTAATCCAATCGGAGATACCATCAAACTCCCAGAACATCGGCGATGCTCCTATTGTCACCTGCTTCGTTAAACTGTCAGTCAGTGCAACGTCCTGTTTAGCCCGTCCCCCAAGTCTGCAAAATAGCCTCGGCGTATGGCTGCAAGCGCTCGCCGGCCGCTGTTAACTGAACATTTCCCCCGCTGTCTTGAAAACAGATCATTCCCCCAGCTGAGACTCCAGCTGCCGAACACGAAAACTGACCGCCGACTGGGTCAAAAACAAATTATCTGCAGCCCCGGCCAAAATGCCTTGTTTTCGTCACTTCTAGAAACGTTCTGAGTAGTTCTGTATCCACATGTGTTCTCAATTAGCGAAAGAGGATAAAAAAAAGATAGTACACCTTCGCCCTGTTTTATTTTAATCAATTTTTTTTATCGTCACGACGAAAATACTTCGTTTTACAACGTCAGCCAGCTGCACGACTATCTGCGAAAATATCATCAGGAAGCAATTTAATGAGAAGTGAAGGCAAATTTTACGACGATAAAAATTTCCCACGCGGCTTCAACCGTTCCGGTGTATTCACTATCAATGAAGCAACATTGCTGCAAGATTACGGCCGTACGATGAAAGGGGCTGGAAAACGGTACCCTTGAGCCCGCAAGCGAACCAGAACGGCAGTTCCTCGCAGAGATCCGCGGCCAGCTCGACGTGCAGTCCGATTTCGCAAAATGCTGGATGAAATACACCATTAAAACGACCCAGAAAATAAGAAGCTATACCTTGTGTGTTTCTCAACGTAAGCAGGCCTATTGCTTCGATGATGATAACGAGAGCAACCTAGAAGTCGACATCGATTACTAGTGCTCTCTTGGGGTAGCCGCATGACGGTTGCCTTTCACCCTTAACGCTAAATACCGATTAAGCCATCCACATTGTGCGATGGCTTCGTTCTTTTTTGCCTGTCATCCGTGACAGTTCATTTGGTAATACTTATATGAAAATTTGTTTTGTTATGTACCGTGGGAAAGAATTGAAGCCGACACTGACTCAACGTTACGCCTTATTCATGAAGCGGCTAGCCGCAGTCATACGGTTGCAATTACAACACCTAACAATCTGACTATGCGCCACAGTACGGCGATTGCATTTTGCAATGTCCTAAAAACGGGTGAGGTATCAAACAATATTCCGAGTTTTTACCGCAGAGCTGAATTTCGCAAAGCGCAATTGCCACTGGCTGGTTTTGACGTGATCTTTATGCGTGCCAATCCACCGCTGGATACCATGGCACTGAACTTTCTCGACTCTGTTCGCGACGATACCTTCATTGTGAATGACATCGATGGGTTGCGTGTGGCCAATAACAAGCTTTACACCACTTCCCTGCCGGACCCGAATAACGAGTTTATTCCGGTAACTCATGTATCAAAGAATCGTGAGTATCTAGAACGAGTGCTGGAAGAAAGCCCCAATGACCGAATGATCATGAAGCCGTTGAACGGCTATGGCGGCAAAGGCGTCATTCTTGTCGAAAAAAGCGCCAAGTCCAGCGTCAAGTCACTACTTGATTTCTACATTGGTGAAGACAAGAACTACGTCATTCTACAGGACTATATCGAAGGTGCCGAAGAAGGCGACGTGCGGATCATGATGCTCAATGGCGAGCCTATCGGTGCCATGCGGCGGGTGCCTGCATCCGGTGATGTGCGCTCAAATATTCATGCTGGCGGCAAAGAAGTGAAGCATAGTCTAACCAAGCAAGAGCTACGCCTCTGCCGACATATCGGTCCAAAGCTGGTACGCGATGGACTCTATTTTGTTGGTCTTGATGTTATCAAAGGCAAACTGGTCGAAGTGAATGTACTTAGCCCAGGCGGGATCACCCGTATCAACCGTCTGAACAGAACCAAGCTGCAACGTGGAGTGATTGATTTTGTAGAAAGTGTTGTTGTTGCCAAAGAAGTTGGTATCGCCCGCAAGAACGAATACCGTCAGGTGATTGCTGATGCTGCAACTTACTGAGACTGAAGTGCTGGACAAGATCCGGCACCGTATTCCGTTCGAAGCCCAGCTCAACGATGGCAGCCTGATTATCCGTATCAGTGAGTATCAGCTATATCGCCACAGCCATTCATCACGGTCACCGCCTTCGCGGTGATCTTGTACCCAAGTGCAACCTGAGCGAGATGGAGCGGTACTACGAAGAAGACCCTTACACCGGGGGATTTTATTTCGTCCCTGCCTGTTGTTCTTCAGGGCGAAGATTCCCCGGTACGAGTACGACCTGAATCGTCCTGTAGACAGCTGTGTTTATGAGACGGCGTGGGGGAAAACAAGTCTGGTCCGAAACATTAACAGCTGCCGAGCGTGCAACATCTATCAGCAAGCACGAGCAGTACTATCGTATTTTAGGATGCTTGGTCGATACACTTGAAAGCCAGTTTGGCCTGTGCCTGCTATATGATATCCATTCATATAACTACCAGCGTATAGAGCATGAAACACCGGTTTTCAACCTCGGAACTGGCCAGATCAATACGCGCAAGTGGAGCAAGGAAGTTGATCAGTTGTTAGGCCCGCTGGGCAATATCGAGCTACCTAACATTCAGGTTGATACCGGTGTCAATTCGGTTTTCAGGGGGGGGCAAGGCTATCAGGCCACCTTCATCAAGGAGAATTTCGCCAATACGTTGATCTTGCCGATCGAAGTAAAGAAAATCTTCATGAACGAGGTCGGGGGGGTGAGGCCTTCCCCCCCTTGGTTATCGAGAAACTAAAAGAGGCCATGAAGACGGTGCTCACTGAACATGCGGCAGCAACGATTCTGCGCCGCACCAAGGTGAAACGTCTCACAGGAAGCCATATACTTGCGTCTAAACTGCCACGCGAGGTGATCAAGCTTGACCGCCAACTGTATTCTTTGGCCCGGGGGGGTATCAATACGCTGAGTTATATTAACCCGACCAACCTTAAACAGGAAAAGCGTCGGTTCCTCCATAAACCGCATGACTACCAGCCAAGATTTACCTATCGGCAGCTGGATATTGACCCGTATAAGTTCAGGGAGCAGCTCTATCGTCTACCGGTTGACGACGTCCGCGATGCCGACATTCAAAAGATGTACCGCCGGGTTATTGACCAACTGGCAATACGAATTGACTTGCTGAGCAGTATTGGCCAAGACGAGTTTCTCTATAACTCGTTGAGATATTACGGCCAGCCAGATCAGCAGGATATCGCCAATGCAAACTTTATTCTCCACGCCAAGGAGTATCAGGTAGCAGAACCGGCCAGCATCAGTGCGGCCGAGGCAATCAATGCTTTCAAGGCAGCGGCTGAAGAGTACGCTATTTCCTGCAAGATTGTCGGTTCCAAGCAGTTAATTGCGCGGGCAATGGTTAGCGGACGTAACATCAAGGTCAATATGGGCTGCCAGTTCTCGCCTGCGGATCTGAACGCACTGATCCACCATGAGCTCGGTGTCCATATGGTCACCAGCATTAATGCTGATAGGCAACCGCTCAAGGTACTTAAACTCGGGTTGCCGGGTAATACCCACACCCAGGAGGGGTTGGCTATTTTGTGCGAGTACCTGTCAGGCAACTTCCCGTTACAGAGGCTGAAAACTCTCGCACTTCGGGTAATTACTGTGGATAAAATGGTGCGAGGTGACAGCTTTAGTGAAACTTTCAACCATTTGGTAACAGAGCATCGCCTAGATAAAAATGATGCATTCACCATCACGGCCCGAGCCTACCGAGGCGGTGGTTTTACCAAAGACTATCTCTACCTTAAAGGCTGAGAGATGCTTGATATATTATCGAGAAAGCGATCTGAAATCGCTGTTTGTCGGCAAGACAGGGTTTGAGTTCAAGCCACTGCTGGACGAGCTGATCACACGGGAAATATTACGGAAACCCGACTATCTTCCCAAGCCCCTAACACAGATTGATGACGGCGATCCAATCATCAACTTTATGCTCAACAGCATTAAGTAAGTACCTGCACACCCCGTACGTAACGGTAGTTTCACCGCTGTCGTTGCGTACCCTCTTCCCCTAAACCGCCTCCAACTTGAAGTTAGCTCGTAAAACAAAGAAAATGTGCCTGAACTGAAACTATAACTGACTTAGGCAGTCATAGTTTTCACTGTGGTATTGGGGGGGGTCAGTTGGGGGAGCAATATGAGTCGCAAGGTGAATCGTCACCAAAGTGCTAAGTGGTCATTATGGTTGGTGTTGCTGGTTGTTTTTGTCTGCTCAGGCCAAAATACCGGTCTCATTTCCTCGTGCCCGCTATATGCCCAGACAAAGACTCAGACGAGTATTGAATCACCTGATGATGTGGCAGCACCTGCAGCTGCCGTAGAAAAAAATGCGACTTAACAGACCACTTGCTACAGCAGCACCAGCAGTCTTTGGATCATACCCTGATCAGCTTTAGCATCCTTTTTCTGCTAATCGCCTTGTTTATCGGGAGTCCGTTCCGAGTACCGGTGCTAACGGAACCCATACCGCCGACCCGGCGGCGCCACCTGACACTATGTGTATTCCGAGAATAAAACATTCAGTCTTCTCGCCGGTTTCTACGGCACTGATTTGTTTTATGTTTATTTGGAGTACACACATTGAAAAAACAACTTTCCGCACTACTCACTTGCTTGGCTCTGCTTGCCACGCTAGCAGCATCATTTGTACCGCTTTCGGCACAAGCAACCGAGTACAGTACCGGCTGGGTCTCTAACCCACAGCATCCACCGGTAGAAATCAGATACATGCTAACTGGGCAAAACAATCCGCAGGCAAATACTGTCGAAGCATTGCTTGAGGTCAAGCTTGATACCGGCTGGAAAACCTACTGGCGCAGCCCGGCGAGGGAGGTGTGGCACCCAGCATTGACTGGAGCCTGTCAAACAATCTCGAGGGCGTTGACTTGCATTGGCCGATGCCCAAACGTTACGAGTTTCTCGGCGTTGAAACGCTCGGATACAAAGAGCACATTATATTTCCGATGACACTCCACGTTGAAGACATGAGCAAACCTGTTTTTCTCTCAGGCAAGCTCACCATGTCATCATGTACCAGCATCTGCGTACTAACAGATTACGAAATCTCCCTGGATTTTACTCCATCAGATTTGAGCACTTCACAGGAAGCCATGCATCTGTATAACCAGGGTATGAGCCATGTTCCAAAGCCATCGAAAGCCATTACACTGGATCAAATATCTTGGGATGAACGTAGCCGAACCCCTTTCAGTCATCGCCACCAACCCCACAAGGTTGGAAGCAACCCCGATGTATTCATCGACGGCACCTCACAGCAAGCCCAAGATTCATCTTTTCGTACGCCGACAATCCGCCTTGAAGGCAACCAATTCATTGCACAGATGAAAGTCAGCAGCTGGTTTGGTTCCCCCCCGACTTAGTTAACCAGACTCTTAACGCCACCATCAGTGATAACGACATCGCAGTAGAGCTACCCCGGCGTTGTGACTGATTTACCAATACCTGTAGGTAGCGATTCAAACCTGCTCGAAGTTATTGCCATTGCACTACTAGGCGGACTAATCCTCAATATCATGCCTTGTGTATTACCAGTACTCGGGATAAAGCTAAGCAGCGTAATTGCTGCCGAAAAATTAGAACAGCGACAGATCCGTACCCAGTTTCTTGCATCGGCGGCAGGTATTGTTTTCTCTTTCTGGCTACTGGCTGGTTTCTTAATCACACTAAAGCTTTCAGGCCAAGCATTGGGCTGGGGAGTGCAATTCCAAAGCCCCTACTTCATCGGTGCTATGGTACTGATCACAGGTTTGTTTGCTGCCAACATGTTCGGCCTGTTCGAGATTCGCCTATCTAGCAATACCAATACCTGGCTTGCCACCCGCGGTGACGGTTCCTACCTTGGCCACTTTGTCCAAGGGATGTTTGCAACCTTGCTGGCAACACCCTGTAGCGCTCCTTTCCTCGGCACTGCCGTCGCATTTGCTTTAGGAGCCGACTTTGTAACTCTTATAACAATCTTTACCGCCTTGGCTCTCGGTATGGCAGCCCCCCCTTGGCTGATCATTGCCGCCTTCCCGTCACTAGCCAAACTCATGCCAAAACCCGGCCTATGGATGAACAAGCTTAAAACCCTATTCGGCTTCATGATGCTAGCGACAAGCCTATGGCTACTCACTCTGATGGCTAACTTCTTTAGCATCTTGCTGGTATCTATTATCGGCTGTGTCCTCGCTATTGCCCTGCTATGGCGGTTAGGCAAAGTCAAAGGCCGTAAACCTGTTATTTTGACTCTCGCCTTCCTAATGTTTGGTACCGCAGGCAGCTTGATCCTTGGCAGTGTCACTGCCGATCAATGGGCAACACCTTTACCTGCAGATCACAACTGGCAACCGTTAGATACCAAGCAGATCACCCAAGCCGTCAGTCAGGGGAAAACCGTATTTGTCGATGTGACTGCCGACTGGTGCATCACCTGTAAGGCCAACAAAATAAGTGTACTGTTACAAGATCCCGTCTATTCCAAGCTTGGTAAAGAAAATATTGTGTTAATGCGCGGTGACTGGACCAAGCCGTCTGCGTATGTGACAGGTTACCTTCAATCAAACGGGCGCTTTGGTGTTCCGTTTAATATCGTCTACGGACCGAGCGCGCCGCAGGGGGATCCCGCTGCCTGTTATCTTAAACAGCAGTGAAGTCATACAGGCGATAAAGACTGCTGGCGGACAGGAGTAAATGATGGGAGAGCAATCGGCACAAGATCAACAAAAGCCAGCCAAGAAAATTAGAAGAGCCAAGTATTGGCTCAAAGAAGGCGTAATGGTCATCATTGTGTTTATCGTCTTTAGCACGATGATGGACTATTGGCGCAGCCAGGATATGCCCGACGGAAGTATTCCCCCCGCTTGTCGCCCAGACAGTTCAAGGCGAGAGCATCGACTTGGTTACATTAAGCCGTGACAAGCCGGTTATGATCTATTTTTGGGCGACATGGTGCCCAGCCTGTAAGTTTGTCACCCCGACAGTTGACTGGATGAGCAGTGACTTCGAGGTCATCTCAGTTGCTATCACATCCGGTGAAAATAGAAGGCTCAACGCATTCATGGAGAACCAAGATTATTCGTTCAAGGTGATCAATGACAGCAATGGGACATTGGGCCGTGAATGGGGGTATTACGGCGACCCCCCCGAGTATCGTGATCATCAAAGATGGCAAAATCGTCTCCGCCACGACGGGTATCACTACTCCACCAGGGTTGTGGTTAAGAATGCTTTTTAATTCATAAGGTTACAATGCAGCTATAAACAAACACCCCGCGAGATTATCCCATCTTGCGGGTGTTTTCCTAATAACTACACATAGCGTATTCTCTTCAGCCAGCTAAAACTTTATTCCCAGTCCCAGCCTCTTCTACTTTCCTGCTCCTGAGAAAACATCATGCGATAACCACTAATATTTTGATGTGGAATATCGTGCATCACTTTATGGAACTGCTTGTTGTCCAAATGGATCAAGCTCTCATGATCCCCTGATTCTATATAGAGTTCATCTTGTTCAAGCAAAAGATCGTCTACCAACATACTAACCTTATAAGCTTGCCCTAGCGAAGGAACTGCCCCCAGGATCGCAATCCTGAAAAATCTGTGGCAGTTCGTGCTCACCGATCAAGAAATACTGTTTGCCCATCATACGGCCAATCTTATCGATCATCACTCGCCGGTTTGATGGAACAACAGCCATCAGGTATTCACCATTCTGATCTTTGAGCATTACGGCTTTCGCCACCTGCGAAGTTGGTACATGCGCAGAGATAGCAGAACTGAAAGATGTGTCGGTATGACGGTGTTGGGTAAGGCTGAAATCCACATTATGACTGTTGAGGAATTGCCCTACTTTAAGTGCCATGGCCATGTTCACCTCCAGGAAATTATTCCTACAGCAAAAGTATGGGAGGCGTTGGCCATTTTTGCGAGATTGCGAACTTAATTTAGCGTGTAAAGGCGGAAAAACATCTGTTAATAGGTTTGTACTCTTCGCATCTGCCAAAATGCCTGTCGCCAATATGGGTTGTCCAAACGCGAAATCATGACTCCCCCCCGAGACGTTGAGGCATGAAGAAACTCTGAGTTACCGAGATAGATCCCGACATGCCTCAGGCTACGTCCCGTTTTAAAGAAAACCAAGTCACCTTCTTTTGCTTCGGCCCGAGGGATCCAGCGCCCCCATCCTCGCTTGCTCACCAGTCGTTCTCGGCAGAAGCCGATTAAACACATCAGAATAACCTACCTGCACAAACGCCGAACAATCTATACCTCGCTTACTCTTTCCGCCCAGACGGTAAGGTGTCCCCCTTCCAGGATTTATACACCATACTAAATGAGGGCGAAGGAACTGGCTGTATTATTGCTGCCGGGTTTGACTGATTGTTTAACAGATTCCTTTGCTGATAGTTATCTGCTGACTCAACACGATCAGACTTAGATGCAGCCTCATTAACAATAGGGTTCGACGAGCAGCCGGAAAGGGCTGCCACCGATAAACATACAATCAAAAAATAAGAATAAATATTCACAGCGCAAATGTTCTATTTTTCCTACTGAATCTACGGAACGTGCAAGCGAAATTACCGCCAACTTTCCGCTGTAATCAGTTTTTATTAGTTTCACTATAGGTTATACCATTCCACAGTTTTGAACAGAGGTGCTATCGAATCCTGACATTAATTGTTATAAAAACCACCAACTTGACCACCAGCCAAAACAGGGAAGATATAGCTTAATGAATATATATCCACTCCGGGCATTTATCAGTGATGATATCCATGCCGTTGCCGAAATCTATCACCATGCAGCATCCGAACTCGGGCAGCAATATTACTCACCTGAGCAGGTTTCAACCTGGGCTGATTATCCTCACTCGCACTTTGATGAATTTGAAGCTCTCATGTGCCAAGGTCACACCCTGGTTGCCGTTGATGAGAAAAACCAACCTATCGCGTTTGGTCAGCTTCACCCTGCCAACCATCTGACGTTGCTGTATGTTTTGCCGGAATACTCTCGCCAAGGCTGGGAAAACAACTCTACACGGCGTTTGAGGCGATAAGCCTTGGCAAAAGAAC
>LLEM01000190.1_pt1 | contig 12098 bp, 8 predicted proteins | sample 595841 | NCBI WGS metagenome assembly LLEM01 (sample SAMN02919313, study PRJNA255460) | bioreactor metagenome | biome: chemostat; feature: culture 2012_10.2; material: sediment; isolation source: day64 10degC chemostat 2012 inoculated with Wadden Sea sediment taken from... | place: Germany: Bremen ...
GTACACCTCGGTATGGCATAACTTCCTGATGCTGATATTCAAGATCCAGGTCAATGACATGCTGCTCTCCCGCCGCTACACGGATGGTAGGTGCAATAAAATAGTCCTGATAATCAACATGATCGACATAACTATCACCGTCGCGAAATTCCACATTCACCCGGCCGTTAACGTTATCGCTCAACTGTCTGCCCACATCAACCTGTCCAGACAGGCGGTTATCGCTGCCCGCAGCGGCTGTCAGTGTGGTAATATCACGTCCATCAGCACGTTTGGTCACAATATTAATCAGACCACCTGCCGAACCTCGACCGTACAAGGCACCGGCTGGTCCTTTAACCACTTCAACACGCTCAACATTGGCCAGACTACGAAACGACTGTAGGTTTCCGTCATCACGCATACCATCACGGTAAGTATCATTCAGCGCATCAAACCCCCGGATCACAAACTGATCCCGGCTGCCTTCTCCCAGCGTGTTATTGACTCCCGCGATCCCATCAAGGGCGTCGACCAAACGCAATGCCCCCTTATCTTCCATTTCAGCCTTCGTAACCACGGAAACTGACTGGGGTACTTTCAGCCAGGGCAAATCTGTCTTGCTGCCGGAAGTCGGGGAATACTCGGCATAACCCTGATATTGCTGAGCTTCGACACTAGCTTGGTCGAGAACGGCTAACTCTTCCGCATAAACAATACTTGAACTACCTGCAGCCAAGACGAGACTGATACAGGAAACGAGCGGCTTCAACTTTAAAGAGCAATTCATTATCAAAAATCCATTTGCACATTCAACTTGAGAATGCGAATAAAAACAAATCTCAAAATCATTTGCAAGAAATATATTATTGGTTACATTTCCACCCTGATAAATACAACAATATTCATATCAATATGAAAAATTAAGATTTTTGACATAAAAAAACCGCTGCTCTCGCAGCGGTATTTATAATTAGATCATTAGTAATATCAATTAATTAAGAAACACGAAATCGACTCATCATTGTTTGCAAGTTAGCCGCTAGCTGGCTAATTCGACACTTGCCTGGGCAGTTTGGCTGGCTCCAACCGCCACTTCTGTCGATGATTGGTTGATACTTTCAACATTGCGTCCCAACTCTTCAGTGACAGAGTCCTGCTCGCTACATGCACTCGCAACTTGCTGTCCCATATCAGCAATCTGTGCAACTCTCTGTTCAATATTCTCAATCATTTTGCCAGTATTCTGGCTCTGTTCTACGCAACCCCTGATCATACCGCAGCTTTCTGTTGTCGCCTCTTTTGCTTCACTTGCACTTTTCTGAAGTTTCTCGATAATTGAAATGATCTCGCCAGTTGATTGCTGAGTTCGACCAGCTAGGGTACGAACTTCATCAGCAACAACAGCAAAACCACGACCTTGCTCACCCGCACGAGCCGCCTCAATCGCCGCGTTCAATGCCAGTAAGTTAGTCTGTTCAGCAATATCGCGGATAACATCAACAACCATACTGATATTGTTAGACTCTTTTTCCAGCTGCTCAACCATCTGGCCTGCATTTTCAATCTCTTGAGAAACAGATAAAATTGATTTAATGCTTTGCTGAATATCCTGGCAGCCCAGTTTCGCTTCATCACTTGCAGATGTCGCCGAGACGGAAGCGACTTCGGTATTACTGGCAACTTCAGCAACGGTCGCTTTCATTTGATCCATTGCCGTTGCCACCATAGTGATCTCATTCTGTTGTTGCTGCATACCTTGAGATGACTGTTCGGATACCGCACTTACCTCTTCAACCGCTGCGCTAAGCTGGGTAACTGCAGCTACAACCTCCCCAACCAGATCTCGTAGGTTATCTTGCATTTCAACACAAGAATCAGCCAGCACTCCCAACTCATCATTGCCAATTTCATCACGCTTCAGATGATGAGTTAAATTACCCGATGCAATTTCGCTCGATAGATCGATCACTTGATTTAACGGACGACAAATCTGACGCGTCAAAAACAGATTCATGATAACCATAAAAAGAATGAGTGCACTTACCGCCGCTAGTGAAATAGTGGTGACCCGATCTGTACTTGCTAGCACATCGGCACGATTACGTTTTACGAAACCTAAATTGACCTCTTTCAACTCTTCCAATGCAGCCGTCAAGTCATTAAATTCATTAAAAGTGCCCGCAAGAATTGGCTGAGCGGTATCGAAATCGCCTCTCATAGCCGCCTCGGCGAAGCCATTCAATGCCTTCTGATAATTCTCCCAAGACTGTGTGATGTTTCTGAGCACCTGCCGCTCATGCTCTGTCGCATCCGATCCCACGGTAGCTTTATATGCACCCAACAACGTCTCGATGTGGTGATTTTGCTGGTCAGCCTTATCCACTCTTTTGCGGATCTGCTGCAAATCACTGTAAGTTAAAATTGCATATTGAGTCCGTCGTACATAAGACACCTCAAAAACTATTTCATCGACAGAAAGAAGACTCGGTACTGTAGAGTCAGAAAAATTTAATACCCCCGGCGCGAATTACACTCAACTCGCTCATTAAAAACACACCCAAGGCAATAACAATCGCAATGATAACAGAAAAAACAAGCGCAATTTTCTTGCCTATTGACAAGTCTTTATACGACATAAATAACCAACTCTTCACTTAAATTTATCAAACAAGATAACTATCAATTAATATAAACAACAAACATAAAGCTCATATTTATACAAAATTACAATTAGCAGCCATGCGATAAATACAATTTATTCAAGTTTCAACTCGATAACAAACTAGCTATAAAGGAATCCATTCACTGTATTGACATAATAATGAACATTCTATTTATGAAACAGACAAACAGCCTCATTTTAGCTCAATACAAAGCTATAAATTATAGTTATTTAACCTATCAGAAATTATATTGACCAGACAGTCACATTGTATTCTGTTCACGCGTGAGTTCAAAACAAAATTTTGAGTCAATATCGAAACAAAACAGATAGATAACCAATAGTGCGGCATACTTAACCAGCTCACTAATACAGTCCAAAAATTAAATATTTATTAGTAAGAACAAGGGATAAGGAAATTAAATATAAACCTAAATTCCGATTGACTACAAATAAATATCTTTATCACTTATACCTTGGAGGTTTCCTAACTATTTACAAACAGTCAATTTAACGATAGACACTCCCCTGATACATCAATAGATAATTTCAGTTATGATTGTGGACAAGTGAACTGTTAAATGTTGAACAGCATGATTAATCTGCAGGGCTTTCTAAATGTGGCGGAGAGATAGGAATTTACTTCACCCTATCTTTACAACACAAAATTTAGGCATAAAAAAACCGCTGAAAATTCAGCGGTTTTCTTGAATGTGGCGGAGAGATAGGGATTTGAACCCTAGATACGCTACAAACGTATGCCGGTTTTCAAGACCGGTGCTTTCAACCACTCAGCCATCTCTCCGTTGTGCGGCGAATAATACGGAAGCTTTCCGAAGATGTAAACCCTCCCAAAAGCCAACCGCATATCTTTTACACAGTTATTCCTTTACGTGTTTAAATCTCACCCCCCCGTAACGCCTAAAAAAGCCCCTCAACGAACAAATCACCGAGGGCTTTGCTACCATATAAACTTATTTCTACAAGCTCATGATCTTCTTAAATTCTTCTTCAGAGTATTTCTTTTCCGTACTCTTAGTCAGATCCGTCATCATCTTATAACGAATTTCTGTCGCCATCGACAGAGTACGCTGAAGCTGACCGTAAGAATAATCCGAGGCCATGTTCAACGCTGCTTGTTTATCGGATTGATACAGTGATTTCAGGGTCATATCCAAACTACTGACTTGCTTGTACAACTTGGTTTCTTCCTTGTCCCAGGTCGCTTTTAGCATTGGCAGGTACTTATCCGGAGCAGCTGCCGCCAGCGCTGTCAAACTACGGAACTGCCAATAGGCAGACTGATCAGAATAGGTATCACTTCCTGTCTGATAAGGTGTTGGGTAGTCTTGCAGGCTTGAATAAAGCGGTACAAGTACAGACTCCGGTAATACACCAAAGCTTTGCCAGATCAAGCCTTGCAGTTCTTGCGGCATATCTTTACGTAGTTGAATAATATGAGATTCAAGCTGGCGTTCAACACGCATTGGACGCTCGCCATTCTCTTCTAGCTGAGTGCCTTTATAAGTGGCCCCCAATACATTTGCCACATCCTGAACCGAAATCTTCTGATCCGGCTGCATAAACAACGGATACTGATCCTGACGGGTTGGCTGCTCGTTCGATGCCGAAAGCATGTTTTGTCCCAACCATTCGCGGTCGATATTATAAACATCTCCTGTTACACCAAAGGCTTTGGCAAAGTTAAACGATGTAGTATCTGGCTTGTCCAACAGTTCATTCTTCTCAACAAACGCCATAAGCCCGGTGGAATGCAGAACATCCTGGCTCGCCAAATCAACTCCGTGAACACGCAAGCCGTTGGCGATCATAGCATAGCTATCATCAGGTACTTTCACTGCAATCCAATGGTGGCCCGAGCCAATCTCAACCAACCAGGCCTCGTTGACATCCGCGATATAGAGGCTATTTCCTTCGCCGGCACCATATTGCTCAATATATTTGCCTAGCAACTCAACGCCTTCCTTCGCTGTTTTCACCTGCGGCAAAATGAGCGTCGGTATAACGGCTTCAATGATACCATCTTCAATCAACGGATCAGCAGCCTGTGCTTTGTCATTCACTTCTGCACTGGTTGTTGCTGAAATGGCAACGTTATATTCGTTAATCCCACGTTCTTCATAGAATTTACCCTGACTATCGACGGTGTTGGCATCCCAATCAGGAATTGCGGAGTAACCGTAGAATTTCGCTGGCATTGGTACAACCAGACCATTGCCTAACGTCCAATCTCCGGCTTCATTTTCTTGCGCCGGGCGGTAAGTCAGATATTTATTCCAGTTATTGATACCAAAATCTTCATTGCGGGCAATCATTATGCTGCCATCAGCAGATGCCCCCCCTTTGCCAACGATAAGACCCGTACACGCGTTTGCACTCAGGCTGAGCGCAGACAAAATTGCAGCAGATAAGAGAGTCACAGACATTTTTTTCATCGTATATCTCCATATAGGAACAAAACTCAACGTGAATTAATATTCACTTTTATAGTGATATTTATCTTTTTTATGTTAATTATGTCAATAAATACCACTTGCGCAGTGTATATCTCTACTTATTTGTTTATTGTTTGGCCGATCACGCTATTAAGAATCTAATATGCGGAATAATAAAAAGTGAGACCAAGCCTGATTTTCCGCTAGACAGAACGGTATTATCGAAAACAACCACTGCAAGGAAAACCAAAACAAAAAAGGAAACTGCTGGGATTACACCCTATACGCAACATATAGAGTGTAGTGCTGGAAAGAATGGTGAGTTAACGGTTGAAATCGGTTGGTTGTTCAATCTGGTAAATAGCATCTTTGATATCTTCAAGCTTGGTGTCCAGCACAACCTGAGCATCATATAAGCCTCGATTATAAAAATAGACGCCAATCTCCTTAGAAAAAAAATCTAACAGAAAATCAGCATCAAACTGACCAAGATCCTGTTCTAGCTCATCTTCAAAGTAACGCTGAATTTTCTGAACCAGAATAGCTTTTTCCTGTTGCGAGAAATCGATCGTCGACATTAATGATTCCTATAAATCAATTAGATACTGGACACTAAATCGCCAGTTTACAGTGTAAAAGTCGGCCTTAAATTCAAGAGGACAACGGTAGATACATTATGTGTTGGGGGGCCCGCAGGTCCACCCAGATACATCACTTCAGAGTCCAAAAAACCACAAGAAAGATACAATGCCCCGAGCAGGAACGTTTCGTTGATTCACCGTCAGTACCAAGTTGGATACCTTTGGGTACTGCTCTGCAACATACTCTCGCAGCCATAGGCATGAGAGACGTCCATAGCCCCCCCTTCCCCCCCTGATAGCGCGCATCAATAAAGTATGCCCCCCCGCAAGCCCCCCCAATTCACCAAATTGGCTAAACTCAGGGTGGTTCGCAAAAGAATGGTCGAGAATGAAGAAACCGAGGATCGTGCTATCAGGTTTAGCATGCCCCTAAGCATATCACATGAAAATCTTCATTCGATTTCTGGCTCGCCAAGGTATCGGCGATAGGCAGAACAAAGTCAGACTGGTGATCGGCAACTGCCAACTCGCACAACAAACGGCGATCTTCCTCATGCATCTTTCTGATCGTTAATGCCATATCAAGGCTTACACGTTGAGTCCCTTTGTGCTTGGCATCCCCCCCTACCTTCACGGCTTTAATACAACCGGCTTCCTGCTGAATCACTGCCGACAGTAACGAGGTACGGTTCATTTTCCGTCCTTGTTCAAACTCATACTGATAACCGAGGAACGGGGCGGTGCTGGGGCGAGATAGCAAGCCAACGCACCACTGGCGCTGCCTGTTGCGGATTCTTCGGGGGGGATCCCGAACAAAGGTGCAAAGTTTCTACACCGGGCAGTAAAGTCGGACCTCGAACATAACTCGAAAAGATGAACACCTACCAGCTGCTTGGCTCGGCAGAAGTCAGCCAACACGCTGTTATCGGGATAAATGTCGTCTAACGTACCCGGCATAACCGGAATGATGGCATCGGCCAATCCCGTAGAAATCACTTCAACCGGAAGTCCGGTATTGGTGATCACTTCAGCAGGAATGCCTAGAGCCTCGGCAACTTCGAATACATCGAGTTCACCACCAAAAACAGGCAGTTGCTGATCCATCTCGACAAAACCATCCGGTGAAACAGCAACATTCAAAATTCCCGCTTTAGTTCGCTGATTATACAGCCCTGCCTGAATCACGCCTTGGCTAAACAGTTCAGAAAACGTCGCCAGAGTAGCATGACCGCAAAAATCAACTTCCGAGGTCGGAGTAAAAAAGCGCACATGAAAATCACACTCAGGATCTGGCAATACAAATGCCGTTTCCGAATAGCCAACCTGACTGGCAATTTTCTGCATTTGCGCTGCGGTCAAGTCTTCAGCATCGAACACTACACCAGCCGGGTTCCCGCCCTTTCCGTTGAAAGTAAACGAGTCAACAAGATATACATCCTTTTCCAAATCCTTACCCTCTACTCTACGTGGCTGTTGTCGTTCTTGTAATACCCAAGCTACCTCAGCCACGGCAAAAATAAAACCACTTTGGCGTGCTACTCTCATCACGCACTCAAATACTCCCCCCCCTTCTTTTTCGCAAAAACCAAGCTCAATCCACAAAACAATCCTCAGCATACTGCGCAAACTATATGACGAATCAGAAATTAATAACTTTCTCGACCAACATCAAAATACGTTGAAAACCAGATAGACAATACCCGCACCCCAAAAAACAAAAAGCCCGCCTTGAACTATCAAGGCGGGCTTTTCTTTTGTCTGTTTAAAAGGCTCTTAGTCGCGGATTTGACGCACGCGGAACGAACGACCTTTCATTTTTCCGTTTTCCAGCTTCTTCAGTGCAGCACGGGCAACTTCGCGATGCACGGCAACATAAGCACACATGTCAAATACGTTGATCTTACCAACTTGGTTGCCGGCAATGCCGTTATCGCCGGTCAGAGCGCCAAGAATATCACCAGGACGTACTTTTTGCTTCTTGCCGCCGCCAATCTGCAGTGTCACCATTGCCGGACGATGCGTCGGCTGATCGAGCAGGTGCATCGGAGGCAATTCTTCACCTTCGATAGTTTTATCAAGGTAATCTTCCAGCAAGGCAATCTTGTAATGCTCTTTGTCGCTGAAGAACGAACAAGCAATACCCTTGCTACCGGCACGACCCCGTACGGCCAATACGGTGTACGTGAACTTCCGTATCACGTGCTACGTGATAGTTGATCACAGCATCCAGCGCATCAATATCCAGACCGCGGGCTGCCACATCCGTTGCTACCAGTACAGAAGCACTCTTGTTGGCAAAACGAACCAGCGTTTGGTCACGTTCGCGCTGCTCGAGATCACCGTGCAGGGCAATCGCACTAAAGCCATAATGCTCGAGATCGTCAGCTACTTCCTGCGTTTCGCGCTTGGTATTACAGAATACCACCGCTGATTCAGGGCGATGCTGTGACAGTAACAGGCGGAGACCGGTCATTCTGTCCTCATTGCTGTCTACCTTGTAGAAATACTGTTGGATACTGCTGTTATCGTGGGTTGATTCAACCTTTGCCATTACCGGCTTATACATAATGCGCTCGGCAATCGACTCGATCTGCTTCGGGTACGTTGCACTGAACAACAATGTTTGGCGGCGCTCTGGTGCAGCATCGATGATCGCATCGAGGGCATCCTGGAAACCCATTTCCAACATACGATCAGCTTCATCGAGGATCAGCATGTTTAGATCGTCAAGATTCAAATAACCTTTGCGAACGTGCTCTTCCACACGGCCAGGTGTGCCGACAATAATATGTGCACCGTGCTCCAACGAGCCGATTTGCGGGCCAAACGGCATTCCGCCACACAGGGTCAGTACCTTAATGTTATGGATAGCACGAGCCAGCTTACGAATCTCTTTGGCAACCTGATCCGCTAGCTCACGTGTCGGACACAGTACCAAAGACTGGACACGGAAACGCTTCACATTTAGGTGATCAAGTAGGCCCAGACCAAAAGCCGCCGTTTTCCCCGACCCCGTTTTACCCTGTGCAATCACATCCTTACCCGCAAGAATATGCGGCAGGCTCTGTGCCTGAATTGGTGTCATCGCTTCATAACCAAGCGAAGACAGGTTTGACAGTAAATCTGGTTTCAGATTCAGGGTAGAAAAGGCAGTCTGGCTCAAGGGAAATATCCTATGTGATGCTGGAACGTCTGGCAGCAGTAAACAGTTAGCGTACTAGACGCTGTTTCAAGGGCTGCGACACTACCAGCCTTTGGCGGTAAAAGAAACAATTTATACCCAAGTGACTTCAAGAAGCTCGTTTCAGTATGTACTCGTTCTTTTGCTTTTGATTCAACGGCACGTCTATAGTTTTAAACTTGGTGTGATTTTTGCTTTAAACAACTAAGCGGCAATGAATGGCCACATATAGATAGGTTCTTGGTATGACGTTTTTAAGAAAGATTTGCAGTGTAATGACCAAAGAAGAAAAGCAGTTACAAAAACAAAAAGCCTTAAAAGAAAAATTACGGTTTGCTATGTCACAGTCAATTGAGCGAAATTTCTAATACTACACGGCCATGCTATACCCCAAGATTTGGAAGGCCGCATGATAGCGACCTTTCTGAGCCTGATAAACGGGTGTTAAGTTTTTTGAAAAGTGGACGCTTAAATAATATATAGCCCTAAACTTTTTGTTTTTACCTATGGTAATAAAATACGCTCGCTTTTCTCAAAAACACCCCAAAACACATGTCACTTTTATTGCATTAATGGTGCTGTCTGTCATTGTCAGCATGGCTCTCTTACTATTACAAGAAAAGTTAATATTCACGCTTGCTCTAATAATAGCCATATTCCCATTAGTCCTTTTCGCAAAAGCGTCTGACTATAGAAAAAAATACCTTCACAACTAAAAACCAGTGCGACATATGCCCATCATGGTAAATAGCTAAGTTAAGTGGTTATTTTACTCCTAAGAAACCCGTAGTCGCGATTTCAGAGGCCCAATCAACGATTACTTCCTAAGCTGGCGACTCGTCAGCACTGCTATCGCAAAGGCTGAGACGTTTCTTTCTGAGTGACACCAAGGCAGGTGTGCCTTGGTATCTGACATGACGGACTATATATCCGTTCTATTTTGGACTAGCAGTCACTAGTTATTTATCGTCTGATAAATAACTTCCGTCATTTCCCCGCCGATGTCTCCCGACAACTCCCAGGTGAACACGCCAGCAAGGCCTTTTTCCTTCGCCCATTCGGTTTTGGCTTTCACTGAACGCTTGTCCTCAAAAGTGATATAGACCTGTTTCTTTGGGTGCCAGAGGAAAGGTGCCTCGGAGGCTTTATCATAACCGTACTGATAACCTTGCTCCGACGTATAGTTGCGTTTTAGATCCCAGTACATAAAGTAACCCGGCTCCTCGATATCAGTACCAAACGATGCCCCCCCTTTGTCGGACATTAAGCTACTGGTAGGAAGTTTACCGTCAAAGTCCTTTGTACCTTCCCAGCCTCGGCCGTAATAAGCCGCACCCAGCACTATTTTTTCAGCCGGAACACCAAGGTCGATCATCTGATCAATGAAGACATCAGCCCCCCCTGCCCCCCCACCAGCTACGTTCAGTCGCATGCAAATTGGTCAAATGGCCGGTTTGTGCCCCCCCCAGCCACCAAGAAAATCGTAGGTCATCGCAAACATGTTATCCATGTAGGGTGCTGCCGATTTCCAGTCAATCTGAGCAGCTTTATCACCAACACCAATAGCAGATGACAACTCATAATAACGGTCTGTCTTTGCGGCAAGTTTGTTAAGCTCGATACGCAGTGTTTTGACCAGATAAGAGAAGGCTTCACGTTCTACCGCTTGTTCTGCCGCACTGAGTTTGGTGTCAGGACTCCATGGCGAGGTTGTCAGCCCGCCTCCTCCCGGGTATTCCCAATCAAGGTCAATCCCGTCAAAGAAGTCATACTTGGCTATCAGCTCCACCGCTGTTTTGGCGAAATGATCGATATTCGCGCTATCTTTCGCCATCGAGTGAAAGGCCTCCGACATTGTCCAACCGCCAAAAGACGGCAGAATTTTCAAATCCGGATGCTGCTTTTTCAATTCAGTCAGCTGGGCAAAATGCCCTTTGTACGGTACGCCAGTACTCACCTCGCCAAAATCAATTTCAAGCGCCGCTTTCTGATCCACGACTACTGCTGTATATGGTGCCTGTCCCTGACAGGCTTTGGCGACTTGCTTTTGTACTTTTTCACTCGCCCCTGCATGCGGGCCGCACATACTCAGGAAGGCGTAGATCACATGCGTTAGCTTATCAGCGGGAATATCATCAACCGTGTACGGATTAGCCTCGTTATCATATTGCCAGTCAGCAAAATATCCTGCGACCACAGGTTGCTCGGCAGCAGCTGGTACAGCCCAGAGACTACAGACCAGCAGCCCGCATAGAGTCCTTTTCATAAACGTTCCTTATCTCGTAAATAAAGGGAATGAACCTAAAAAAAAGTCGATAGCATTACAAAGTGCGGGCATTAGCCATTACCACACTGCTATCTGTGTTGTTTATCAGATTCATCTCTTATGGTTTGCGAAAAATGTTTACTAATCAGAAAGCTATTTAGAATAATGGGCTGATTTTCGAGGCACTTCATGAATATATTGTCGCCTGTTGTATATGCCTACTAATTGCTGCCGGATAAGCTATCTTTGGCCAAGAAGCGCGCTATCTGCTGATACACCTGTTCACACTCTTCTTTGACCAGATCTTCCATATTCAGAAAGGTATGAATCATATCAGCGAAGTGCACATACTCAACATATACACCTGCCGCTTTGGCCTGTTCACAATAGCTGACTCCCTCATCGCGGAGCGGACAAAACTCAGCCGTAAACAATAAGGTTGCGGGCAAATTGGAAGTAAAATGCCCATATAACGGAGAGGCTTGTCGACGGTTTTCACCATGCTGGAAATAGTTGTCGAAGTACCACGCTATTTTTCCCTTCTGCAACAAATACCCCGCCGCATTTTGCTCCATCGATCCCGAGTCCATGATGTAATCGAGGCAGGGGTAGATCATAACCTGTTTACGGATCACGACATCGTCGTCATATTGCGCCTGCCCGCTAACTGTCGCAACTAATGAACCACCTCCAGAGTCACCGGCAATCGATAATTCATGCTGGTACTTGAGCTCACGGCTATCTAACGTTGCCCCAAAGATTTTTCACCACCGCATAGGCATCGTTCACCCCTGCCGGATAGGGGTATTCGGGGAGCCAGCCGGTAATCAACCGACACCACAATATGCCGGGGTCGCGTTGGCAAGCTTACGGCAGATAGGGTCATACACCGTGACACTGCCCGCCATATGACCACCACCGTGATAATAAACAAGCACCGGCAGGGGCTTGGTCGGGGGGGGCGGGATGA
>LLEM01000191.1_pt1 | contig 12062 bp, 12 predicted proteins | sample 595841 | NCBI WGS metagenome assembly LLEM01 (sample SAMN02919313, study PRJNA255460) | bioreactor metagenome | biome: chemostat; feature: culture 2012_10.2; material: sediment; isolation source: day64 10degC chemostat 2012 inoculated with Wadden Sea sediment taken from... | place: Germany: Bremen ...
CGTCGTATCCTGGCAGATCCAAATGACAATAGTCAGGAAATGATCACAGCAAAAAATGCATCACTAACTAACCGAAAGTTATCTGATGAACTATTACAGCTCGATGCAAAACTTGAAAGTATTTTAAAAGTCGATGTACCCGATGATCTGGCCGATCGTATTTTGTTTCATCAGTCCGGCCAGCCCGAGCAGAATCGAAGTAAAACGCGATTCCACCTTGCTATAGCCGCCTCTGTCGCTTTTGTCTTCGGTCTGTTTGTCGGTCAGTTTAACTCGCAAATTGTACCGACCAGCCCCGCCAGTGAAATTGCCCAGGTCGCGATGGATCATGTCTACACCGAGGCACCTTTTGTCGACAGTATTGATGAATCGGTCTCTCTGCGCCAGGTTAATGCCAAGTTAACTCCCTTTGGCTCTGAGCTGACAGATTTACCCGGCCATGTTTACTATGTAAACCATTGTGGTTTTGGTGATAAGAATGCGCTGCATATGGTAATGGCGACTGAAAACGGGGAAAGTCACGGTTTTCGTCGTGCCAGAGCACAGCCCAAAAATGTCATCATTTAGTGACAATAGCTTGGAAGGGGGGGTCGTTATGCCGATCCAAAACGCGAGCTTAATTGTCGTTGGCGAGAAAGGCCAAAACGTCGCACCTATTGCCAAGAGCCTAGAATCTGATCTTAACTGGGAAATTTAGCCCTCTTACCATCAATCAGCGATCATTCCCCCCCACAATAATAGGATTGATCGCTTTTATTCCCCTGAAAAATAAAGTAATTTAATTTGTTACCTCTGTTGCATATTTCATATTTTCTCATCCCTTTTCAGTACTGATATTAGATAAAATCCTTGCCGAATTGTTAACTTCGCAATAACAACCAATAAGTTAGCAACTGGTCTGATTTGATAGTTCAGGATCCCCCACCTACAATCGTGCGCAATCTGCAAAAATAGCAGACATATGCAGTATATGATTAGGAATAATAATAAATATGAATAAGAAGCGTCTGTTTACAAAATCTGTGGTTGCTGTGGCAATCACCATGGCATCCCAGCAGGCACTAGCTGCTGGTTTTCAGCTAAACGCACAATCTGCAACCGGCCTTGGCCGTGCATTTGCCGGTGATGCAGTTATCGCTGATAACGCCTCGGCAATGGCCCGTAACGCTGCGGCAATGTCGCTGTTTGATGCACCGGCAATCTCTCTGGGTATCAATGTGATTGATACTGACATTGAAGTTAAAAATGCCCAATACACCAATGCAGTGTCCCGACAATCAGGTCCTATTGGTGATCAATCTGTTGGCGATACCTCTTTCGCACCAAATATCTATTATATCCACCCAATCAACGACAAATGGGCGGTTGGTGCCGGCATCTATTCTAACTTCGGTACCAAAACTGAATTTAGCGATGATTACGCGGCCAATGAATACGGCGGCATGACTGATGTGAAAAGCATCAACTTTGCTCTGAGCGCCTCTTACCGTATCAACCAACAGTGGAGTGTTGGTGGTGGTCTGGATGTAATCTATGGTTCTGGAAAGCTAAAGCGTTCTGACAAATTTATCGAAGGTGCTATCAAGCAAAAAACAACCGTATCCGGCCCTCTTCTAGATGTTGATGCCGACGGTTTTGCCCTAGGCTGGAACATCGGTACGGTTTACGAGCTGAATGATGATAACCGCTTCGGACTTTCTTACCGCTACAGCCCTGAGCTGGAAGCTGAAGGCGATATGCACTATCAGCCAGGCGGCGGTAATATCAGTAACGAGAAACTAAAGATACCTCTGCCTGATATGGCTGAGTTTTCTGGCTTCCATAAACTGAACGATAAATTTGCGGTCCACTATAGTGTTCAGTGGATTGGCTGGAGCACGTTCGACAAGCTGGAAACCAGCGGTAGCAAAGAACTAAATAACTATGAGTGGAAAGATGGCTGGCACTACGCTCTAGGCGGCACTTACTACCTAAACAATGACTGGACGCTACGTACCGGTTACATGTATGACACCAGTGCCCAGGATGAAGTCACTTCCATCTCTGTTCCGGATTCAGACCGTCAGTGGTTCTCAGGTGGTTTCACCTACCACATCGATTCCAAGTCTAACATTGATTTTGGTCTTACTTACCTGATGGGTGAAGATGTAACAGCCTCTGAAAGCACACCAAACCCTTTTGGTCCTGGCAATATATCAACCGTTACGGCAACAACCCGTGCTAACGCACTGCTATACGGTATCCAGTACAGCCGTTCATTCTAATTCAGCGAACCTTTTCGTTTGAGTTTACAAAAGGGAGCCATTGGCTCCCTTTTCTGCTTTTTAACTATAATCCGCAGCCATTCATAGTAATTCTTAATTCCAACTAGTTTCTCTTCGCTATTTTCAGTGAACAGTACGTCGCTGAAATGGTCATATTCATATACAAGTGTACGCTGAAATCTCATCCGACCAGAATAACAAGGTCACTTTTTACCAGATAAAAAATCACATAAATCCAAAAAATAAAAATAAAAAACTTTATAGCTAGCTGTGATAAAGATTAACTTAAAGCTTTTACTCTAAAGCGTATGATTCGCAACATTACATTTCAGCGAACATATAGACTGATGAATAAAAACAAAATTACGCTTTCTTTGGCAGCAGCAGTAACACTAGGCATGAGCGCCAATGCAATGGCAGCAGGCTTCCAGCTTGCAGAATACTCAGCTACCGGCCTTGGCCGTGCCTTTGCCGGTGAAGCCGCGATGGCCGACAACGCCAGCGCACAGTTCCGTAACCCAGCGATGCTGACGTACCTGGAAGGCACTCAGATCTCTATCGGTGCAATCTATGTTGATCCGAATATTGATGTCGAAGGCAAAGTGAATGGCGTAGCCCAGACTAAAGCCAGTGATATTGCGAACTCCGCTGTTATCCCTAACCTGTACCTCTCTCACCAAGTAAATGACCAATGGGTTGTCGGCCTAGCGTTTGGCACTAACTATGGCATGGAAACAGAGCTAGGTGGCGACTACCTCGCAACAGCTTTCGGTAACCAGGCAATGGTTAAGACGATTGAGATCAACCCGAACCTTGCTTACAAGATTAATGAGCAATTCAGTGTTGGTGGTGGTGTTCGCTATGTAATGGGTGAAGGCCATTTCGGTGCGGCTTTACCAAAAGCTGCCGGCGGTGCTGATCTTAAATATATGGAAGGTGATGATACGGCATGGGGTTGGCAGCTAGGAGCTGCTTGGCAGATTAATCCGGACCACCGTATTGGTGTAAACTACCGCTCTGCTGTTGATCTAACCCTTGAAGGCAAAGCTTCAGGCCTTGCCTATGACAAAGCCTCTGCTATGCAAGGAAAAACGCCTAGCAAAGATTATGCTGGTAGCATGGATTTAACACTTCCGGCCACTGCAGAGGTTGCCAGTTTCCACCAGCTCACAGATAAAGTAGCAGTGCATGCAAGCTTTAACTGGACCGACTGGAGTAGTTTCGAGAAGCTTGAGGCGAATATCCCATCAGTTTCTTCCAAGCCAGATCTCATCAAAGAAGAAAACTGGGAAGACAACTACCGCCTGGCAGTGGGTACGACTTATCAATATACCAGTAAGCTAGCCCTTCGCTCTGGTATTGCATACGATACGTCAGCAGTTAGTGACGAGCACCGTACCCAGACTATCCCTGAAACCGATCGCCTATGGCTAAGTATTGGTGCAGGTTACGCGTGGTCAGACAACCTAACGCTTGACGCTGGTTTCACATACATCTTCGCCAAAGATGCTTCTATGTCAGAAGAACTTGACCTAAATGGCGATAAAGTCGCTGATAGTACTTTTAAAGGTGAGACCTCTGGCAACATATGCTAGTCGGTGTACAGGCGAACTATAAGTTTTAATGACAGACAGAAACTAGAAACTAGCCTCGTCCATAAAGAGAGTGTATGTATATGCACTCTCTTTTTTATTCTCCTCACCGAAAGCATGAATTCAATTCATCTGTAGAATGAAACAATTCATTCGACGATGCATAATATGCCGACTAAAATCACACTTTCTCTTGCATTCATTTACATACATCGATTTTTCTCATGCTTTTAACAACACTATATATTATTGGTATTACTGCCGAGGCAATGACTGGTGCGCTTGCTGCGGGCAAACGTCATATGGATTGGTTTGGAGTCATGCTGGTTGCCAGCGCCACGGCTATTGGCGGCGGAACGGTACGAGATATACTACTTGGACACTACCCCGCTCGGTTGGGTTGCAAACCCCCAGTACCTTGTCATAACTTGTATAGCAGGCCTGTTTACAACCATCGTGGCTCCTCAGGTCGTTCGCTTCCATAAAGTGTTCGTCCTGCTCGATTCTCTAGGGTTGATAGTATTTAGTATTATCGGGTGCCGGGTGGCAATGGATATGAACTTGTCACCACTGATCTGTATCGTGGCAGCGGTTGTTACCGGCGTCTTTGGCGGTTTGTTGCGAGATCTGATTTGTCGTCGTCCACCCATGGTTTTGCATAAAGAGCTTTATGCATCTGTTGCATTCATGGCCGGGGGAATGTATTACGCGATGATGTATTTCACCGTACCTGAAACAATCACGACCATTGTGACTCTGGTCGTTGGCTTTATGGTACGTATCGCAGCCGTTCAGTTTGGCTGGAGACTACCGATATTTCAATTCGAAGAAATTGGAAAGGTCGAGCCAAAAGAACTCGAATCGAAATCCTGACAGCCAACATCAAAATTCCGTTGGAAACAATCGACAAACAAAAAGCGAGAGGTGAAAGCCTCTCGCTTTTTTGGTCCGATGGCACAGGTTCACCGACCAGAGTTTAGAGTCGAGTTCTTCGATCTTAGATCTTTGGCGTTTCCGTTACCACATCCGCATTCTGACCACGGTGGCGCAGCAGGTGATCCATCAAGGTAACCGCCAACATTGCTTCGGCAATAGGTACCGCACGGATACCGACACATGGGTCGTGGCGGCCTTTGGTAATCACTTCCGTACTCTCGCCCTGACGGGTAATCGTTTCACCCGGAACGGTAATACTTGATGTCGGCTTCAGAGCAATGTGGGCAACCACATCCTGACCGGAAGAGATACCGCCCAAGATGCCACCAGCATGATTGGTCTTGAAACCTTCCGGCGTCATCGCATCTCGATGCTCGCTGCCGCGCTGCTCAACAACCTCAAAACCATCACCAATTTCGACCCCTTTCACCGCATTGATGCTCATCAGTGAATGGGCAATATCGGCATCAAGACGATCAAACACAGGCTCACCCAATCCAACAGGCACATTACTGGCTACAACAGTCAGCTTGGCACCGATAGAGTCACCATCTTTTTTGAGTTTGCGGATCAGCTCATCAAATGCATCGACTTTATCGGCATCCGGACAGAAAAACGCGTTCTGCTCAATCTGCTCCCAGTCGACCTTATCTATGGTGACATCGCCCATCTGAGACAAATAAGCACGTACTTCAATACCGTGCACTTGCTTTAGGTATTTCTTGGCAACAGCACCGGCTGCCACACGCATCGCCGTTTCCCCCCCGGGCCGATGAACGGCCACCGCCTCGGTAGTCACGTACACCGTATTTCTGGTGGTAGGTGTAATCAGCATGTCCCGGACGGAACTTATCTTTGATGTTTGAATAGTCTTTCGAACGCTGATCAGTATTTTCGATCAGTAAACCTATCGAGGTGCCGGTTGTTTGCCCTTCAAAAACACCAGACAGGATTTTGACCTCATCCGGTTCACGACGCTGCGTCGTGTATTTTGAAGTACCCGGACGGCGACGATCCAAGTCATGCTGCATGTCAGCTTCCGTCAGTGCTAATCCCGGAGGACAGCCATCAATGATGCACCCCAGGGCCAGGCCATGACTTTCACCAAAGGTAGTGACGCGAAAAAGTTGTCCTATCGTATTGCCTGCCATTACTTCCTCTGTGTTTTTCCGATGCTTCTTATTATACCCGCTCAACATTTTTCAAGCTGGTATGTTCATATTTGTGACTTCGCTAATGAGTACATAGTGCAAATTAGTCGCAGGGAATGCAAGGGGGGGAATTATCTTAATACTGATTGGGGGGCAATGGGAGGTAGCTGACGTCGGGAAAGCGAAAACAATGGTGCGGGAAATGTATATTGGTTCGGGATATGAATGAAGAATAGATATAGCGAGAGATCCTTCTCTCGCTAGCACAAACACAACAAAACGTTACGATTATTTTTTAGATTTCCACTTTTTAATGCCACTCGAACCTGAGTTCTGGCTACGTGAGAAATCATTATCGCGGCCATTTTCACGGCTAGAATTGCTGTGGCCTGGCTTACTGTGGCTAGGCTTGTTACCACGATTAGGACGAGAGTCTCGACGCTCACCGGAACGCGGCTCGTCACGCTCACCCCGAACGGCGCTTGCGGTTAAACTCACCCCTTGCCTTTATAGGTCTTGTACTGAATCTTGCCGTTATTGCGTTCATCCGCCTCTTGCTGGCGGCTGTCGAATAATTTGGCATCGGTGGCTTTCTGGATTGACTGGCCTTTGCTATCAACCTGTGACGCTTCTTGCGTACCACTAGAATCAGAAATCAGGCTGTGAATTTCAGTAACCTCTGCATCCGTCAGGTAACGCCATTTGCCATTTGGCAGCCCATCAATGCTGATGTTCATAATACGAACACGGCGCAATTTGAATACATCATAGCTCAGAGCTTCACACATACGGCGGATCTGGCGGTTCAGGCCCTGTGTCAGCACAATACGGAACGAATAGGTGGTTTCCTTGGTAACTTTGCATGGCAGAGTCACTGTGTCTAGGATTTCAACGCCAGAGGCCATCTTGTCGATAAATTCCTGGGTGATCGGCTTATCAACACGAACCACATACTCTTTTTCATGCGAGTTGCCCGCACGCAAGATTTTATTAACAATGTCACCATCATTGGTCAGGAAAATCAAGCCATCAGACGGCTTATCCAGACGACCGATCGGAAAAATACGCTTGCGGTGACCAATGAAGTCGATAATGTTGTCTTGGATATGACGCTCGGTAGTACAAGTAATGCCGGTCGGCTTGTTCAGCGCTATATAGATTGGTTTCTCTTTGGCACGCAGGGGCTTGTCATCGACCAGCACCTCGTCGTCCGGTTGTACTTTCATGCCCATTTCAGGCTCCTGGCCATTGATGGTCACTCGGCCTTGATCAATAAGCTTGTCCGCATCACGGCGTGAGCAAAAGCCCGTATCACTGATAAATTTATTTAAACGTACTGCTTTTGCCTGGTTCTGGTCAGCATTGTCAGTTGAATTCTGAGGCTTATTTTGAGACATGGTGTTCTTCTATAATGAGCGTTTCGCAACGCGATCAAGGTCAGTTAATTGGCTATACCCCCCCCTAATTCTAACAATCCCATCGGGTACTGGAAAAGGAATTATGTTGAATACAGAAAAAAACCGCCCCCCCAATAGGCGGTTTTCTTTCATACAAACATCAGCGATTAACTAATATTAGACTTCTTTTGTTGCTGGCAACTCACCATGACTCGAGCGGCCGATATAATCGTGCTGAAGTGCCTTTTCCAACTGTTCGGCGACATGCCCCGGCGATGCTGTTTTCTCTGACATCAAACGGTACATTGCTGGGATCACCAGCAAGGTCACGAAAGTGGCAAAAGCCATACCGAAGAAGACTACCGTACCAACAGCAACCCCGACTTTCAGCCCCCGCCCCCCCCGTCGACATGATCAGCGGCACCGAGCCGAACAAGGTGGTAAATGCCGTCATCAGAATCGGGCGCAAACGACGTTCAGAGGCATCAATAATCGCCTGCTCGAAAGCAACCCCCTTTATCACGCAGCTGGTTGGCGAACTCAACGATCAGGATACCGTTCTTAGTCACCATGCCGATCAGCATGATCATCCCGATCTGGCTGAAAATGTTCAGACTCTGATCCAAGATCAACAATCCCGCCAAGCCGCCAAAGATCCCCATCGGCACCGTCAGCATCACTACCATCGGGTTAATGAAGCTCTCAAACTGAGCAGCCAATACCAAATAAGCCACTAACAATGCCAGACCAAACACCAGCAAGATGCTGCTCTGGTTTTCGCGGAAATCCTTTGACTCTCCGGCATAGTCAATCACGATATCACTTGGCAGCATCTCCAATGCCTTGGCATCAAGAAACTCCAGCGCCTCACCCAGGGTATAACCGGGCATCAGGTTCGCTTTCAGGGTGATCGACTTCTGCTTCTGGTTATGGCTCAGCTTCTGTGCTGACGCCACTTCCTCAACCTCTGCGACGGATTCCAGAGTGATCAGCTGGCCTGACCGGGCCCGGACATAAATCTGGCTTAGATCCGTTGCATTATTGAAGCTATTTTCGTCACCACGCAGATAAACATCATACTCTTCACCGCGATCAACAAACGTCGTTTCGCTGCGACCGCCCAGCATTATTTCAAGTGTCTCGGCAATTTCTGACACCGGAATACCCAGCTCTGCCGCACGTTGACGATTCACCGTAACAACCAGTTCCGGAGTGGTTTCAGCATAATCCAGATCAGCGCCTTCCATCATCGGACTGGCTTCCGCGATATCCATCAGTTGGCTTGCCCACTGGAACAGCTCTTCATAGTCAGCCCCATTCAGAACAAACTGGATAGGCTCCGAAGAGCCGCCACGGAAACCTGGCATAAATGGCCAAACCCGAATATCCGGGATCCCCCTGTAGCGCCTTGCGTACCATACCCAGTGCATCGGAAGCCCCAACGCTACGATCTTCCCAGTTCTCAAGCTGCATGATCACAAAACCGGTCTGATCCCCGGCCCGGCCGCCAAAGGCCGGGGTCTGGATAGACACCGATTTAATCACACCTTGACCAACCATCGGCAGCAGTCGACTCTCTACTTCCTCAATGTTACCAACCATACGGTTATAACTGGTTCCTTCAGCCCCTTTGACAAAAGCGAAAATCACCCCGCGATCTTCCTGCGGCGCCAGCTGAGACGGCACAGATTTCATCAGCACGAAACTCAGGCCAATAAACGCCAATACAATCAACGGCGCGACAAATCGGTAGCGCACCGAAAACGTCACCACCTGACGGTAACGCGCTTCCAGCCTGCCGAACATGCCATCAACCCAAACATTAAACTTGCTCGGCTTCACATTGGCTTTCAGCAGCTTACTACCCAGTACCGGGCTGAGAGTCAGGGCAACCAGAGACGAGAAGATAACCGATACCGCCAGCAACACTGAAAATTCAGTAAAAAGCGGACCAACCATGCCATCCATAAAGGAAATAGGCAGGAAGACCATTACCAGTACAACCGTTGTTGCCACAACGGCAAACCCGACTTCACGCGTCCCTTTATAGGCGGCCAGCAATGGTGGCTCACCTTTTTCGATATGGTGATAGATATTTTCCACCACCACGATGGCATCATCGACCACGAGGCCTATAGCCAAAATCAGCGCCATCAGGGTCAGCAGGTTAATCGAAAAGCCGAAGAAATACGCCACCATAAAGGCAGAGATCAGCGAGACGGGTACGGTAATGGCAGGGATCAGAGTCGCCCTTGCCTGCCCAATGAAGATGTACAACACCAACACCACCAGCAAACCAGTTACAAATAGAGTGCTGTAGACTTCACTGATCGAACGGTCGATAAACACGGTAGAATCATAATCGACATACAACGAGGTCCCTTCGGGAACAAACCGCTGCATACGTTCAACTTCAGCATGCACGTCAGAAGCAACATTCAACGGGTTGGCATCGGTCATGGTGACCATGCCAAGACTTAGGTTGGAGACTCCGTTATTTTTAAAGGTGGCATTTTCGTTCTGAGCCCCGATCGACACCTTGGCGACATCTTTCAGATAAATGGGAGTTCCATCATCGGCAGTCCGCACCACCAGATAGGAAAAATCATCTGGCGTACGATACAAGCGTGCCGTTCGTACCGACATCGTCGTGGTATCGTTACGCACTTCACCGCCAGGAAGCTCAACATTCTCATCATTGAGCGCATCAACGATGTCTTTAGTTGTCACTCCTCGCCCGGCCATCTGCTCCGGCAGCAACTTCACATACATCACCCGATACAGGGCGCCGCTTAATTGCACCGAGCTGACACCATTAATCAGGCTGAAGCGGTCCATCAGAACCCTCTCGGCATAGTCCGTCAGCTGAGTTCTATCCATGGTGCTTGAGGTCAAATTGATGTAGACCGCTGGCTCATCGGATCCGTTGTCTTTTGACACCACAGGATCATCGGCTTCGTCAGGCAAGCGACGCTGGGCCCGGGAAACAGCATCTCGGACATCACTGACACCTTCGGTCAGGTTCCACCCCATCTCAAACTCCACCTTGATCCGGGAAGAGCCATTACGAGTCGTCGAGGTAATACTGTCAATCCCGCTGATCCCCCCCGACAGCTGATCTTCCAGTACCGTCGTCACCCGGCTTTCCATTATGGACGCTGACGCCCCCCCCTCATAGCTGGTCGAGATACTGACCACCGGGTTTTCAACGTCAGGCATTTCCCGGACAGACAACTTAGTAAAAGAAACAATACCGAAGACACACAGGAGCAAGCTTAAAACAATAGCCACAACCGGGCGCTTAACGGAGATATCTGATAACCACATTAAGCACTGTCTCCCGAGGCAAGTAGCTGCTGATCCGTCAAATCATCAACCTTAGTTCCGTCCCGCATATTAACTAGCCCCCCCTGCACAACAATACGGTCGCCAATATTAATACCGGACTCAATCACCACCTCGTTATCAACACGGGCTCCGAGCGTCACTTCTGTCCGGCGGGCAATATTCTGCCCATCAACCAAGTAGACAAATCGCTTGGTGCCGGAATACTCCAATGCCTGCACGGGAATGATGGCAGCATCTTGCGGAGTAAAACCAATCGTTGCAGCCATTAGCATGCCAGGCTTTAGTTTATTATCGGTATTATTGATATTCACCCGCACTTTTATATTGAGCGAGTCTGCCTGAACCCGGGAATCTATGGCCTGGATTTCTCCCATAAACTCACGCCCCGGCCATGCCTGGCTGGTTGCCGTCACCGACATTCCTTCAGCCATAAAAGAGAGGTACTGCTCAGGCACCTGAATGTCCAGGCGCATTGCAGAGAGATCATCAAGAGAAAACAACTCACTGCCAACTGTTAGCATGTGGCCCGGGCTGATATCAATTAGTCCAATAGTACCGGCAAAAGGTGCATTAATGGCGTGATCATCGAGCTCGGCTTTCGCCGCCTTCAGTCTGGCAGCGGCAATGCTTACGCTGGCCAATTGGGCATCGATTTCTGTTTGGGTGATCGCACCACGCTTAACCAGACTTTTGAATTCGCTGTATTTTCGCTTTTCATTCGTAAGATACGCCAATGCTTCTTCGTAGGCCGCCCCGTGCTTTGGCATCATCAAGCTGAACCAGCAGAGCTCCTTTAGCCACTTGGCTATTAACACCAACGACAATATTATCGACCTTGGCAGCAACCTGAGTGGCAACATTCACTGATCGCTGTGCTTCCAATTTACCGATCAACGCCAGCGATTGGGCAACGGGATGAGAATAGACCTCTCCGGTCGTAACTGGAATAAGCCTGACGGCCCTCGGTCCTGTTTTTTTCTCAGCAGCATGAGATTCGCCCTGAAAATACAAAAAACCACCACCTGACAGAGCAGCAGTTACCAATGCTACTACAAGGATTTTTTTCATGATAAAAAACGCCTAAAGAAAACTGGTTGAATAATATCGAAACCAGAGCGTAAACGGGGTAAAGAAATGTAAAGTTACGCAATAATACGTTCATCTGTCCGGAATCTGGTGCGAACAAACTGGCTGTAATGTCCTGACAACCAACAATATGATGAAAATAACAGCATGCAGACAGAATTTCGCAGGAAAAGGGTTTACAGCAACGTATTGTTTGATATTATCCGCACCGCACTTGTGGAGGGGGTTCCCGAGTGGCCAAAGGGATCAGACTGTAAATCTGACGGCTCCGCCTTCGAAGGTTCGAAT
>LLEM01000192.1_pt1 | contig 12022 bp, 14 predicted proteins | sample 595841 | NCBI WGS metagenome assembly LLEM01 (sample SAMN02919313, study PRJNA255460) | bioreactor metagenome | biome: chemostat; feature: culture 2012_10.2; material: sediment; isolation source: day64 10degC chemostat 2012 inoculated with Wadden Sea sediment taken from... | place: Germany: Bremen ...
GCGTTGTGGTATACCAGTCTCAAAGTAGCCGTGGAGCTGGCCCGGCTGAATGATGATCTTGAGTCAGCGCTGCACTATCGCACACTGGCCGATAAGGTACAGCTTAGCTTTCAGTCAATGTTTTGGGATGAGCATAAAGAGCTGCTGGCAGATCGTTTGCGGGAAGACGATAGCCGTGATTTACAGATACGCCCCCAACCAACTGATGACATTGACTGTGCCGTTTGACGGCGGTCTGCTTGATAAAACGATTGGTGCGAAAGTCGTGAAGAAAGCAGTCAGTGAGCTGTTGTTCCCTTGGGGGATCACATCGCTGTCACAATATGATCCAGACTTTCACCCCTATCATGCTAATCGAGAGGAATACCATAAAGATGCGGCCTACCATAACGGCACGATTTGGGGGGGCTGGAATGCGGGTTTCACTGTTTCAAGTTTGGTTACCTATGGTTATGCCGATTTCGCCTATGAGCTGACAAAGGATTTATCCCGCCAGATTTTATCAATCGGCCACCGCGGTGCTATGAGTGAGAATCTCGATGCATTCCTTGGTTCTGAAGGAAAGCTGACAACGACAGGTACCTATGCACAGGCATGGTCAGTATCCGAATTTACCCGCAATGGCTATCAGGATTATATGGGCTTCGCCCCAAATTTGTTGGCTGATAAAGTGACGCTGTCACCTTGCTTGCCTTCGATGTGGCATTCTGTTCAGGCGGTATTGCGTTTTGGTGGTAACAATGCATTGAATGTCAGCTTTGATCGAGCTGAAGGTGGGGGTTGAGAGCTATCAGTTGAGCTACCTACACGCGTCAGGTGAAATGCTTGAGCTTGTGCTTATGGCAGAAGACAAGGCGAAGTATCAGCTTGAGCTTGAACTAAAGGATAAGCCAGTAACCGTCTGTTTTAATCCATTAACAGCAGAAGCTGAAATCAATGGCAAGCGAGTGGCGTTGGTCTGTGTGCAGCCAAGTTACCAAGAGCAGATTGGTCAGCTGCAGTTTGCCCAACCGGATCTTACTATCGATTTCCCGGTGTTACGGGGGGGCCAACATGTATTGCAGCAGTATGTCGAAGCCAGTGATTTGGCAAAGGCTGGGGGGGATTAAGCAAGAGTATCTGTCGGCTATTATACGCTTGTAAGGTCGAGAGATATAAATCACAAGACGCTGCTCTATGAGCAGCGTCTTGGTGTTTTGGGGCTAATCATACCGGCTTGCGGTATATAGCTGTGGTAACAGGCATAGATGAAAAAGACCAAGATGGTATTTGTTCACTCATCGATAAATACTTTTCCTTCTATCGAATAGGGCTCGTTATCATCATAGAGGTGATCATCTCCTTTGAGCTTTTTGATTTTGGTTTCAAGTGCTTTGGCCTCCTGAAAGTTTCCTTCCTGATAAGCCATATAGATCCGTTGTTCGATATCTTCAATTCTGTCGTGGCTGCTCATGTAATGATCCTCCATCAAAGATACGTCTAGATATCTTAACCGGGTGATTACTTGTTTGAGTGGCACCACTGGTGATGCCAAAGCTTTCCTACCTGTTTAAGTTTAGGTGTGAAGGGGGGCCCGCCCTCCACATAAAAACAACCCTGTTATTATTAAAGTCTAACGAGTATTGAGTTGTCTGATCATATGCGGATAGCGCCTGGCCCAGGCACTTTCACTGTGAATGGCACCTTCTTCAACCAATAAGCTGCAATGTAGTTTGTCGTCTTTGGTTTTGAGGAGCTGATGGATGCGTTTAGCCCCCTTCGAGATAGACAGAAGCAAAAGCACTAATTGAGTGATCACTGGTTTCGTTTGTGCCGATATCCATATAGATATTCAGAGGATGGGTAACTGAGATTCTTTGAATGAAGTTTGTTAACGAAGCTTCCGCAAACCAGAACGCAGGTGAAAACACACCGACATTAGCAAATATGTGTTGATAATTAAGGGGCTATATATAAGCTTATCAGACCGCCCATCGAGCTGCCAGCGATGGTTGTAAATTCTCGTTCCTTACGGGTTCGATAATGCTGATCGATAAAGGGCTTGAGAGTTTCGGCAATGAAAGCGCCATAGGCTTTCCCTTCGCCTCCCAGCGTCCGTTTGATATTCCAGTCATCAAGTTCAGATACAGTCTTACAAGACCAAGGCGAGTACTCATTCATACGTCCCAAGCCATTATGTAATGGGCTGTTGTCGACAGCGACTACAATCACTCCGTCAATCTCACCTTGCGTTTGCAGAAGATCGAGGTGCTCGGCCGCTTGCCAGCTCATTCCCGAAATACAAAGCTCGGGTTCAAAGACATTTTGCCCATCATGCATGTAAATCACCGGATAGTGTTTGCTGCCGGTATCGTAATCTGCGGGCAAGTAGATACGCACAAGCCGGCGGCGACCAAGCTGGGGGCATTTCAAAGTCAGGCAGCAAGATCATGCGGTTGGGATCATAGTTCTTGGTTCGGGCATCTATTGTCACAGCGAGATCCAAATTGAAGTGATGACAGTAATAAAGCAGTAGATACAAAAAAGCGCTGTCGTTAGAAAGACAGCGCTTTGGGTCTAGGGGGAAAGAGGGCTCTTATACGCCAGGCTCTTTGAATAGGCGGCGACAAGATCGGCCGTCGCTATGGAACAGGTGACAACGATGCGCTGGGAGACCAATCTTAAAGGAATCACCTGCTTCAATATCTAGCGTATCAGGGGCGACGGTAGATGAAGTCAGCATCCATATGGTCTAGGTGAATATAAGCCTGCGTTTCATAGCCTAGCTTCTCGACAACCTGAACCTTACCTTCGACACAAGCGTCACCTTCCTCACATGGAACGAGATGCTCGGGACGGATACCTAGTGACATGCGGTCACCCTTATTAACGGTAGTGCCGTCAACAGGGATCCAGAATGCATTACCATCAGCCATCTGTACCATGACTCGTTCGTCTTCTACTTGTTCAATTGCGACGCTCATGAAGTTCATTTTCGGTGAGCCGATAAAACCCGCAACGAAACGGTTCTCGGGGATAGTGATATAGCTCTAGAGGTTTACCAACCTGAGAGACATAACCATCATCAAGAACCACAATTTTCTCAGCCATGGTCATCGCTTCTATCTGATCGTGCGTTACGTAGATCATGGTAGAGCCCAGTTGCTTGTGCAATTTGGCAATTTCAATGCGCATCTGAACACGAAGGGCGGCATCAAGGTTAGATAGCGGCTCATCCAGTAGGAAAACATCTGGCTGTGAGACAAGCGTACGACCGATAGCAACACGTTGACGCTGACCACCAGAAAGAGCTTTAGGTTGGCGTTCAAGCAGGTGACCAAGCTGAAGGATATCAGCTGCGTGATCGACTCGCTTTTTAATCAGATCTTTGTCAGCCTTGGCAAGCTTCATACCGAAAGACATGTTGTCAAACAGGTTTAAGTGCGGATAAAGCGCATAAGACTGGAATACCATGCCCACACCGCGCTCTGAAGGAGGAACATCATTCATTCGCTCCTCACCGATGTATAGGTCACCTGATGTAATATCTTCCAAACCAGCGATACAACGAAGAAGGGTAGACTTACCACAGCCTGATGGCCCTACAAATACAACGAATTCGCCGTCGGCAATATCGAGATCAACATTTTTGGAAATCAGGTTATCTCCATATGCTTTACATACATTTCGTAAAGTGACACTCGTCATCGAGCCTATTCCTCTAAGTTTGTTGTAGCCTGCAAGGCATGTTCATACGGCATAGTATTCATGCCAGGCCTTACGGGTAAAGAATTTTTAGGTGTAGAGAAGAAAAAAATGGGTAGCGTGAGTATCACCCAGGCAGTGGAATGAATAGCTACCCTGACCAAATCCACCTTACTTACTTCCCCCCCAAGAAGCAAAGCGGTGCTGTCGTTTCCAATTAAAGTGGTTACTGAAAAAGTCAAAACTGCGTAAACAGAACAACTAAATTCTCTTCATCTACCCCCCCATTGGGTATGCCGCTATTCTTACGCAACTGTCACGGGGGGAAACATCCTCCTTGAGCAGAATTTAAAAGGGGGGGGATGAAGGGGGGGAGGAGTGTTTGGATCACACTTTGCTATTCCTATTGCTGATGTGGGTATTTAATCGAAGTACTATGTGCGTTGCATCACATTCAGGTGTTGTTTTTAGATCTTCGTCACTAAGCCAGCCGACGCAGATCACGCTTTTAAATCTCAAGGTGAGGGGGCGTAGGTCTCAGGATGATGCCGAGTGCTGATTCCTGGTAGATGATACACCCTGCAAATTGTGCTGGAGAGGAGTCTCTGCGGCACAGCATATAACAATCATGAAGGATGTTAAAAATGAAGAAAGTCCTCAGCACTGTAGCTTTTTGTACCCTTGCCGCTCTTGGCTCAGTAAATGCACATGCCGCGATTGAAGAAGGTCAACTTACTATCTGGATCAATGGCGATAAAGGTTATAACGGCCTGGCTGAAGTAGGTAAGCAGTTCGAAGAAGACACAGGTGTTAAAGTAACAGTTGCTTTCCCTGATGGCCTGTCTGAGAAATTCCCTCAGGTTGCAGCAGCAGGTGATGGTCCGGATATCGTGTTCTGGGCACACGACCGTTTCGGTGGCTACGCTAAATCTGGCCTGTTGGCTGAAGTGAAGCCATCTAAAGAAGTAAAAGACAAAATCATTGATTTCACTTGGGATGCTGTTCAGTACGAGGGTAAGTACATTGGCTACCCTGTTGCGGTTGAAGCACTTTCTCTGATTTATAACAAGGATCTTGTTAAGAACCCACCTAAGAACTGGGAAGACGTTGAAGCGCTAGATAAAAAGCTTCAGAAAGATGGCAAGAAAGCCATCATGTGGAACCTGAAAGAACCGTACTTCACATGGCCAGTGCTGTCTGCTGATGGTGGTTACGCGTTCAAGTTCACTGCTGAAGGCTACGATGTGAAAGATGTGGGTGTGAACAACGCCGGTGCCAAACGTGGTATGAACTTCATCAAGTCACTGGTTGACAAGAAAGTGATCTCGCCAGATATGGACTACAGCGTATCTGAAGCTGAGTTCAACAAAGGTAATGTGGCAATGACTATCAACGGCCCATGGTCTTGGGGTAACGTCGAGAAGTCAGGCATTAACTATGGTGTTGCTGTTCTGCCTAAGTTGAACGGTAGCCCGTCTAAGCCATTCGTCGGTATTCTGACTGCGGGTATCAGCTCTGCGTCACCAAACCAGGATCTAGCGGTTGAGTTCATCGAAAACTACCTTCTTACAGATGAAGGTCTAGGTAAAGTAAATGATGACAAGCCACTAGGCGCAGTAGCTCTGAAATCATTCCAGAAGACACTAGACAAAGATGTTCGTATTGCCGCTACTATGGATAATGCAATGAACGGTGAAATCATGCCAAACGTTCCACAGATGGCAGCATTCTGGTACGCACAGGGTAATGCAATCAAGAACGTTGTTGACGGTCGTCAGGACATTGATGGCGCGTTAGACGAAGCCGCTGGTCACATGCTTAAGTAATACCTTTTTGCGGGGAGGGGTAACTCTCCCCCCCATTTTATTGTCATTTTTTGCTAGCAAGGAGCTGAGATGCAGTCAGTTCAAGGTGCAGGACTTTTGGAACCACAACAGGAAAGTCCTAAATTAAATTATCGCAAGTGGCTGAAATGGTCGCTTCTGGGCATGATCGGCGCAGTTAATGGTTATGCTACCGTATTAATGTATGCACAAGGCGAAATGCCTTTTGCACTTCTTACCGTTGTCCTAACCGCACTTGCTCTTTATATTTTTGGAAGCAACAAAACTTACGCCCACCGTTACATTTTCCCTGGCGTTGCAGGGATGCTCATTTTCATTATTTTTCCATTGGTGTATACCGTTGGGCTTGCTTTTACAAACTACAGTGCATCGAATCAGCTATCTCTGGAAAGAACGCAGGATGTTCTGGAACAGAGAAGCTTTCAGTCTGGCGAAAGCTATCGCTTTGACTTGTACAAAGTGGATAACGGCCATCAGCTGTTGATTAACGCGAATGGTGATCTACTGGCTTCTGATGTTTTTGATATTGCAGCCCCGACGTCGGAAGCGATAGCTCTTCGTGAAGTTGATAGTATTCAGGGTGAGAAAGAGAAGATCAAAGCGATCGTTAAAAACCGTGCGAACTTGTCGAAAGTTGAGCTGGTTATGCCTAGCGGTCATGAGATCAGAATGAGCGGCCTGCGCAAGTTTGCAGCCGATACCCCTCTGTTTACTCTTCAGGAAGATGGCCTGAGTATGATGAATAATCAAACTCAGCAGCTATACAAGCCGAATATGGAGGTAGGTTTCTACCAGCCTGTTGATGCTGACGGTAACTTTGTCGGCAAGACTATTTCTCCGGGGGTTTTGCTGTAGGTGTTGGTACGGCTAACTTCGAGCGAGTGATGACGGATGATGGTATTAAAGAACCTTTCATCGGTATCTTTATCTGGACTGTTGTTTTTGCTTTCTTGGCGGTTGCGTTAACATTGGCTTTAGGCATGGTACTAGCGTGTCTTGTTCAGTGGGAGCCATTAAAAGGCAGCAGCATTTATCGCGTACTTCTTATTCTTCCTTATGCGGTACCAGCATTTATTTCCATCTTGATATTCAAAGGTTTGTTTAATCAGAGCTTTGGTGAAATCAACTTGTTCCTTGAAGCAATATTCGGTATTAAGCCATCGTGGTTCTCTGACCCAATCATGGCGCGTGTAATGGTTGTGTTGGTGAATACCTGGTTAGGTTTCCCTTACATGATGATTCTGTGTATGGGGTCTGTTGAAATCCATACCGTCTGATTTATACGAAGCGTCGGCTATCGATGGTGCCGGTCCGATTCAGAACTTCTTTACAATCACGCTTCCAATGCTTATTAAGCCGTTGACACCGCTGCTTATTGCTAGCTTTGCCTTTAACTTCAACAACTTTGTAATGATTCAGCTATTGACTGCTGGTGGTCCAAATATGGTAGGTACCTCAGAACCTGCTGGTTACACGGATTTGCTTGTAAGTTATACCTACCGTATCGCTTTCGAAGGCGGTGGCGGTCAAGATTTTGGTCTTGCTGGTGCAATCGCAACAATTATTTTCTTATTGGTGGGTGGTATGGCACTACTTAATCTTCGATTCACTAAGCTTTCACAAGACTAAGGAGAGATATTATGGCTATGGTTCCATCTAAGTCATTGAAATACAGAGTTTGGGCAACGCACATCGGCCTGTGTATTTTCTTATCAATGATTATCTTTCCGCTGTTAATGATCATTGCGATTTCATTCCGTGAAGGTAACTTTGCCGGTGGTGAGATAATTCCAACTAACCCAACATTGGATCACTGGCGCCTGGCCTTAGGTTTTGCAGTAACTAACAGTGATGGTACGGTAACACCACCACCTTTCCCTGTGCTGCTATGGCTGTGGAATACGGTGAAAGTTGCAGGTATTACATCAATTATCATTGTTGCTCTGTCGACAACCAGTGCTTATGCATTTGCCCCGTATGCGCTTTAAAGGTAAAGACACAATCCTTAAAGGGATGATGATTTTCCAGATGTTCCCTGCAGTACTTGCGTTGGTTGCTCTGTATGCATTGTTTGACCGTCTAGGCCAATACATTCCGTTCATGGGTCTGAATACGCATGGTGGCTTGATCTTTTCTTATCTGGGGGGGATTGCTCTTCACGTATGGACTATCAAAGGCTACTTTGAAACGATTGATGTTTCACTTGAAGAAGCAGCAGCACTTGATGGTGCAACGCCATGGCAAGCATTCCGTTATGTTCTGCTCCCATTATCAGTGCCAATTCTAGCGGTTGTTTTCATCCTGTCGTTTATCGGTCTGGTTGGAGAAGTGCCAGTGGCATCGTTGCTACTAACGGATGTAAATAATTACACTCTAGCAGTAGGCATGCAGCAGTATCTATATCCTCAGAACTACCTATGGGGGGGTGATTTTGCAGCGGCAGCGGTACTATCAGCAATTCCTATTACTATCGTGTTCTTGCTAGCTCAGAAATTCCTAGTAGGTGGTTTGACTGCAGGTGGCGTGAAAGGTTAATTTTCAATAGCTTTAATACGAAAGGCTTGTCTTCCAGACAAGCCTTTTTTGTTTTTCAGCGTCCCTAAAATCAACGGTATTCCTTCACGGCCAGAAAATTCCCTTAATATGCCGAGTGTATTACTTGCTGTTTGATAATTTGCAGGAGGCAGCTTAGTTGTGCGTTAGGGTGCATATTTCTATGTAAGATAAATTGCTCATGAGCAATTGTTCGTGATTCGGTATTAATAACATCCTACACGGTAGTTGCAGTACAGAGTAGATAACTGTGAAGGGTATAGAATAATCATCGAGTCACTGTTTTTTTTGTTTTAAAGCGTCACATTGGCTGCTACTATAATTCGCATAAGGAATTAATTTTTTTGAGCTCTTTACCCGTGATTGATTTTGAGTCAGGTGAGCTGATTTTGATTCGGTAATAGGGTTCAGGAAATAGGATTTAGTCGGAAGCTCGAAGATACAGTTGTTTCCTGACGAGTGTTTAGAATAACAATAAGGCTCATTCTGCTTATGATGAGCTACTCCCAAGTGCAGTTCCTAACTTTGGTTTGGCCGCCGATCTGTTAGAGCACTCTGTACTTAATCTTATATTGGCGTTGCTGCATAGCTGGACTTACTCTTCTGCTAGCAATAGGAAAAGAGAAGTTTTATTGGTAACCGATACCCCGATGAGAATTCATCGGGTTTTTTATTTCCTTTTCTCAAGCAATTATTGGCTCAGTTTATTCCGGCCAGATTTTTTTGCTTTATAAAGTGCTTCATCAGCAGCTTTTAGAACCGTTGTCGGATTGTGGTCGGGAAAGCTGTCTGCAAGACCGATGCTAACCGTGACTTTCACCGTCTCTTGCTTGTGCGATTTTGTACGCAGTTTAGCGCCTTTCTGGTCGTTTGAAGGCCGCTCGTCGTATTGGCGAATACTCATTTCATAATGGGCGATGTCTTGCCTCAGTTGCTCAAGGTGTTCGGTACACTGGCTGCTTTCTTTTCCTTTAAACAAGATAGTGAACTCCTCACCGCCGTAACGGAAGACCTCTGCACCACCTTTAACCTGCTGCATAAATTGGGCAACCAGCCTCAAGACATCATCACCGGTTTTGTGGCCATGCGTATCGTTGAATTTTTTGAAGTGGTCAATATCAAGCATAGCGAGAGTGTAGGTTCTTCCTAGGTGTTTCAGCTCTGTTTCAAGCGCTCGGCGGCCAGGGATCCCTGTTAGCTGATCGACATAGGCCAGCTCATGACTGCATGTAATGAGGTTAAGGAGCAGCAGCACGGCAGCTACCGAAAATGCCGTCGATGAAATAAAGTCTTGGTCGAATGCACTGAAAGTAATGCCGGCAAACAGCAAGCTAGTGAATATGGCCTGATCATACCCCTTGGTTGCGTTTGAGAATTGCAGACGCGCAGGCTAGGCCGATGCTAGATATAGAAGTATCAGCAATACCGGCAGGGGAGAGACATCAGGTAATGCGTAAAGATAGCTATTCCACAGCTCGCTTAGGTTTTGGTCGGTAAAGTGATTCACAACCAATGTACCCCAAGCGACCTGAGAAATGAGAAATATCAGGTAGCCTGTTCCAAAGCGGGGAAAAGAGGCGCCGTTCAGGTAGGAGGTGAAGCTGTAACAGGTTCAATGGCAGTAAAGTTGCCAATAAGACATATATGATATGCGTTTGATTATCCGAAAGCGGAGATTGTAAGTAATTCTGAATGATGTAGAACGCCATCATCATCAGCAGGGCCGTGAGGGCAGTCTTCCCTTGGTTAAATGGTTGGCTTAGTAGAATAACGAGGCTTAACAATATGTAAGGAAGTACAAGCAATAACCCGCGGTAAGGGGAAAAGCTAGTCAGCACCGGTTCTAATGACATAATCATCAGAACAGCGAGTAATAACGGTAATCCGAAGCGAACCCCTGCGCTTCTAAATATTGCAAATGAAATTGATGGCATTACAACCTGTTTCTCTACTTAAGGGCGCATCATTACGAATTTAGTTCATCGTCATCGTCTGGTCAGAAAAACTGGCTTACCGAGCAAGCAGCAGAATATGACCCCTTATATTTCTATCGAGGGAGCTTTCTTTACTCCCTTGAATATATCTATCGTAAGTAAATTGAATTACTTGATAAGAAAAGGAAATAATTTCTTAATTTGTTCGGAAGATAAACTCTCGACACATTTTATATTCTGGCCTGGTATACCTTCCGGATCCGGATAGTGCTTCAGCACCTTCTCCATGCTGGCTTCACGGATCAAATGGAAGATAGGAAACGGAGACCGGTTCGTCAGGTTCTCGGCATCATCAGGCTGGGTACCATAGAAGCAATAATCAGGATGAAAGCTTGCAATTTGATAGGTGCCTTCTTTGCCTGTTTGGATAATCAGGGCATCGACTAGATCGAGAAATTGATTGTAGTCATCAAACTCCTCAAAGAGATTAGGGGGGGCAACAACAAGTGTAGTTTCTAGCGCCTCGGCAGAAGTCTCATCCAGCTCTTTTAATTGCTGGTAAATCTCTTCCAGTAACTGATCTTCGGCTTTGGTTTCACATATGTGAATTTTTATCTGCTTATTGCGGTTTGGCTTGGCTGCGAAAGGGCATAGGTTGAGACCAATCACCACATCTTCCAACCATTGTTGAACTTGTTGAATAGCGTCTGATTTTACTGCGTCTGACATTGCTGACTCGATGTACTGCTTAAAATAATTATTGGCTAAGAGTAACAAGATTGAGCCAGAAAGAAAGTGGAATGGCACATGGTAGACATTAAAAAGGGCCAGTAACGACTGGCCCTTTTTATGAGGAAAAAGTGAATTATGCTTTTTCTTCAGTTGTTTGTTGCTCTGCTTCCCCTTCGGTCGTCGGAGCTGGGAATTCTTTCACTGGTTTGGCTACCAGCTGGCGGGTTACACTGCGGATTTCCGACAGCTTAACCTCAAAAGAATCGCCTAATTGATATTCTTTAACTTTATCAATATTGATGATACCAAGTTCGCCGTTACATTCGATGCGCTGTTTGTTATCCAGGATCAAAGGAGCAGGAATAAAGGCCGCAGCACCGTTTTCTAACAGACGTACACGCATACCTGCACGGTTGATATCAAAAATTTCAGCGGTAAATACAGTTTCATCCTTGACAGCATCTTTCAGCAAGCGAACGTATAACCAATCTGAAACATCACGCTCAGCCATGCGGTGGCGACGACGGTGATTGGCTATCTCTTCGCCGACAGAATCATCAGGCCTTTGTGTTGGCTCGTTACCAGAAATAAGCGCTTTAAGCAGACGATGGTTAATCATGTCACCGTATTTACGGATAGGTGATGTCCACGTTGCGTATACATCCAGCCCCATTGCGTAATGAGGTGCAGGCGTATTTCCAACTTCACTGTATGCCTGGAACTTGCGGAGGCGATTGTCGAGGTAAGTGGTTTCCTGAGCATTCAACCAGCGGCGTAGGGTACTGAAACCTTCCAGCGTAGTAAGCTGTTCCTTTTCGAACGGTGCTTCTGCGTTTCGTAGGAAGTCCATGGCCGTATCCAGCTTCTCTGGATTGAAACCATTGTGGTAGTTAAATACACCCATACCGAATTTTTCTTGCAATACGCGGCCGGCACAGATGTTTGCAGTGATCATAGCTTCTTCGATCATACGGTTCGCGGTGCGGCGAGGATCGGTATGAATAGCAACAACATCATTATCTGCGCTAAGCTCAAAACGATAATCGGGACGGTCTGGGAAGACAACGGCGTTGTTGGCACGCCAGTCGCTACGTACATTGGCAAAGCCTTGCAGCGCCTTCACTTGCTCTGCGATAACAGCGTTTGGTGCCCAGCTGTCACATTGACCATTTTCAAGTAGGTCGGAGACATTATCATAAGCCAAACGGGCCTGTGATTTAATCCATGCGGCAAAGAAACGAATATCGTCCTGAATAATACCGTCTTTATCGACAG
>LLEM01000193.1_pt1 | contig 11996 bp, 14 predicted proteins | sample 595841 | NCBI WGS metagenome assembly LLEM01 (sample SAMN02919313, study PRJNA255460) | bioreactor metagenome | biome: chemostat; feature: culture 2012_10.2; material: sediment; isolation source: day64 10degC chemostat 2012 inoculated with Wadden Sea sediment taken from... | place: Germany: Bremen ...
GAATCCGGGCCATTATGACGACCTGCGAATTCCTTATCGTCACTTAATGCATTTAGAAGAGTCATGTCGGTCATGGTTCTTTCCTGAACAGTTACTGCCTATTACACCTGAGCATGATGCAATAGTGGGAAGTCATCGAGAGTAAGTTGAAAAACGGCTTTTAAGCGGAAATTATTTTTCTCGGTACTTAAAAGCGATATTCACTTAGTCCTCGTCGATAGACGCTAGGTATTTCTCGCCGTCGATAAGCTTGCTTAGCTCTTCAACATCAGCCACTTTGATCTTAGCAATCCAGCCGCCTTCGTATGGTTCTTCGTTAATCAGCTCTGGGCTGTCTTCCAGCTCTTCGTTGATTTCAACAATTTCACCGGTTACTGGCGCATAGATGTCAGAGGCTGCTTTTACAGATTCAACTAGAGAGAAAGTCTCACCAGCTTCTGTTGAGTCACCAACTTCTGGAAGATCAACGAATACAACGTCACCAAGTAGGCCCTGAGCGTGGTTAGAGATACCCATAGTGATAGTGCCGTCACCGTTGTCGCGTACCCACTCATGGCTTTCAGCGAACTTCAATGTATTTTCCATTTTTACTCCTTGCGCAATGCTTCCGCAGATTTTGTTTATTTTTACAGGCCCGTATAAAAGGCATCGGGCCACAGATTTTCGGTTTGTATCAATCAATAATCGTAGAGGATTACTGATATAGCGGGAAACGGCTGCATAGTTTCTGCACTTGCTGTTTCACACGCTGCTCAACTTCACTGTTGTCTTCTGGGTTGGCAACCAGCCCATCAAGTACGTCACCAATCCACTCACCAATCTGTTTGAACTCGTCAGAGCCAAAACCACGGCTTGTACCGGCTGGTGTACCAAGACGGATGCCTGATGTAACCATAGGCTTTTCTGAATCGAATGGGATACCATTCTTATTACAGGTGATACCTGCACGCTCCAGAGCTTCTTCTGTCTGATTTCCCTTTAGACCCTTCGGACGAAGGTCAACCAGCATCAGGTGAGTATCTGTACCATCAGTAACAATATCGCAACCGCGAGCTTGCAGGACTTCCGCTAACACTTTCGCGTTGTTGATCACATTTTTAATGTACAGTTTGAATTCTGGCTCTAGGGCTTCGCCAAGAGCAACGGCTTTACCAGCAATAACATGCATCAACGGACCACCCTGAAGGCCAGGGAAAACCGCTGAGTTGATTTTTTTGTTAATGTCTTCGTGGTTAGTCAGGATCATACCGCCGCGTGGGCCGCGCAATGTCTTGTGTGTTGTCGTAGTAACAACGTGTGCGTGCGGAATTGGATTCGAGTGTTCACCCGCAGCAATTAGACCGGCAATGTGTGCCATATCAACCATTAGGTATGCGCCAACCTCATCGGCAATCGCACGGAACTTGGCAAAGTCAATTTTACGAGGAATAGCAGAGCCACCAGCGATGATCATTTTTGGCTGGCTTTCAATAGCAAGCTCACGAACTTGATCGTAGTCGATTTCGTAATTGTCTTTGCTAACACCGTATTGAACCGCATTGAACCACTTGCCGGAAAGGGCAGGGCGAGCACCGTGAGTTAAGTGGCCACCAGCATCCAGAGACATACCTAGGATGGTGTCGCCCGGCTTAAGCAGTGCGAGCATCACTGCACCATTGGCCTGGGCGCCAGAGTGTGGCTGAACGTTCACGTACTCGCACTGGAAAAGTTGTTTGGCACGAGCAATGGCGATTTTTTCAACTTCGTCGACATGTTCACAGCACCGTAGTAACGGCGACCGGCATAGCCTTCGGCGTATTTGTTAGTTAAACAGCTACCTTGTGCTTGCATAACCGCTTTAGAAACGATGTTTTCAGAGGCGATCAGTTCGATTTGCTGGTTCTGGCGGTTCAGCTCAGCTCGATGCCAGCATTAACTGCTCCATCCACCTGAGCAAGGTTGGTGGAGAAGAACATTTCTAAATCGTGGTTTTGGTATGAAGCTTTCATTTCACGTTATCCTCAAGTGCGCCCTAGTGGGTGTTCCATTGTCCAGAGCCATTGGCTGTATTGTAGTTATGGATAATGTCTGCAGCTTATTGCCTCAATCAGACGAAAATATGACGGTGAATTTCTAACTGACCCTAACAACTGCGTAACATACCTTTCTATAGATAGCCGATCAAACGGAAATTTCCAATAGTGGAACATCGTCCACTTTAGTGTCGAGCATTTTAAGCAAACGTTTGCGTCCTGTCATGCATATTTCATTCAGAAGGCCAATTTCTTAGTCAATTTACCTGTGTGTAGTGTTATTGCGAAGTAGTTAATAATGATAACAAGCCCAGTAGCTATAAGGCTTTTGTAAGAATTCCCTCTATGAGGTAGTGTGGGAGAAAGGAATGTGCCGCAGTACAATTATTGGGCTATTAAGCGGTGAAAAAGGCATCGAAAAAATAAAAGTTTCCTTTTGGAAACTTTGTTTCAAATATGATGCATCGGTCAAACTTTTTTATTGGTATGACTTTTAAGTTTCCGATCGGCTATGCCAAAATGAAGTAACAGTAGTACCAAGGAGGGAAATAATGAGTGATGAACAACAGGTGGATACCTATCCATCGATGACGGTAGCTAAAGAACATGGCACTGATAGAGATGAGAAAATTGAGCCGCTGAAACTTGGTAAGCGGTTAAAGGAAATCCGGATGGCCCATGGGCTAACATTGGAAGAAGCCAGTAAGCGTACCGGGCTGGCCCGTTCGACGCTGTCTAAAATTGAGAACGAGCAGATTTCCCCCCACGTTCCAGGCGATGCAAAAGCTGGCTGGTGGGCTAGAAATCGATATTCCTCAGCTGTTTGCACCACCAAAGCAGATAAAAGCAACGGGTCGCAGAGATATCACCCGCCAGGATGAGGGTAAACCGCATCCAACGACAACGTATGAGCATGAGCTGCTGGCAACGCAGCTGACCAAGAAAAAGATGATGCCGTTTAAGTCACGGGTACGAGCTCGCCAGTTTGAGGACTATTCGGACTGGATCCGCCATGACGGTGAAGAGTTCTTGCTGGTGCTGTCGGGCGAGATCACTTTTTTCTCTGAGTTCTATGAACCGGTGAAGCTGAGCGAAGGCGATTCGGTGTATTACGATGCCACCATGGGACATATGTTGGTATCAATCAGCGATGAAGATGCACACATTCTTTGGGTAACGGCATCGTGACGTCAGCGTAAAGGGCGATTATTTGGCAATGGACTATGATGTTTATTGCCTTACCGATCGTGATATGTCCGGGTGGACATCGACAACCCTAAAATGGGTGATATTGGCTATTAACAACTGCGCAATGATCGTATCTCCGTTATCGTGTCGGTAGTTTTGGAATGACTGTAAACTCAGGCAAAAGGAAATTATTTGCACTTATGTGAAATTATGTGATGCAGCGCAGTTTGATCTGCGAGAAACTTTGTTTACTATAGGAAACTTGGTTTAACATAGTCGCAACAAGTGATGTGGAAAATAGCCGCATGCTCGCGGTTCACGGAGTATAAACGTATGTCCCAAGAATTACTGGTAACACCTCTGCACGCTCTTCATGTTGAGATGGGCGCGAAAATGGTTCCTTTTGCTGGCTACGACATGCCTGTTCAATACGCATTAGGTGTTCGCAAAGAGCATATCCACTGCCGTGAAGCAGCCGGTCTGTTTGATGTTTCACATATGGGTCAGCTTCGCCTTCATGGTGCCAATGCAGCGAAAGCCATAGAAGCACTCGTTCCTGTCGATATTATTGACCTGCCAGCAGGCAAGCAACGTTATGCATTCTTTACCAATGAGCAGGGTGGGATTTTAGACGATCTGATGGTGACTAATTTCGGCGATCACCTGTTTGTCGTGGTGAATGCCGCATGTAAAGACCAAGATATTGCCCACATCAAAGCACACTTACCTGAAGACGTTGAGATGGAGCTGATCGACGATCGTGCATTGCTTGCCCTGCAAGGACCGAAAGCAGCAGAGGTACTGGCTCGTTTGAATCCAGCTGTGAGTGACATGCTGTTTATGGATGCCGTTTCTATTGATCTGCTTGGCGCAGAGTGTTTTGTAAGCCGTTCTGGCTATACCGGTGAAGATGGCTATGAAATTTCTGTACCGGCTGATAAAGCAGACGCATTAGCACGTGAACTACTAGCAAACACTGAAGTAGAGTGGATTGGTTTGGGCGCTCGTGATTCATTGCGTCTTGAGTGCGGTTTATGTCTATACGGTAATGATATCGATACAACAACGACGCCTGTTGAAGCCAGTCTGTTGTGGGGTATCAGCAAACCTCGCCGTGCTGACGGTGAACGTCCGGGTGGTTTCCCGGGTGCTGACCTGATCCTCGAGCAAATCCAGACGAAGGATGTCGCACGTAAGCGTATCGGTTTGCTTGGTCAGTCAAAGGCACCTGTCCGAGAAGGCAGCAAGCTGTTTGACGCCGATGACAATGAAGTTGGTATCGTCACAAGTGGTACATTTGGTCCAACTAAAGGTGCACCGGTTGCAATGGCGTACGTGAAGACTGATCTGGCTAAGATTGGCACTGAACTGTTTGCAGAAGTTCGCGGTAAGAAGTTACCGATGACTGTTGAGAAGATGCCGTTTGTACCACAGAACTACTACCGTGGTTAGTAACAACAGTTAAACTGATTGATATCCAATGAAAAGGAGCCGCTGGCTCCTTTTTTATTGAGTGTCTCATTAATAAGTTGGCATTGTGCTTGTTGATCATCTTCACTTAAAGGGGCAAAACTACCTTGGTGGAATGATGATGAAACGAAGTGCACTAGTTATTGTTGGTGTGGCTGTTCTAGTTATGGCGCCTGCACACTCAGAAACCTTGTTGATGACATATGATGAATACATGGATCGTTGTCTTAATACATATGGTGAAGACAAGGTGACCAAAAGTGTTTGTGAATCTCAATATCAGGCCATAGAGAAGAAAGAACAGGAGATGACGGCACAGGCTAGTAGTAATGAACGAAAGGCGTGGTTGACTGAATCGCCGCAAAGTGGTCAAAAAGAACGCATTAAATGAGTACATGCTTTAGATAGAACCTGTACTAATATTCAAGCGCGATAACGGGGAGGTGGGTTAAGACCTTTCTGAGCCATATATTAAAAACAGTGCAGAGATCACTGTGTATAGATACTGCTATCCGTTGACCTTTTAAAAGTACCAGCAACGTTTCTTCGCTTTCATTTTGACTGCAAGTAGCCCCCATCGCGACATATTCGGGACTGGTGTATGCTGCGATCAGCATTTTTTCATAATCATCTCTAATGTGGTTCTGGTTAATATCTTCACCGTAAAGGTTTTTATATTTTGTGTTGATAAAGAGTGGAAGCTCAATAGTACTGACTCTCCATTTTGCCAGCAACTCGAGTGCATTGTCTTGATTGCTTCTGGGGGGGTGTTGTTCAGGTTCGATTTAGCCTTCATCAGTAGTATCAACAATGTAACCTAAACAGAGGAAGACATATTGGACACCATTGTTAGTTTGTTATTTATTTTAGTTAGTGTTTATACGGTAGTTTGCGTTGTTCGTGCGTTTAAAGCTATATCGAGTTCATCTGCCGCTGGCATTGAAGGGATACTGGTAGAGCCGGGTAGTTTGTATTGCCATGCATCGAATCGGGCCAAGCTAATTAATCAATAACCCAACTAATCAATAACAGTGGAAGCTAATGTGTCATACAGTTCACTTCCTCCTTTGCTGTTAGTGAGATCATGGCGCTTGTAATACCCATCGTAGATGAGGTAATACCTTGATGTGACAACAACACGGTTGGATAAAAAGTAGCACGGCGCGTAGGCTTGGTGGCTACTGGTTGGATAAATTATGCAAAATATGCTGTTTGAAATATTGCTAGCCATTGCTGCAATAATGATTGCAATCGGGTTGTATTCAGCAGCTGTGATGGCATAAGAAAAAAGCACCGAGAGGTGCTTTTTTTGTATACCCAAGTAATTCACGCTGAAACGAGCATCTTGAGGTAACTTGGGTATATTAGTTAATTTTCGATGATCTGTATTGGAAAGGTGACTACAACCTCAACACCCTGATTATCGATACGGTTTCTCAATTGAATATCACCGTGATGGTATTGGGTGATCAGCCTGGCAATAAATAGCCCCAGCCCAAGGTGCGGCTTGGTTTGTTTCTGTTGGCTGCGGACCGATACCATTGAATTGAGCAGTTGGTCAGACATATTCTCAGGCAGTAGCGGGCCGTAGTTACCCACCGTTAGAATTGCCGATGAGCCTGCTGGATCAATGAGACTTCAATAGCATCTTTATCGTTGCTGAAATCTTCCGCATTGGCAATTAGCTTGTCCAGTAGCTGGGCGAGGTAGTCAGGTGCTCCGAAAATGAAAATGTCCGACTTTTCAGTTTGTACATCAAAAGTCTGATGCGGATAAGCCATCTGGTACCCTTGCATGCACCCTGTCACAAGCTCGTTGAGAGGGAATCGTTCTTTCTCTGCTCCCTGCAGACTCTGCTCGATACGCGTTGCTTCCGTCATGCTCGAAAGGATAGTACTTAGTCGATGTACACCATCTTGTGCTCGGGCAATATAGCGCAGCGAGTCTTCATCCTGACTATGCATTGCGAGGTTTTCTATTGAGGATCGAACGACGGCAACAGGCGTTCTCAGTTCGTGAGAAAGACGGGGGGGAAGAGAGGTTCTCCAAATAGTGGTTATACTGCCCCAGTCGGCCAACCATGGCGGCCAAACTGCGGGATAGGTCGCCAATTTCATCGGTATCTTTTGTCGGGGGGGAGATGAGCTGCTGAATGCGTCCTTGGCTATCGATGGCCTGCTCCGCTTCATCACGCAGACGACGAATTCGAGAGGAAATTTTTGAAGCAAACAAAAACAGCGTGATAGTACCTATCGCTATAATGGCCAAAATAGCATTAAAGAGTTGCTCCATTGCCCGGTTTCTTAGCGTTTGAATGCCTGCCGTAGACTCTTCGGCAATGACCGCGCCCATGACATTGTCACCGAGCCAGATGGGGTAGGCTGCCGCGAGGATCATGCTTTTCCATCTTCAGACTGGCGCCAGTGTGAATAGCCCCCGACCATTTAGAGCCTGGGAAACATGAACGCCTTTGACCAGTGCTGCATCCTTGAGGGAATCAACAAACTCGGTAGGTTCGGAAATGAGGTAACGGTAATAAAGGGGGTGGAGGATTTTTTTCTCGATGGTCGACCACCATGAGCCATCATTATCTGCATATTTAACCGATGATGACCAAACTCCGTTTGATTCCTGAATATCGCCCGTCTGCGCGAGTACACGCTGGTGGCGGTCGATAACCCAGATACGAGTACTGGTGTGTCCCATGCCTTTTAGGATCTTTTCTATTTCTGGTGAAGGCACCAGTACCGTTCCCAGCCGATTGAGATGAGAGGTATTGGAAGTGCCGATAATAGTATCGATTTCTCGATTTTGGGCGTTATTGACATCATAAAACGCAAACCCCTAGCTTATTGCCGAGAAATGAAAGCGGTAGCCTGAGTTCGATGTTGTATCCTTTGTCGGTAGTACGCCAATAGCCTTGAATTTGACTCTGTAGGATCAGGCCGCTAGAGTCGGTGATGTCATTGGTAATTTGCCACGCATTAACCCAGCCATCAGCGTGGGCTGAAACCACGTATCGGAAAAACTCACCGTCAGGGGACGTCATGGCAATGATTAGGTGGTCATTGCGATCGACACGAACGGAATTCTTTCGGCGTAGGATCGGGCTGCTATCGGTCACTTCAAAAGCGGCGTACAGGTAACCTTCATATTTGCCGACTAGATGGCGGAAACTGATACTGTTTTGGTTATATGGGCGGCGACTGAACTGAACATATTCGCGTCCGTAATGCACCATTTTGTCGTCATAATCTGTCCAGTCCATTAGCTGGCCATTGAGGGTGATCGGGTTTTGTAGCTCATATGCGTATAAGTCACGCCCTTTCCTGACGGACTGCAAAAAGCTGGCTTGAGTGCTAAATAGCTTAGGGGGGCGCTCGTTTAATGCTGTGGGCGACAGCGCGAGTTGTGCCGACCAATGTTTGTTCCTGACCCTGACGTAATAGCTTTTCCATTTCAAGAATATATTTATAGCCGACCCAGGGTAGGGTTAGCAGAAAGCTAGAAATCAGAATCACTTTTATTCTGAGGCCGATACGAAATTTAGGCATAGTATTGTTCAACCTCAGTTATGAACCCCATCGGTAGCCCCATTCCATATACCGTGTTAATACAGTCAAAGCTGTCATCATATTGCAGGAATTTTTTGCGGATCCGTTTTACATGGGACGTGATAGTGCTGTCGTCGACGACAACCTGAGCCTCATCCATTAAGTCATGGCGACTTTTGACATGACCTGGCCGTTTTGCCAATGCATAAACCATCCAGAATTCAGTGACTGTCAATTCCACCAGTTCTTTGTTCCAGAAGATCTGCATTTTGTTCTTATCGATTGTGAGCGATCCGCGCTCAATGAGGGTTTCCTGCTCGGTCGGGGGTGGCAAGAAGATCGCTGCGACGAAAAAGTGCTGCGATGCGAGCCATCAAGTGGGGGGAGACTAGTATCCTTTGTCAGGTAATCATCCGCTCCCATTCTCAGGCCGCAAACGGTATCAAAATCACTGTCTCGTGCAGTCAGGAAAATAATAGGCACGGTTGGTGATAAAGCTCGTAGTGATTGGCACAGCGAAAAGCCACCGTCAATTTCGTTCTGAAGACCGATATCAATAATGGCAAGATCCGGTAGGTTTTGCTCAAACGCAGCTTGTGCATCCGGTCGGTTGTCATACCCTTGCACGTTGTAGCCATGTTTTTTTAATACATCGATATAGTTTTCACGAATAGCAGCTTCGTCTTCGACAATCACAATTTTCTTCATGTACTACCTTAGCAGATGATTTTACGGGGTATTGGGCTGTTGATATGTGCTGACTATACAATAAAAAAAGGCCGAATAAAGCCACAAGAAGCGATTGCCATTTTTTTGCCACAATTGATCAGCATATTGCCCTTTTTCCTCCTCAAGATTGCCAGAACTAATTGGTTTAATTACCTCATCGAAACGACATCAAACTAAACCAAAAGCAAAACAAGCAGTCAGCACACTCTGAATTGATGAGGAATAAAAAATGAAAAAGCAGTTAATCTCGACACTTATTGCAACCACGCTAATGGCATCGGCAATTGCACCTGTGGCTCAAGCTTCAGAAATGCAACCTTCTGAAATTAATGCCGGTCAAGATACCTATACAGTCGGTAAGGACGAGCAGTTAATCGGCTTAGGTTCCGGTGCAGCGTTCGGGGGGGCCATTGTTGGAGGGCCTGCTGGGGGGGCGGTGATAGGTGCAATTGTCGGCGGTATTGCGGGTACAGCAATGGGACAAGAGCAGCATATCAAATCACAAGACGAAGAGATGGTAGAGCTAGCGGCGCGAAATACCGAACTTGAGCGCATCAGTCAGCGATACAACCAGTCACAAATTGAGATTGCCCGTTTACAGCAGGAAATGATTGAGCAAAGCATAGAGCGTAACACCCTTGAACAGCGTCAGATTGATTTGGCTTTAGAGATGAATGTGCACTTTCGAACCGGTTCCGCAAAGATTGAGCCGCATTTTGAAGAGCAACTTGTAGAGTTGGCAGAGCTAATGAAACAGGCTCCCGAGGTGAAATGGGAACTGTCTGGTTATGCCGACCGTCGCGGTGACAGTCTTAAAAATTACAACCTGTCACAACAACGTGTTGAAGCCGTTCGAGTGTATTTAGAACAACGTGGTGTTGAAGGTAGTCAGATCTTTGCATCGGCCTATGGTGATCAGGAACCACTAAAAGTTGAGCAAAATTTTGAAGGTGATTTCTTTGACCGTCGAGTGACACTTCGTAGCAGTCAGAGTCAGGTTCGTACCGCGAACACAAATTAAATAGGGTCGATGTAGTATGAGCCAAATGAAACCAAAAGGAGCACCTGGCTGGGTGCTTCCACTTCTCATCATTGTTCTACTTACAATGCAGTTAACGGTAAAAGCAGAAGATATTAAAGATCAGAAGATTGAGATTTTACATGGTGAAACGCTGGAGGCTTGGAATGAACTCGAGCCAGTGGCTAATAAGGAGTGCGAATAATGATTCTGGACGAACAACTATGGTTAACTGTGCTGTTGAAGCTATCAGTACTCCACTTAAGCCTCGTTTATTGCTAGATCTTGTTTATTACTGGATTCCGTTTATTGTTAGGAGAGGCAAAATGCGGATAGAAAAAAACTCGCCAGACGGCGAGTTCTTCTCATCAGCTTGCTGTTACAGTACTGCGCGTAATCGGTCTTGGACGACTTCAACCAGCAGGTCTGGCTGAAACTTGGAGATAAACCGGTCACAACCAACTTTCTTTACCATCGCCTCATTGAAGCTGCCGCTGAGCGAAGTGTTAAGGGCAATATACAGATCGCTCATCCTTGGATCGTTACGGATTTCATGGGTTAGCTTATACCCATCCATTTCTGGCATTTCGGCATCAGTGAACATCATCAAGATTTCATCGTTGATATTCTTGCCTTCATCGCACCAACCTTTTAGCAGGTTCAGTGCCATTAGACCGTCGCTGGCTTCAAGGAGCTGGAGTCCCAACTGCGATAGCGTATCGCGGATCTGTGAGCGGGCCGTAGCCGAATCATCGACAATCAAGACTTTGCGCCCATGGAAGTGGTTCACGATATTGTTATCGAGGACTTCTTCGGAGATCTGAATATCATAATCAATGATCTCAGCCAGTACCTTTTCAACGTCGATAATACTGACTAGCCTGTCAACACCATCACGTTGCAGCTTGGTAAGGGCAGTCAGGTAGTTATTTTTTCCGACTTGGCTTGGTGGTGGCTGGATATCTCGCCACGTCAAATTCTCAATGTTCATTACCTGACCAACAAGAAAGGCCTGTACCGAGCGGTTGTACTCGGTAATGATCATATTGCTTTCACCGTTTCTCTCAACCGGGCGCATACCAATAGATTGGCGCAGATCGATAACAGGGATTGACTGGCCCCGGATATTGGCAACGCCAGTAATATTAGGGTGTGAGCCAGGAAGAACGTTCAGCTTAGGTAGCTTAACGACCTCTTTGACTTTAAACACATTGATGGCAAATAGCTGTGATGAGTTCAGCTGGAAGATAAGTAACTCGAGTCGGTTTTCACCGACAAGCTGTGTACGCTGATCAACAGAATCTAAAATATTGGCCATAATTTGCTCGGCAGTTCACAAAATTATTAACATTATCATCAAATTATATGTTGTTCGCTAAGCAAAAGTCACGTGTTATATAGCGTTTCCTGATAGCATGGTAACAGGTTTAGTGGCAACTCTGTGATTATTATCGCTTTCTCACGACATTCTTTCGTCTCTGCGGACTCGGTAGTTGCTATGAGGACCACTTTTTGGTTGGCATTACTCACATTGATTTATTCTCTGGTATTGAAAGTCGTATCTGTCTGCTGCGGAGCCTTTTCGTGACGAGCTATTTCCTACCGAGACATTTTTAAACGAAAGATGTTTTATACGATTAATTTGCAGTCAAGTAATTCTCGCTGAAACGAACATCTTGAGGTGGCTTGGGTATACGTCTAATAAAAATACAGATTGTGTTTTATTATTTCACCCGCGAGACAATGGCTCGGTTTGTTTTTGAATATCATATTCAGTTTTATAGATAATTTAATAGATAAAGTCCTGAGGTAATAATTTCATGCCACCTTCGAGGTAGGAATGCTGAAAGCGAATAATGTAAATATATTTCAGTTTATGTCTATTTGATTGTAGATGTAGATTATTGCTTACTTTATTTTGTATGGAAAATAATTCACTGTAGTGTTTCAAATCAAGGAATTTTATTCTGATCATGATACGTTGAAGGAATAACAAAAAAATGATGATTTCTCTAATCATCCTTG
>LLEM01000194.1_pt1 | contig 11928 bp, 16 predicted proteins | sample 595841 | NCBI WGS metagenome assembly LLEM01 (sample SAMN02919313, study PRJNA255460) | bioreactor metagenome | biome: chemostat; feature: culture 2012_10.2; material: sediment; isolation source: day64 10degC chemostat 2012 inoculated with Wadden Sea sediment taken from... | place: Germany: Bremen ...
TGATGCACGGTCGAACGATCTTTTTTCAGCAGTCTCGCCGCCTTACTAAATGATCCCTGCTCGACGACGGCAATAAACGCCTGCAGCTGGTCAAATGAGAATCGGAGCATATTGCGATACCTTTTGTTGGGCTTTTACCAACATAACTGAGATTACATGTGTGGTGAAGTCACTAATATAGGGAACGTGACTTACCAACCTACATGACGAAGAGGTTTACCATGACAATTAACAAAACTGTTCTAGCAACCACCGTAGCCTTAGGTATGGCACTAACCGCAACTGCTGCGCAGGCCTGCTCACGTCTTATCTGGGAGACCGATGATCACGGTGTGTTTGTATCGCGTACCATGGACTGGATGGTCGAAACCCACCCGACTATCGATATTCGTGCCAAGGGGGGGCAAACCTATCGCGGCGCTGAGTCTGGTGATGAAATCAGCCAGTGGACATCGAAATACGCCTCTACCCTAGTCACGTTCTACGGCAAAGCCGGTGTTGACGGATTTAATGAAAAGGGGCCTTGCAGCCAATGCTCTCTATTTCGGAGAGGAGTCCCCCCCGGTAACTATATTGCGACCCGTCCACAACTTGAAAACTCGCGTATCGTTCCTTTCATCCTGGATAACTTTGCTACGGTCGAAGAAGCCATCGCCGGGATTAAAGATGTCCAGGTTCAGCAGTTTGAACATCATGGTGATGTATTGAAGGGTCACTACGCCATACAAGATACCAGCGGCGACTCAGCCGTGCTGGAATTCATTGACGGCCAATGGGAGATCTATCACGGCAAGCAGTACGATGTGCTGACCAATAGTCCTGAATACAGCCAGCACCTCAAGAGCTGGGAGGCACAACAGCCAAAATCACAGGATGTGGTCGACGGTGCTTTCCCCCTGCCCGGCAATGTGGCATCAGACCAACGTTTTATCTGGAACAAGTACATGCTGGATCAACTCAAGGAACCTACCAGCTACCAAAATGGACTGGCAAAGATCAACAGCTCGACTTACCACGTCCCTTTGGATGCCGCCAGCCGAGAAATTGACGGCGTAATGACAGGCTACGCAACCCAATACTCGCTGGCCTACAACCTTGATCAGAAGGTAATGAACGTTCGCTACCAGTTCGGTGATGTCTATACCCAATATGCTGTCGACTTCAACAAGCTCAATGATGGCAAGAACTACACCCTACAGGCGGATAGCCAGAACAATGTTGGCGAAGTCAGCCACCGTTTCATCCAAAAAGACGGCGTAATGGCACAATACAAGATCTAAGCCTGCCAACTTGACTGACATCGTTGCCTATCATTTCTGAGCTTTCGAACCTAAGCAATAGAGCCTGAGCTGCCCTGCTCAGGCTCTATTGTACGTGTTCACCCATAGTGTCGGTATTCATCATTATTAACCTTTATCAGTATCACCAATTCAAGATGCTGAGTACTTTTCATTATCAGAATTTATTTCCTATTCTATCCCTCAGCAACAAGAGCTATTCTTTCTCTAATCATTGTTCATACTGTACGTCAGGGATGACGAATATGGCCTTGTTAGGGTTTACAGCTCTGTTACTCGCAACCATGATGAAATTAGGATCACAATAATGAATAAAGCCCGACAAGCTGCCCTTCTAGCATCGCATTAATGTCTGCACAACATGCGACTGCCGCCGAACTGGCCGATACCATTTTCAAAAATGCCAAGGTTTACACCGACAAACCTGCCGAGGCCGTTGCTATTGCCAACGGAAAAATTCTCTATGTCGGCAGCAATCAGATAGCCGAGCGTTTGCGCCAACCACAAACTGAGGTTATCGACCTCGACGGTGCGATGCTGCTGCCGGGCTTTGTCGACAACCATAATCACGTATTCGAAGCAGCCTCGGAAGCCGGCGGGAACTGCGAGCTCAATGCCGATGCAACCCTGAACGAACAAATCCCCTACCTCAAGCAGTGTCGCAAAAGTGCTAAAAAAGGCGAATGGCTAATGGGGGGGTATGGCTTCACACTCGACCTTACCCTGAATGAAGACAATGCCGAGACGCCACTGGCAGTGCTGGACCGTATCTTCCCGGATCAACCCGTCGTTATCATGGAGCAAACCTCGCATTCTATGTGGGTAAACTCACAGGCACTGAAGCTGGCCGGAATTAGCAAAACCTCGCCAGAGCCACAAGGCGGTAAAATTCTCAAAGATCCCGATACCGGCGAACTAAACGGAATTTTGTTTGATAACGCTGGCGACATTGTGATGGAGCTAGCATGGAACAGCATGAGCAATCCGTTTAACCAAAGTTACACTGGGCTAATGAATGGACTGGAGGAAGCGGCAGCACACGGTATCACCACCATCGGCGACGGTCGGCTCTACTGGAAACGAGGATGGTATGAGGTCTGGAAAGAAGCACAAGCCAATGGCGATCTGACGGCCAGGGGTGTCACTCAGGCCGTGGATTTACCCTCAGGACAGCCAAGCATCGCAGCTCGAGTTTCTGAAAGGTATTCAGAGCCGCGATCCTGAATCATTGCTTATCGTCGATCAGGTCAAAATGTACAGCGACGGTATCCTGATCAACGGGACAGCCAAAACACTGGCGCCGTATCGGTTTACCTACATCGAGGATGAACCTTACGGCATTAACTATATCCCGCCATCGCAGATGAAAAGCTGGCTAACAGCCCTGGATAATATCGGGTACGGTGCCCATATCCATGCTATTGGCGATGGGGCGATTCGCGAGTCACTCAATGCCATTGAATTTGCCCGCGAACAAGGTGCCGACCGGGACTACACCCTGACCCATGTCGAAATGGTCAACAGCAAAGACATCAAGCGCTTCAAACCGTTGCAGGTCAACGCTGATTTTCAGGTCGGCTCGGACTATATCGCCGAACACGATCACCGCTGGGCAGAACCTTTCCTTGGCGCAAAGCGTGCCCGTTCTTTGATGCAAGTCCGCCGCCTGTACGATGCGGGGGGGCAAATGTCAGCCTGAGCAGCGACTGGAATGTTCATGACATCAATCCGCTGGTCGGCATTGCCAACAGCCTGTTGATGGGAAAAACAGGAATGCAGGATATCGATGCGGCCATTGATGCCTATACGATTAATGCCGCAGTCAGTTTGGGGGCTTGATGACATTACAGGTTCTATCGAGAAAGGTAAGTCTGCCGATCTGGTGGTTCTTGACCGTGATATTACCGAGCTAAGCCCCCCCGATAACATTGCCGACACCACAATCCTGATGACAGTACTTCAAGGTGAAATTGTGTTCGACAGCGAAGACTAGTCACGCATATTTCCCACTGCCGCCTCTCATGACTGTCAGGTTTTGAGGGGGGCTATCTAATAAAGGTATGGCTGGCCTTCATGCTTTCGATTAAGCGCTTTCCTTGTTCCGTCAGCTCCAGTCCCTGCTGCCAAACCAGTTCGACACGACGTATCATTTCTGCCTGCTCAAAATCAGTTTGAAGCACCAGCAACTGTCGGGAATCCAGCTCATTTTTGATCATATCTATCGGCAGAAACGCGAAACCCACCCCCCCGCTTTTTAACAGGTTGACCAAAGTACCTATCTCAGAGAATGCAGCGTAGCTGGGGGCTATAACCCGCTTCGGCCTCTGAAGAAATGGCCTCTCTGGTCCAGATCAGCTCTCGCTGTTCAGAAAGCTGATCTGCCGATACCGGCGTTTCCAGAGCAAGTGGATGCGTATTACCGACAACCAATACATCACAGTAGCTTCCGAGGCGGCAATATTGAGAATCGCTGTAATGCAGTACGAAAGATTCAGAGAGCAAGGCGGCATCGAGTTCATCACTGTGTAGCTGCTCAAGCAACACGTCCCTGTCGTCGGAATAGAGTTCCAAATTAATGGTCTGCGTTTCCAGGACTTCCACCAAGGCTGAGTTCAGGCATGACTGGGGGATATAATTATCAATCCCCCAGACGCAGGATCATCGGCTCGTCCCTTGCCAGTGCCGAGGCACAAGCTGTCAGTTTCTCGGCCTGGCTAACAGTATGGATAGCTCTGGGCAGCAAAATTTCTCCCGCCTCGCTAAGGCGAGTACTGTTGCCGGTACGGACAAACAGCTCTACCCCCAAAATCAACTTCCAGATCGGCTATCCACTGGCTAACCTGAGACTGGCGCTTTCCCATCTCACGAGCTGCGGCAGAAATAGACCCAAGATGTGCAGCCAGTACAAATGCTTTCAGGTGCTGAATATTCATCTACAATTCCAATTCAAGTTACGTTTCCTTTCAGTTTCAAATAACTGATATTCTAACTTTATGTACATTAACGATATTAACTTATCCTCACAGGCCGATACACTGATATACCCAAACGAAAAGCTAATGAGAAGGTGACTATGGTTGAGCCAATGATAGAGATTAATATCGCCACTACTGATGATATGGCTGCGATTGCTGCATTACACGCTTCAAGCTGGCAGGCGATATATAGAGGATTATTATCCGATGAATACCTCAGTCACGATATTTTTCCGGATCGACGAAATATCTGGCAGCAACGTTTTGCAGCGCCTGAAATCCACCAAAGGATTTTGGTTGCCCGTGAAGGAGAAAGTCTCTGCGGGTTCATCTGTATTTATCTGAATAACCACCCGGAATGGGGAACGCTGGTAGAAAACCTGCATATCAATCAAGGCTACCAGGGATTTGGGCTTGGCAAGCAGCTTTTACAATCAGCAGCCGAGCTATCCCATCAGCAGGCGCCGAACAAAGGGATGTATCTCGAAGTATTGGCTGGCAATCAAGCCGCCCAAGGCTTCTATCAAAAGCTCGGTGCATTCAATGCCAAAGCTCAGCAATGGCAGGCCCCTGACGGGCAGCAAGGTTGATGAATTTGTCTATCGCTGGCAATCCGTCTCGCCCTTATCGGCGACCAATAGAACATCAGACAAGACTAGATAAATACAGGATAAGTAAATTACATCTTTGAATAAACTGGCCCACCACCTCCTTCGGGAGGCACCCACGTTATATTCTTTGCAGGATCTTTAATGTCACAGGTCTTACAGTGAATGCAGTTTTGAGCCTCAATGACAAATCGTCTCTCATTTTTTTCTTCAACAATATTGTAGACCGCCGCAGGACAATATCGCAGTGCAGGCTCGCCATAGTCGGCTAAATTACTTGCAAGAGGAATTGCGGAATCACTCAGATGCAGATGACAGGGTTGATCAGCATCATGGTATACATTCGACATATATATGGAAGAAGCTTTATCAAAGCTTAGAATGTTATCGGGCTTTGGATACTCAATGGCGTCACATTGCGCGATAGGCATAAGCTGTGCGTGGTCTTCTTGGTTATTTCGAATCATTAGCGGTAACTTGCCACGAAAAACGTTTTGGTCAATAACATTGAAAATACCACCAACGCAATAACCAAACTTATGTATCGCTGCACTAAAATTTCGCGCAGAATAAAGTTCATCATAAACCCATGACTGTCTTAGGTTCTCAGAATATGAGACTAATTCTTGCCCCCCCTTACAACCGCCACTAACCTCTATATAAATGCTTTCAGCAGCCAGCATACCGGATTTCATCGCTGTATGGATTCCCTTGAGCTTTGCAATATTCAGTAGACCGGCTTCACACCCGATCAACAAGCCTCCCGGGAAAATCAGTTTAGGAAGCGAATGATACCCCCCTTTTGTCAATGTTCTTGCCCCCATATGAGATACGTCGGCCGCCCAGCAAGAACCTAGCAATGCTTGGATGATGTTTCATCCGCTGAAACTCATCAAATGGGCTAAGGTAAGCATTGCGGTAATCAAGATCAACAACCAACCCAACAGCTACTTGGCTGTCCTCAGTGAAATAGAGAAAGCCGCCACCGTTACTCTCACCGTTCAACGGCCAACCAAAATTATGAATAGCCAGCCCTTGCTGATGCAATTTTGGATCGATTTCCCATAACTCTTTCAGGCCAAGGCTATAATGCTGCGCATCTGCATTACGAGCAAGTTCATAGTGCTCGATTAACTGCTTCCCTAGATGGCCACGGCTACCTTCTGCAAACAGTGTGTATTTACCGCGTAACTCGATGCCTGGCATGTAGCCAGGCTTCGGTTTACCTTTGATATTAAGCCCCCCCATATCACCGGTAACAACCCCCCCACTGATTACATTAGTTTCATTAAACAACAACTCTTTGGCCGTGAAGCCGGTAAAAATCTCCACACCCAGCCTCTCTGCTTGTTCAGCCAACCAGCGGCATAATTTTCCTTGGCTTACAAGGTAATTCCCCTGATTACGTACACCATTGGGCAAGAATGTATGAGGGACACGCCAAGCAGAATGTTCACTTTTCAGCCAGAAGGTTTCATCTTGGCTGACCTGGGTATTTAATGGTGCACCTTTTTCCCGCCAGTCAGGGAACAGCTCATCAAGGGCACGGCTTTCCATCACGGCACCTGACAATGCGTGGGCTCCAATTTCAGCACCTTTCTCGATCACGCAGACAGTTAATGCTCGCTTATCCTCTCCCATCTGCATTAGTCGACACGCAGCAGATAGACCTGCAGGACCACCACCAACGATAACAACATCAAATTCCAATACTTCTCTCATTGTGTTCCCCTTCTTGCAGCGAAATATCCTATCTACAATTGAATTTTCTGGATCAGTTCAGGAAGCACTTCCGAAAAATCAGCAACAAGAACATAGTCAGATGTTTGAAATATTGGCGCATCAGGATCGCTGTTAATAGCAACAATCGTCTTAGAATCTTTTATTCCCGATGTGTGCTGGATTGCGCCTGAAATACCCACTGCAATATAAAGATCAGGAGCAACCACTTTTCCTGTCTGCCCTATCTGAAGGTCATTTTCGACAAATCCGGCATCGACTGCGGCTCGTGTAGCCCCTATCGCCGCCCCCCAAGCTTATCGCCCAAACTTTCAAGCAACAAAAAATTCTCGACACTACCAACTCCCCTTCCGCCAGCAATGACAACGCGAGCCGATGGCAACGGCGGCCGTAATGAAGGAACGAAATGATTCGCGACGACCTTGGAAACTGACATATCATCTAGAGCTGTCAAAGACTCAACAACCGCACCACCACCATTACCTTTAAGTGCCTCAAAAGCGGTAGCTCGTACCGTGATCACCTTGATAGAGTCCCGAGACTGTATAGTCGCAATGGCACTGCCCGAATAAATGGGTTTCAGAAATATATCTTCAGCTTCGATATCGACAACTTCTGATATTAACGACACATCTAACAATGCTGATACCCTTGGCAAAAAATTCTTCGAAAACGCCGTTGAAGACGCCACAATATGGGTATATTTGCTGCCAATGTCAGCGACCAGGTTAGCCATATTTTCTGCCAACGGATCAGCATAAATTTCAGCCTCAGCGACAAGTATCTTGGACACACCATCGAGTATGGCAGCTTGCCCTACAACAGCAGCACAGCCATAGCCTGCAATCAATAACTGGAGATCATTGCTGAGCTTAGCGCCAGCACTAATAGCATTTAGCGTCGCCTCCTTTAACTCGTTATTATCGTGTTCCGCAATTATTAAAATAGCCATTAAATTACCCTCGCCTCGTTTTTAAGCTTATTCACCAAGTCATCTACACTGGTAACTTTGACGCCGGCGCGCTGCCCACCCAGAGGCTCGGCCCTGAGAACACGCGTGCGGCTGGACACATCAATACCCAGTGCTTCTGCCAGCCATGTTTCAATCGGTTTTCTTTTGGCTTTCATTACGTTTGGCAGGGGATGCATAGCGAGGTTTATTAAGGGTCAAATCCGCTGTAACAACGGCGGGAAGCGTTAAACTTACCGTTTGCTGACCACCGTCAACTTCCCTTGTCACTAGCGCTGTATTTCCCTCTATTACAATTTTGGAGGCGAAAGTCCCCTTGTCCCCATTCCTAATAATGCAGCCAACATCTGACCGGTCTGATTATTGTCGCTGTCAACAGACTGTTTGCCTGTAATAATTAGCTGCGGCCTCTCGGCTTCAACCACCTTGGCCAGCAACTTCGCAATAATTAAAGGCTCAGGAGTGCCTTCAGTCTCAACATGTATTGCGCGATCAGCACCCAGCGCCAGCGCGGCTCGAAGCTGCTCCTGACAGAGGCTTTCTCCGACAGATACCGCGACAACCTCAGAGATAACCCCCCCGGCTTCTTTTTGTTGTATCGCTTCCTCAAGAGCTATCTCACAATAAGGGTTAATCACCATTTTGATATCAGACAAATCAACATTGCTGTTATCTGATTTAACACGGACCGTCACTGTATGATCAGCGACCCGCTTTATCGCTACTAACGCTTTCATTATTTTTACCTGTATATAATTAGACACCACAATTAATTAGTGGCATGCGATATTTGATTTACTGTTCATTTAACGGTTAGTTTGACATCAAGATAGATTCGACTGAACGCCTTGGTGCTTCACTCGCAATATCACCACATTGCCCCAATCTGGCGACATAGACCAAAGGCTGTTGTAAACCAAGAACGTCCGATAATTGAGCCCGAGGGATGTCATGCTGAACAAGTACACTCATGGGGTGCATAACCCACTCCATTTGCTGAACAATCAGTGTGAACCGCCCCAACATCTGACCTGCAGAAAATAATGATTCAGGCGATTCATCTCCGACGGTAAGCGTCATTAAATGCCCTTCGTCACTAATCAGCTTCGCAAAATTATTAGCCATCACAGAAGGAAGTTTCAACAGAGAATAGAAGCGGTGGTTTATCGGATGCAGTCCCAGTCGAAAAGCCCAGCGAAACAAATTGGATGTTTGACCAAAAAGGTTGCTGAAATAAAATCCATCTTCACGATCTTCTTTTTCATCAAAGCAAATATAGCGAAATGTTTCACGCCACACGTCTCTATTTGAAAAATCCAAACCCGCATAATACTTAACCAACTCAGCGATAACTTTCATCTTTCCGGAGCCACTGTGAATTGAAACCTTACCGTTAAACTGATTACACTCACTTTTCACCTTACAAGTAAGATCATCGGGTATTTGAGGTGATTGATATGGTGATCTTTGTGTTCTTCGAGCCTTAATAAGGCTGGCTAATTCGTTCAAAGCCTCAACATCAGTTTCAGCTATTGCAGTCGCCTTGACGCGAACCAAACGACTCGAATCATCAAGCCATGACACCTTGGTTATAAAGCCCTGGCATTCAAGCGCCTTTATTAAAAATTCCGTGAATATCCCCACACCCCCCCAAATACATTTCACGATTTAAAGAAGGCAAACTATTTAGCATTCTGGATTCATCAAAAAGAACGTCAAAATCTATGCCTTGTTCATTCGATGATACCAAGTTAACTTTCCATGGCTGACAGTTATGTGATGACGGTGCGAAGCGAGCTATATCTACAGCCTTATGTAAAATAGAAACATAATCATTCCTTAATTTACTCATTCTCTATTCCCTGTTTCCTGCTACAAACTTATTAAGTTGAATGGGTAATACTATCGCCAAGCACTTCTGTGTGCCTTTCTCACGTATCACTCTTTATTAGACAAACAGCCAACGTATAGCCATCGTAAAATTCACACTCTATCTGCTGACGCCGTTTCAGATTAGCCGCCTTCAATGACGTACTGTAACTATCATCGACAACCCACTTATCACCGTACCGTCCTGTCTCCAAATACATGGCATGCGGTATTAAGCTTCTCCCCCAGCGCCTTTAGGTAAGCTTCTTTCACACTCCAAATCAACGTCAATTCTTGAGGTTCACAAACCCTCCTTTCCCGGGCGCTAAAAACCGACATTAGTGCCGATTCTCCGAAGCCGCGTATCTGCTGAATATCAATCCCAACAGGTTTGCAGGCAGCTGCTGCAAACACCCAGTCACCACTATGGCTAATCGATACATACCCGGAAGGTGAAAGCGGCTGTCCCCGATTGACAGAGGCTTGAGATATTTCAATAACGTTAAATTCAGGTTTCTCGCCATTTAGCAGGCTCATCGCCAATTTGGCACATAGCCGCCCAGTCAAGCGTTGAAGGTTTTGTGAAAACACATTGTTCTCATGCTCAAGACAAGCGGTATCTGTTTTATCAATTAAGGAGTGCCAGTCGAAGCAATCTAATTGTCCTTTCTGTATATTTATATTAATTGATACTATCCAGGCACCGTTGCAATTCATCCAAGCTTGATAAGCAACACCGCGATAACGGCGTTTATCAGCGCAGCAACAAATCGGCTCAGCGTGATTGATATCCATCTCCAACCCGTATAGCTGTGACCTCTTCAACGACCTCAGCCATTTGACTGAAGCGATCCACCAGCGATTGAAATAGCGGTGATTCCATTTCAGCCTGAAATTCCTTATGCGAGCTAATATGTATTATCTCAACAAAGTGAAAGGTTGAATCCGCCACCTCTGAAACCAGCGCAACGTCAAAAGCCAAAACGCTGTCCAGATCATGACAAGCTTTATAATCTGTCGTAAGCACCCATTCTTTAAATGCATTCAGATGCTTAATGTCATGAAGTTTTATCTTATGAAGAATAATCGGCATAGTATCGTCCTTGTTCTAAAATAACGTGGTAGTTAATGCCACCGGTCCCAAACGAATTCAGGGCAGCAAATCTTGAATCGTTTGATCCTGTCTGCCAGGGCTCCGCACAATCAAGTATTCGCGCAGGGATCGCAGAAATTGGCAATGCATCGTTGTAGCTCCCGCGCGGTGGCGTCGGAGGCAAGACTTGATGATAGAAACTCAACAGCACTTTGCTCAGCCCCACGGCTCCCGCCCCCGCAAAACAATGACCAAAATTGTATTTAACGGAACCAATAACCAAAGGTGTATGTCTTGACTCATGTGAATAACAAGCCGCAATGGAGTCCATTTCGGTTTTGTCACCCAGCTCCGTTCCTGTACCATGCGCCTCGATATACTGAACCATCGCTGGTGAGACCTCGCTTTGGGACAAGGCCTTTTGGATAGCTAATACTTGCCCCCCCTCGTAATCTGGTGCCGTCATTGACTTAGCATCACACGATCCAGAAATCCCGTGAACGATACCCAGAATCGGTTCACCCATGGCTTGTGCATCACTTAACCGCTTCAATGCAAAGAAAGCACCTCCATCACCGGGCGTAAATCCGTCCGCAGAAGCTGAAAATGGCGCAATCTTGCCTTTCGATAGCATCATTTGAGCACTACACAGGACTATGTCCCGCTCATTGGCCGCAAATTCCACGCCACCACAAAGGGCCGTATCAATTCGGCCTGACTGAAGCGCCTTAACGGAATAATGAAGCGCAGCGAGTGATGATGCACAGGCAGCCTCGACGGCGACACTCTCGGCATTCAGTTTAAAGCGATTACTAATCTCTCGGGCAATGCCACTGGCACTACATCCGTCAAAGCTAAATCGATTAATCGACGGGACATTCGGAGGGGGCAAATTAGGAGCAAACTGTTGAACTTGATCCCAATGATCCAATGTCGATAATTCCCGCTCCATTCTCAACGACAGGTTAGAGCCGACCACAACAGCACTTCGCCCTTGAATTGATATCCCCGTTAACGCACCAGCAGCACAAACTTGGGCGAGCGTTTGTACGGGATCCATTCTCATCTGTTTCGCAGGCATAACAGGATACGGCAGCAACTGATCCAGCTCACTTGTATCAAGCATAGCTGCACCCTGATCCGTATAGGTACTTAGCTTTGCAGGGCTGCCTGTGCGTAAGAACGCGGGATATGACATCCGTTCGTTGCCAAGAGTGCCAATCTGATCCTGCCCGTCAACAATAGTTCGCCAGAAAGCATCATTATCACCGCAGCGTGCAGCCATGGATTGGTACCCCCACAATCGCAATGGGTTCTGATAGGACACTCTTATTAGCCCGTTCTTCCCCCCCACCTCCAAGCCGCAACCGCCAAC
>LLEM01000195.1_pt1 | contig 11899 bp, 8 predicted proteins | sample 595841 | NCBI WGS metagenome assembly LLEM01 (sample SAMN02919313, study PRJNA255460) | bioreactor metagenome | biome: chemostat; feature: culture 2012_10.2; material: sediment; isolation source: day64 10degC chemostat 2012 inoculated with Wadden Sea sediment taken from... | place: Germany: Bremen ...
CAGGTATTCTGTGTTCATTCGGTGCAGCGGGCCTGATCCCGTCACGTGTTGAACAAGCTATTCACCGCATTCAGGCAGCCCTGCCGAATGGCCCTTATGCATTTAACTTGATCCACAGCCCAAGCGAGCCCGCACTGGAGCGCGGCAGTGTTGAACTGTTTCTCAAGCACAAGGTGCGTACTGTTGAAGCGTCGGCTTTCCTAGGTCTGACACCTCAAATTGTTCAATACCGCGCAGCCGGCCTTAGCCGCGATGCACAGGGCGAAGTCCAAATTGCGAACAAGGTAATAGCAAAAGTCAGCCGAACAGAAGTTGCCCGCAAGTTTATGGAACCTGCGCCAGCAAAAATCCTGCAGAAATTGGTCGATGAAGACCGCATTACAGCAGAGCAAATGGAGCTGGCTCAGCTAGTACCAATGGCAGACGATATTACCGCGGAAGCTGATTCTGGCGGTCATACCGATAATCGTCCGCTGGTAACGCTTCTGCCGACAATATTGGCACTAAAAGAAGAAATTCAGGCTCAGTACCAGTTTAAGACACCACTACGTGTTGGCTCTGGTGGCGGTATCGGTACCCCTGATGCGGCACTGGCCGCATTCAACATGGGTGCAGCGTATATCGTAACCGGTTCTATCAACCAGGCTTGTATCGAAGCTGGCGCAAGTGAACATACTCGTAAGCTACTCGCGACAACAGAAATGGCCGATGTGACCATGGCTCCTGCTGCTGATATGTTCGAGATGGGCGTGAAGTTACAGGTAGTGAAGCGCGGTACTCTGTTCCCGATGCGCGCCAACAAACTGTATGAGATCTACACCCGCTACGATTCGATTGAAGCGATCCCTGCCGACGAGCGCCATAAGCTCGAAACACAGGTATTCCGCTCGACCCTTGACGAAATCTGGGCCGGAACCGTGGCACACTTTAACGAACGCGATCCGAAGCAAATCGAGCGCGCACAAGATAATCCCAAGCGTAAGATGGCACTGATCTTCCGTTGGTATCTTGGTCTTTCAAGCCGTTGGTCTAACACCGGAGAAACTGGCCGTGAGATGGATTATCAAATCTGGGCAGGCCCGGCACTCGGCGCATTTAATGCGTGGGCGAAAGGCAGCTACCTCGATAACTATCAGGATCGACGTGCCGTTGATCTCGCCAAGCACCTGATGCACGGTGCCGCCTATCTGGCACGCATCAACCTGTTGGCTTCACAAGGCATCAGGCTGCCGGCGGATCTTGCCCGCTGGAAGCCTGAACAAAAGATGGCTTAACAACTCAGTTAACCAAAACAGGTTTTAGCGAACCAATAAAATCGGCCTTCAAATGAAGGCGATTTTATTCATAATCTAGATATTAAGCAGCCTTTATAGCCAAAAGGATTTCACCGGCATAAAAACAAAAGCACGACAATTGCTAAACGCTAATAGCTGCGCCCTTCTTCTCCATTTTCATTTTATACAGCGACTCATCAGCTCGATTGATACTTGTACGTAAATCCCTTCTGTCCACATTTTTTTCAATGCCAAAGCTATAACGTATCCCTAGTAACTCCAATTCAGATTCAATGTTATTCAGAAATGATTCGCCACGAGAAGGTTGTAATATCGCGATAAATTCATCACCACCAAACCGAATTATCATTTCTTTTTTTTTCGACTTTTCTTTCAGGCAATGGCTAAAGTTGATTAGCACCTTATCTCCGAATTTATGCCCTTTTTCATCATTAACTAATTTGAAATCATCTAGATCGAAAAAAACTAAATCAAAACTTCTTAGTCGAATTCGATTAAAAGCCTTTCTATTAAATGCAGAGGTAAGCTCATCGATACATTCAGATAATTCATAACGCTCTAGAACACGTTTGATACCAATGGCTAGGAAAAATACGCCCAATAATAACGTGCCATCATCAAGTAACACTTGTAATAATTCTGGGATCTTATCGAATTGATTTTCTATGAATTTTATTTCACTAACTGCACGATAAATTTTCTGCAAAACAAACATAGACATACCAGCAATTGCAATTGGCTCATGCCTAAACGCTGAATAACCAGTAATCGCGATAGCGACAATCACTAAAACACTAAGGTATTCAAAAACAAACTCAACCTTGGAGTTAAAGGCCAAATTATCAATATGCAGAATAGAAATTAAGAGAAGGAGACAAATAAAAATAAATAGTGACAATATTCGTTTCATTGTTAGAACTCTCATCCCACACAAAAATATCAACCACAAAAAACCATACTGTTAGCAACGCAATATCTTAACAAAAGGAACATTAATAGCGGTACTAACTACGTACCATCTATGATAGGAAGGCCTTAGTAAGGTTAACAGCATCAATACGGTAAAAAAGTGTATTCTCTGACTTAAGTCAACAATAAGCAGGAAAATATATACTCAAATTCACACTCAGGCCCATCCCAGCAGCGATAAATGATTGAGCCTATAATAAGTTTTCTGTTAATTATTAACTTAACGAATGAGCAGACCCATCAATTGCTGAGTCAATTAAAAAGGCCTTCCCCCTAATCATGGAGGAAGGCCTTTATCATCAAATTATTTCTATTATTTGGTCATTTCGATTTTTAAGCTGGCACCGTTGCTTGACGGATTGCTGAGCGCAGTCACATATTGCCAACCACTCGCAGGGTTGTTAATAGTGAGTGACTCCACATTGCCCGACTCGGTAGAGCTCAACAAATAGTTGTTGCTCTCAGCCCAAGTCGACGGACTGTAGAACAAATCAATATTGCCGTCGCCGTGACCGCTGTTAATATCAATACGGCTGACACCTGCATCTACATAAAAGAAGTAATACGCCTTGCCGTTACTGATACAGACAGTATTGCCATCATAAATCTGGCCATAGCCGTAAGGTCCCTGAACTTTACAGCTGTCAGGTATTAATACAGGCCCTTGTCCACCAATCGAAGTATCGTCACTTTGAACCACCTGCAGCCAGTTATACCACTGGTAGTCGAGGGAAGTACCAATAGAGGTATTGATAAAGTTAACCCAGCCTTGCACATCACCGGCACGAGCATATTCCATCAACTGTTCAACCAACTCTGGTGCTGTTTCAAATAGAAAACGAACTGCCAAATAGCCCCCAGCGATAAACACGTTCGTCACCGCTATTATAGGTGTTATTCAATATTTCACTGAAACGATACCGCTGTTGGCGACCAATTTCGACGGCTTCATCATAGCGATTTTGATGAGATACATATTCGGCCAATCCTTCTGACCACCAGACTGATTTGTCCTTATCGATGCTGAAGTAATTAAATGGACCATACATGTTGAATCGGCCATCAAGGTAATGAATATACTCATGGCGCAGGTTCCAAACCAAAATGTCATCTCGCCACGTTGCCTCATGAGCGATAAAACGCGCCTGATTTCCTTCCACCGAAGGATCACCCTCGAGATACATGCCCCCGTTATCGGTACTGATGCCAAAGATTGTACCGGCGAATGATTTGTAGTCTTCAGTCGAATCAAAAATATTCACTTCGAGATTAGTATTATGATCATCATTGACTGGCTTGTTACCGGTATTTAATACCTGATGAAATAACGCTTCTTCTTCTGCCAGTAACGCACAAGATTGCTGAAGTTCTGATTCCGTCATACTCTGGGCACGAATTTTTATCGTATCGCTACAGGAGTGATGGATACTCAACACTGCATTTTTAAGTTCTTCCTTCCAGCCACAAATACCGAACTTTTCACACTCACCCGGGTTATAACGCTCCAATGCCCCGGCAGCACTCGCCCATGCCTTGGTATTGCGGTCGAAATGGGACATGAAACTGACGATGCCCTGGTTCACTTCCTCCTTAAGGCCTTCGGAGAGTCCCCCAGTATTTCTGATACTCAAGAAAACGAGCATATTCATTTAGCGCATCAGTCGCCTCATAGCTGTATTCAGAATTGTAAATATATTCCGATGTTGCAACCTTCAGCAACGCTTCTCGCAAGGCCGTTTGCTGCTCGGCAGATTTAGTATAGGTTTCATCCCAGCTTCCGCGATAAAGCGTCGTCAAAGCCTTGGTTAAAGCGCCACGATGTGACCACTCCGTCAGGTGTATCGGGCTAAACTCGTTCAAATAACGGGTAATAGATGAAACACTCTGGATATAGTTTTTACTGCTGTCCCATGCAGTAAAATACTCAGCCATTGTATTACCCCTGAATATCAGTCACTTCAGAAATGAAAGGGGTTATTTCGGTATGCTTCAAGCAAGGAAAGTAATGCTTCATGAGTTCGTTGATCTTGGTATTTCAACTGCTCATTATTGTACTCGATATAAAATGCACCGCGCAGATAATAGAACAGATTATAAAGATCATCGCCAGTCGACGAATTATAATCCGCAGCTATCGTCGCGGCACGGCGAGCTATATCGACAACATTATCAGCTTGGTATGTGGCAAGAGAAACGCTGTCATTACGGCGGTACAGTTCACCAATACACTCCGAAGATGTATCCGTTATAAATTTAAATAGATCAGCGCCAGAAAGTGCTGAAAACTGACGATAATCGGGGGCAGCCCGCACTGTCACTGAACAATGCTACGTCCTGTTGCCGACGCTCGAAAAGTGTCGGTGCAGGAATAGTGATAGGAGCAATAATAGTTGTAGATTCACTGTATTCTTTTAGCGGCTCACTATATCCCATGTTGTTTCACCATCCGGGGAATATTGAACATTGGAACTGTTATCTTCTGCCAATACTGAGTAGCTAGTTAATAATGAAGTAATAAGAAGCGATAACCATCTTTTCCTGATAGCCATAATGATTCCTTTTCCGTGGTTATTATTAATCAAAAGCAATACCTCTCATGAAGAATTACATGAGTAGCCTTTGTATTTTCTGTTTTAAATCGAACCAACTGCGTGGAAAAGTATAAATATCAGTTCATATGGAGTTTGAGATACGAATCACTCGGCATAGATAAATCTAAATTTTACTTCCATTATTGGATATTTGTTCCAATAAACCCTAGATATTCAACAGCAAAAGTCACACAGGATCATCCAGCGCAACTGCTAACCAAGATAAGCGCTAACGTTTTATGATAAAAAAAGCCCCCCGACATACATAACCGGGGGGGCCTTCATTCATATTACGAGAGTTGATAACGCGCTTAATTAATGGTTAAGCAAATCACTCACAAGTGTCGCTGTCGTATTGTAGATAGGCAGATATTCCAGGCTTTGTTTCTGATAAGCATATTGCTTGGCTAACAAGGCCTTCTTGGTTTCATCCTGATAGTCAGCAAGTGCAATCATGCTTAACTGAACAGCAGTCAAATCAGCGCCACTTTTCTCTGCTGCAGACAAGGCATCAAAATCACGAACAAATTTGATCATATCCTGAGCATAAGTGTTATCTGCCGCAGCATAATAAGTTTTACCGTTACTGCGGACATAGGTCAGTGGATCAACCTGCCAGCCTGACTCGCTGCGCATGGTAATTGACCGGGCGAATACCTCATCACGTTGATCTGTCATATTTCCGGCCGAATGTTTGACCATAGCCGTCAAGATAGCCTTAATCAGCGACACTTCTTCATACTTCGGCAGGCCAAAGTAATCCCGAACTGAGTCACTGCCATAATATGGCATACGCTCAAGCTTCTGCGACCAAGACCATGGTTCAAAATCACCATGAGGCTGATGGTAAACACCTTTTTCATCCTTAAAGCTTACGCTCAGTCGTTTTTCCCCCCCTTTGATGATGGTATTGAGTACTTCTTCCTTTGGATTAGACACCAACGGCTGACCGTTTACCACTTCGACATCCAACAAGTCAAACAGCGCCATCGTCGACCGATCAGTGGTACGACGCTCACCGATACGCTCCACCAACGCAACTGCCGCAGCCAGACGATCCGGCCAGTGACCAATATAGTCGATGTAATTGGAGTAATTATTCACTGGAGCCGGTCGTGGTGCACTACCGCTGTTCAGGTATTTACCAGCTTCACCAGTTACCAGACGTGGGGTATCCCCCTCGGTCAGACTTTTAACCACTGCAGGGTCGAAACACGATTCCGGCACATAGTTGATAGCGAAATTATTACGATAAATATAGTCATCAATTATTTCGGCCAGACTGCGATAGCTATATTGACCTGTTGCTTCATCTTTCAGCTCGCAGGTATAATCCGGCGTCGTCAGAATGTCTACAAATTTATCCCGGACACTATCAACAGCTCTAGGCGAACCACAATACAAATCGAGCACGAAATCAGTCTGATCTTCCTTCGGATCAGTACACAGCGGGTTTACCTTCGACAGGTAGATCCGGAGCAAGTCATCCTTGAAGTTGTCCTGAACGAAATCTCTCCAGCGATCAAAGCTATGGATACTGTTTCGCCAATCCATAAAGGTACTGATACGGCCATTGGCATATTTAACAATGGTTTCTTCCGAAAAGTTGGCTTTCAGACCACGAATAGTTCGCTGATAATAGAGATCATCGTAACTTTCCAGCTTGAAGGCTGCAATTTCACCGCGGTTGCGACCTTCATCATGCCGGTTACAATCTTCGTTCAATGACACATTGCCATCGGTACAGAACATGAACTCTCTCAGTTTGGTATCTGCTGAGCCAGCGTCACCCAGTTTCTGCTCAGCCGCCTTCACAACACCATCATAAATATCAGAAGAAAGTCGACTGCTATCACGGAAAGTTTCCGCCCTAAGCTTTTTATCCAGATCCGACACATCGAGATAGCTCACCTTAACAGCGGTTTTTCCTTTGCCATCAGGAGCCGTCACTTTCTGGTTCGTTTCCAGCTTACGTGAATAACCAAAACGCAATGCAGCCAAATCATACGGACCATAAACCGGCAAGGCATTCAGCATTGAAGGGTTATAATCCATGATTGATGAATAACCAGGCACGGTTTTTAATCCGTGTTGTGCCAATTCATCTTGACTGAAGTAGTTGTGCTCATCATTACTGCCTTTGAAGTTATGACGTAAACCAAGGTTATGGCCAAGCTCGTGTACCAACGTCTTGGTATAGTACGCCCCCCCGGCAATGAAGATACCTAGCTCATCACGAACACTTGTCGGTAACTCACGCCATTTTTTCAGATACCCTGGCTCTCCAACCTTGCCGTCCCGCCATATGTCAGGATTCTTATAGTCAAAAGTCCGATCCCCCAACTTTCGTAGGTAGCGATTTAAACGTCGCTCCGGCTCGTAAATTATCGACCGAATACATATTGTTTTCTGACCAATAACGCTTCTCAAGGCTTTGCAAAGCCGCCAACTGACTCACTGATGGTTGGTGTTCCTGGAATGATTTCAAAGCCTGCATCATCGATTCGTAAGCCATCGGCTCGGACTCTAGCAGCTGTTTAGCATACTCGCCGCCGACAATAGGCATTGCCGCGTTATCCAGCCCGTCGATCACTTCAGCTGTCTGGTTGCTAGCGTTGGTGGCATTGGTGGTATTGGCAGCAACATCTTGATCAGCCGATGCGGCCTGCTCTTGTTTTGTTGCAGCAACTTGTCCGACACGACCTTTGTTATAGTCAATAACCGCCTTGTCCCACAGCCAATCAGAAATAGACTGTAAAACGCCGGAGTACTGATTGACATGGGCATGGACAATCTCGCCAGTCAACGGGTTCACGGCAGACGGACCGTAACCTGCCAGGCCATTTTTTAACGGCTCGTCAATCAGATTAATCACGTTGTAGCGCAGGTCACCAGGCTGTTTGCCAGACGGCTCAATCAGATTGATTCGAGGTACACCCACACGTTCAAGCTGAGGGTTAATATGCGCGATCACATCTTTGGTGATTTGCTTGAAAAAGCGCGTATTGTCGTTCAGGTCAAAGCTGTTGGATAGGTGATAATCAATCGTTTCCAGCTTGGGGGTTAAACCGATGCAAGTAATTAAACTTCTGATCAAACTGCCCGCCCACATAGGATACATCCGATCTGCCTTGTTCGTTGGCAAAGAAGCCAAAGGTATCCTCGTCACCCTTTTGGTAGACAATCGGCTCATATGCATCTTTTTTAGTTGAACTGAGTGATGGTGAACGCACCATGTCCAATGGTACCAGCGAGTAGAAATGCGAGACAGTAAACGTCAAATCGCTGATATCAGCATCATCGCGATTCAGGGCATCGATAAGGCAGCTGAAATTATTGGCAATACTGTACTCTTGCTCAATCTCAAAGTTGATCACACCATCCTGGGTGATTTCGTACCCTTTCCAGTTTGAGTCAGGATCCCTGACCAAACGAGAATCACCGGATTCAGTATAACAACCGGAGGAATAGGTAAAGACATCATCCCAGCTTTTTTCATGTACTTCGACTTCGGAAAAATCGGGCACAAAGAAACGACGCTCTTGCCATGACACTTCATTATTGTCGACCTCTTCTTCCTTGTTGGTACAGTCTCCGTAGTCATCCTCGCTACACTGATAATCAACAAAATCACCCGGGATCGTCATAATCGGGCGCTGATTCGATTGTACGTCAGTCCAGCGGCCGAGTTTGTTTTGATCGATTTCATCCTGACTGATGATATCTGGGCTGATCATACGCACCTGCAGACTACCGCTTTCATTACTGTCAACATCGCCCTCAAACTTCAGGGTCACCAGCTTTTCCTTACCCTGAGTGAACGGAGCCATACTCACAGCGTAATCCGGCGCTTTGGCCATCGACGGCATATACAGATAGACCTGATCCGTCTTAATCTGAGTCTTACTTACTAGGTTATCCGGCTTTGCCAGTGTATCGTATGCCTGATCATCAGCACCACAACCAGCCAATGCTGTTGCTATAGCTGACACCAGCGCCAGCTTCCTAAATAAAATTTGTTTTTCCTTTCTCATTTTTCATCCTTAAAACGAGAGACTTATATTTGCGCCAAATATTGCCTTGTCGCTATCAAATAACTCGAGATCACCCAGGTTTCCTCGCTCGGCATCGGTATAAAACCCTGATGTTGATGCGCTAAGCGAGCCGGACAAAACATCTGTAAACTGGTATTCCACATAAGCAGATGCTCCGTAATCAAAAGTGTCACGGCGGGTACCCTGATAACTGACGGTATTTCCGACCAAAGCTGAAACTCCCGTCGAAAACTTGTTCCGGGAATAATCAGCAGCCATGGATAAGCTATATATCCATTCTGTCAGTGAACGCCCCACCAGCAGTTTTATATTGGTGAAAGTTTTTTCTTATTCTGGGTGATACGGATATATCTGCTTCCAAAACTTTAAAACCGACCGGAAGATCAATACGCAAAGCGGTTTGTAGATCATCATCCCGGGATGCTTCTGAAGTAGGAATAGTCAATTGACCTGATAGGTCAATCGTTCCGCTTTCTCCAAAGTTATATATAGAATAACGCTTTAATTTGATTAAAGAGTCATTCCAAAAGTCTCCTGTTTCATCTTCGAGTGCTCGGTATGCGCCAGTTACAAAATACACTTTATACTGCTTGTTAATTGGTGAGTTAAGTGACAAATCCCATGATAGATTACGTACCGAACGGTGATCGTCTTTATCATAGATATTTGAATCATAGCCAAAGGTTAAGCTACCACCTAACTTGTACCCAACTACTTCCGTGTTATTTTTACTAATTCCTTCAGTGATCTGTTCTGGGTTTTCTGCTGCCATTGATGACAAAGAAAACAGTGAAGAAATAGCCAGCGCTGCTATCCGAACACAATAAGAGTGTGTGTTCTGCATACTATTATCCTGTGAAAATATAATTCAAGATATTGATGGTTATCGTTATTATTTATTAACTCAGCATAAAGTTCTGAGCCTGAAGTAATCTAATTACAATATCTTGACGACCTAATAATCTTGTTGCCTAATATCCTCCTCAATATTTCCATTTTAAATTAATGAGTTAATATAAAAACAATAGCATTCCCTACCCATCAAACTAGCTGATAGGCTACTTATTAAACCCTGACTATTGCTACGGTCATAAAATAACTATTAAATCAGGCTCAAGGTAACACGTTAAACCACACATTTAAGTGATTAATGACTACCAAATATCAACCATTATTAAATTCACAACTAATCAAGAAAACTAACTAGTTAGTTGCCAAAATTTAATATCGATACGAATCAACTGTTCATTCATCTAACTTGAATCAGAAACCAAGCCTGAATAGCTTTTATGATTGTAGTCCAATCAATGCAGTGGAGTAGATATCCGGAGGGGCTATGTGAGTTATCAAATACATTTCAAAATCCATTTATTATCCGTGCTTCAAGAGCTGTGTAAAAATCCATCTAGAGTAAAAAATCTAATCAAGTTCAATATATTATGCAACAGTTGTAAAAAAGTTTTTTTTTGAACTATAAAACGGCACCGGAAGTCTCATATAGTGATACTTTTTTGCTTGTAATAAAGCTCAACCTGCTTAAGAAAAGCAGGTTGAGCGAGTAGTAACTACGTGATTCGAGCTCTTAGCTGGCTATCAACTGCTGTACTTTCTCCTGCAGACCTTTCGCCGACACTTGCTCCGGAGCGACTGCCTTACCGGCAACAATCTCTACTTTTGACCAGAAACGAGATGGCAAAGTCGTAAACGCACGCCCTTTTTCATGACTAAAGAACGAACCCCATACGCCAATCAAGCCTAAAGGAACAACCGGCACCGGATTACGGCTGATAATTTTCTCTATCCCTTTCTTAAACTCATTCATCTCACCGGTTTTGGTCAACTTTCCTTCAGGGAAAATACATACTATTTCGCCAGCAGCGAGCTCCTCACTAATCCGGTCAAAGGCCTGTTGATAGATTTTGGGTGATTTCCCCCTGAGCACAGATAGGAATGGCCTTGATCCATTTGAAGAAATACTTAACCACCGACATATTGGCAATGTCTTTATCCATCACAAACCTTACCGGGCGGCGGGAGGCCCCGGCTATCAGCAATGCATCGACATAGCTGACATGATTACAAACCAATACCGCAGCCCCCTTCTTCGGGAATATTATCCAAGCCCTTGTGATTAATACGATACACAGCATGCGTCAGCAGCCAGACTACAAAACGTAGCAGGAATTCATGTACTTGCGAGAACACATAGAGAGCTACCAGCACATTGCCAATCGACAACACAAGAAATAGCTCTAGAATCGTCAGCTCAAAAACATTCAACAAAAGGACAGCAACAGCGGCGCTCAAAACCATGAACAGTGCGTTCAAGACATTATTGGCGGCAATGGTCTGGGCTCGGCTTTTTGGCTCGCTACGCTGTTGAATCAAAGCGTTAAGCGGCACCACAAATATCCCACCGAACGCACTAACCATTGCAAGATCAAACAACATTCTCAGATTTTCACCATGAGTTACGAATGCGCTCGCTGTAATGCCCGATTCGACAACAACTTGCTGGCTGGCGAAATACAAATCAAAACCGAACACACTAATACCGATCGCACCAATCGGAATAATACCCAGCTCAACTTGACCTCCGGAAAGCTTCTCGCAAAGCAGTGATCCCACAGCGATACCAACAGAAAACACCGTCAGCAGTACTGTTACCAACTGCGGATTACCACCAAGATAATCACGGGCAAAGTTCGGTAGCTGTGTCAGATAAGTCGCACCAATAAACCAAAACCAGCTAATAGCTAAAATAGACAGGAAGACAGTACGATCCTTGCGAGCATGTCTAACGGTTCTGACCAACTGGGTAAAGGGATTCCAGTTCACAACAAGCGATGGATCGTTAGCCTTAGCGAGCGGAATATAACGGCTACTCAAATAACCAAACACAGCGAGTGCCAGTACGAAAACGGTAATCAGCAGACTTGAGTTACCAGCAGTAAATAACAGGCCAGCAGCAACGGTACCACCTAGAATA
>LLEM01000196.1_pt1 | contig 11874 bp, 13 predicted proteins | sample 595841 | NCBI WGS metagenome assembly LLEM01 (sample SAMN02919313, study PRJNA255460) | bioreactor metagenome | biome: chemostat; feature: culture 2012_10.2; material: sediment; isolation source: day64 10degC chemostat 2012 inoculated with Wadden Sea sediment taken from... | place: Germany: Bremen ...
CTGGGGTGAGTAAATCCGCATTGCTTCAAGCGGTTCATTGAGCGAGTCGTTCAGCTCCAGCGCCCTTTGGTAGGCAGCAGCCGTTGTCCCTGCCGCGTGAAGAGCGGATCCCCCAGCAAATCACGTAGGCGTCCCCAAGACTCGGCTCATTGCAGACTGACTTAAATTAAGCCTTACCGCCGCCCGGCTAACACTGCCTTCCTCCAGCAGAACTTTCAGCGCCACCAGCAAATTCAAATCACGACGGTAAACTTCTTCCAGCTCCATAATAGGCCTTACTTTATCTAGGGATATGACAAAACTACGGTGGGTTATTATGATACGCCAGATAAAAAAAATCCCGCTATAAAAGCGGGGAAGCCCAAGAAAACTGGGGGGGAGTGTAGTAGATGTGTAAATTAGCTTTCTTCCTCTTCGAGCTCTGGTGAGTTGGTAAGTTCGAACCAGAGGCCGAGCGCGGCGGCAATCAAGCCACCAAGCGCGAAAAGACTTGTATCATTAGGGCTGCGCAACACTAAAGAACAGAATGTAATGAAGCACAGCACACAGTAAATAGTTAAGCGATCCATTTGAGTCAACATAGTTCCTCCTAATCCTTCAGAAGACAAACGTTAATGACTTGTTAAATACGTTACACGTTTTATTTTGATTTGCCAACCCTTATTGATTAATTCTTACTCATAAGTATGATCGGAGTCTTCGAAACTACACGTATATGTTATGACAGCGATTTTTGAAAATCCGACTCACAGCCTAGAAGCGCAGGGGGTTACGCTGCCCTGAGCCGGTAATGATGGTGCGTAAGACAGTCCGAAAAATGGCTAATGGGGGATACACTTCTGGTTACGGCAGATGATCCGTCGACAACTCGCGACATTCCAAGCTTTTGTCGCTTTATGGATCACACCCTGCTTGCCGCAGACACCGATCAGCTTCCTTACCGATACCTGATCCAAAAAGGCACCAATTAAAAAAAGGCAGCTCACCGAGCTGCCTTTTGCTTATTCCTTGTTATTCACTATCCAATATGTGATTACTGATAGTTATCACGTATTGTCTTTTGTGCCTTCTCCAATTCGTGTCGTAATTCACGAATTTCTTTTTTCATTGGGATCACATAGCGCAGTCGTACCAAAGCATCCACAGACAAGTAGGTAGTAACGATTGCACCGACCACCATTGGTAACCACATATCAGTGAGAACCATACCCAAAATATTGAGGGCTAAGGCAACATTGAACAACCAAAACTGGCTTTGCGGAGAAATAGCGACATAACGGTTCATACTCCCTCCTACTACAGCTTATCGTAACTGGTTTCACCTTAGCATGGCATCCAGTTGCACACTGTAAACAAAGTCACAGTTCACCAAGCTGTCATCTCACCGTCATCTAGGTGATTTAATTAAGTGACGGTTTAACCCAGTGTTCCATGTGAAACACCCAGTTAATAGATTTATAATCCCAGTACCGCCGCAACAGCCAGCCCAGCAAACATCGTCGCCGTCACTTTACGAATGATCCCCAACGGCATACGATCTGCCGACAGTTTTCCAATCAGCACGACGGGCACGTTCGCCAGTAGCATTCCAACCGTTGTTCCCAGTACAACCATCAAAAGCGCATCGTGGTATTTTGCTCCCAGCATCGTGGTGGCAACTTGAGTCTTATCACCAATCTCGGCAACAAAGAAAGCGATAAAGCTGGCAACAAACGGCCCGCGATTAGAAATGTTCTCATCGTCTTCAAGTTTATCGGGGGATCAGGATCCAGCCGGCCATCAGCACAAAGCTAGCTACCAGTACCCACTTTAATACGTCTGGCGTTAGATAATCCGCCACAACGACACCCAGCCATGCAGCAAGAGCATGATTGGCAATAGTTGCCAGGAAAATGGCCAAAATAATAGGTAAAGGCTTACGATAACGGCTCGCTAGTAATAAGGAGAGTAGTTGAGTTTTATCCCCAATCTCGGCCAGGGCAACAGTAGTAATTGAAACAGCTAAAACACTCACGGCATGCTCATTGGGGCGAGGATTGTATTTAATAACCATGGACAAACGCACATGCCCCCACCCCCGGTTCATGTTGGTTTGCCAATGGTCTCGCCAAACTCACTAGTAGGATTAGTGTGAGTCATAATCGCCATGAAGATTTTGCTTCAATTATGTTGACGATTATCTCGATAGATCGAGAGGCTACTCCCCAAAGGAGCGGGAATAATAACCAGTATGCAAAGTCGGATCAAGTGCTATTGGCAGAAGTGCGGATCAGGCCGTAAAGAGTTGCTGGTCGATACCGGCCAGCAACGATATAGGAGGGTTATGCTATGACGTTGGCGTCAGTACAATTTCAACTCGGCGGTTTTCCGCGCGGCCCTGTTTGGTACTGTTGGACGCTACAGGGTGCGATTCCCCCCATACCTTTGGTTACTACACGATTGGCAACAACGCCCTCGCGAATAAGAAAATTGCTGACCTCACTGGCACGAACCTGTGACAGACGGAGATTATATGATTCCTTGCCGGAACTATCGGTGAAGCCATATACGTTCAGCAGGGTTTTATCGTACTCCTTGGCAACCAGGGCAACATTGTACAACGCCTGCTTCGCACGGGAGCTCAGATCTGTCTGATCAACACCAAAGGTAATTTCATTTGGCATGTTCAGAACAATATTGTCACCGTCACGTGTTACGCTGATCCCGGTTGATTGCAGTTGCTGACGCAGCTCGGCTTCCTGCACATCCATATAGTAACCAATCCCTCCCCCGAGAGCAGCCCCCCGAGGCAGCACCGATTAATGCACCTTTTCCGCGGTCACTCTTACTGGAGGAAGCGACGCCAATTGCAGCTCCGGCCACAGCACCAATAAGCGCACCGCTTGTCGCTTTGGCTGTCTGCTCGTCACCTGAGTATGGATTAACCGTCGTACAGCCAGATGCTACTACAGCCGTCGCAGTAGCAAAAATTACATGTCGCACCCATTTACCGGATGCTAGCGAAAAATTGAAGTCCATCATTTCGTCCATTTGTTCTCGATTTAATATCGATGTGATTGTATCGGCCCATAACCTGTATTGCATACGGCGACAGACAGGAACCTGATTATTGTATAGAGAGAAAAAACCAGTACATCAGAACAATGTAAAAACATCATCCAGCATAGACCCTACCGTATTTCCCAACTATTTTATGCAAATTTATCAAAGATGACCAAAAAACACGCAATGGCTCTACTCGGAAAATGCCATGCAAGGTATACTGGATTGTTACTAAAATGACTTTTAATCCACTAATCTCGCGAAGCTGACAATGCAGAAATACGATATTAAAACCTTTCAGGGCATGATCCTCGCGCTGCAGGATTACTGGGGCCAGCAGGGTTGCACCATTGTGCAACCTTTAGACATGGAAGTAGGTGCAGGTACCTCTCACCCAATGACTTGTCTACGAGCTCTGGGTCCAGAACCTATTGCAGCAGCGTATGTACAACCATCTCGCCGCCCGACTGACGGCCGTTACGGTGAAAACCCTAACCGCCTTCAGCACTACTACCAGTTCCAGGTGATCATTAAGCCATCACCAGACAATATTCAGGAACTGTACCTGGGCTCATTAGAAGTACTCGGTGTCGATACTACAGTTCACGACATCCGTTTTGTTGAAGATAACTGGGAAAACCCAACGTTAGGTGCCTGGGGGGGCCTTGGTTGGGAAGTCTGGCTAAACGGTATGGAAGTGACCCAGTTCACTTACTTCCAACAGGTTGGTGGCCTTGAATGTAAACCTGTTACCGGTGAAATCACCTACGGTATCGAGCGTCTGGCTATGTACATCCAAGGGGGGGTCGATTCCGTTTACGATCTGGTTTGGACCGACGGCCCGCTAGGCAAAGTGACCTATGGTGACATTTTCCATCAGAACGAAGTTGAGCAGTCAACGTACAACTTTGAACACGCAGACGTCGACTTCCTATTCACTTTCTTCGACCAGTGTGAGAAAGAGTGTCAGGAGCTTCTAGAGCTGGAAAACCCGTTATCATTACCAGCCTATGAGCGTATTCTGAAAGCAGGACATGCCTTTAACCTACTTGATGCACGTAAAGCGATCTCGGTTACCGAGCGTCAGCGCTACATCTTGCGTATCCGCAACCTGACGAAGCAAGTAGCAGAAGCTTACTACGCATCTCGCGAAGCTCTCGGCTTCCCTATGTGCAAAAAAGACAAGTAAGGGTATCGCATGACCGAAAAGAATTTCCTTATTGAACTGGGTACCGAAGAGCTGCCACCAAAAGCCCTACGTACCCTTGCCGAAGCATTTGCGGCAAACTTTGAAGCAGAGCTGAAAGCTGCCGATCTTGCGCACCAAGGTATTAAATGGTTCGCAGCCCCCTCGCCGTCTAGCGCTGAAAGTATCAGCGCTGGCAGCAGGTCAGGCAGATAAAATCGTTGAAAAGCGAGGCCCTGCCATTAGCTCTGCGTTTGATGCCGAAGGCAACCCGACCAAAGCAGCACAAGGCTGGGCCCGTGGTAATGGCATTAGTGTTGAGCAAGCTGAACGTCTGAAGACAGACAAAGGTGAATGGCTACTGTACAAGCAGGAAGTCAAAGGCCAGCCAGTACAAGCTCTGCTTTGCGATCTTACGGCCGCAGCGCTTGCCAAGCTACCGATCCCTAAGCCAATGCGTTGGGGTGACTACGACACCCAGTTTATCCGTCCGGTTAAAACCCTAACCATGCTGCTGGGTGAAGAGCTCATTGACGGCACGATCCTTGGCGCTAAATCTGCCCGTACAATCCGCGGTCACCGCTTCATGGGTGAAGCTGAATTCACCATCGATAATGCTGATCAGTATCCGACGATTCTTGAAGAGCGCGGTAAGGTCATGGTGGATTACGAAGCACGTAAAGCCATAATCCTAGCCGATGCCAAGAAAGCAGCTGATGAAGTTGGCGGTATTGCTGATCTCGAAGATGAACTGGTAGAAGAAGTAACATCACTAGTTGAATGGCCTGTTGTACTAACAGCTTCGTTCGAAGAAGACTTCCTAAACGTTCCTTCGGAAGCACTGGTTTATACCATGAAGGGGTGATCAGAAGTACTTCCCTGTGTATGACGCACAAGGCAACTTGGTTCCTAAGTTTATCTTTGTTTCTAACATTGTGTCGAAAGACCCACGTCAGATCATCGAAGGTAACGAAAAAGTTGTTCGCCCTCGCCTGGCGGATGCCGAGTTCTTCTTCAACACAGACCGCAAGCGTCCGCTGATTGAACGCCTGCCGGAACTTGAAACCGTATTATTCCAGAAGCAACTGGGTACACTGCGTGACAAGACCGACCGTATCACCGCAATGTCTGGCTTTATTGCAAACTTAATCGGTGCTGACGCAGAACACGCTGAACGCGCAGGTCTGCTATCTAAGTGCGATTTGATGACATCGATGGTGTTTGAGTTTACCGATACCCAGGGTGTAATGGGCATGCACTACGCACGCCTTGACGGTGAACATGAAGATGTTGCAGTTGCCCTGAACGAGCAGTACATGCCTCGTTTCGCCGGTGACGAGCTACCACAATCTGACGTTGCAGCCGCGGTTGCCCTGGCAGATAAGATGGATACCCTTGTCGGTATCTTCGGTATTGGTCAGCACCCGAAAGGTGCCAACGACCCATTCGCTCTTCGTCGTGCTGCTCTTGGTGCCCTTCGCATCATGGTAGAAAAAGGCTACAACCTGGATCTAGTAGATCTGATCACCAAAGCAAAAGAACTATTTGGTGCCAAACTTACTAACCATAACGTTGAAGCAGATGTAATTGACTTCATGCTAGGCCGTTTCCGCGCTTGGTATCAAGATGAAGGCCATAGCGTTGATGCTATCCAGGCAGTACTCGCTCGCCGCCCAACACAGCCAGCTGACTTCGATAAACGCGTTAAGGCCGTTACCCACTTCCGCTCACTGGAAGCCGCAGAATCTTTAGCTGCAGCAAACAAGCGTGTAGGTAATATCTTGGCGAAATTCGATGGCGAACTACCATCGGCTATCGACAGCAGCTACTGGCTGAAGATGCAGAAAAGGCACTGGCTGACAAAATCGAAATTAAACTAGCTGCACTGACACCTGTGTTCGCCGAAGGCAACTACCAGCAAGCACTTTCTGAGCTGGCAACACTGCGTGAAGCCGTCGATGCTTTCTTCGATAACGTGATGGTAATGGCAGATGATGAGAAACTAAAAGTGAATCGTCTAACCATGCTGAACCTACTACGTAACGAGTTCCTGAAAGTCGCGGACATTTCGCTACTTCAGAAATAACCAAGCTAATGAAAATCAAAACCCCGTGCCAAGCATGGGGTTTTTTTATGCCAGTATTCGGTAGCCCTTCCTAGTAACCTCCATGGCCGATTTCGTTTCACGTGAAACACCACCAGCCCAGCTTTTGCCCTAACCTATTGCTATATGACAAAGGTGCCAGCCCACAAGGCATAAACAGAATCTCTTACTCTTTCCCTTATCAGCACAATGAGGTATGTTGAAAACTGTACATAACCTATACAGTAACCATATCACCAAAGATAAGAACAATAGACTGAGGTCGGAAGTAAAAATGGAGTTTTCTACATTCGGAGACAAGTTTGCCCGTTACTCTGGTATCACCCAGCTAATGGACGATTTAAACGACGGCTTGCGTAACCCTGACGCCATTATGCTCGGTGGCGGCAATCCTGCTCAAATTCCAGAAATGGTTGAGTACTTTAACCAGCTCAGTGGACAAATGGTTGCAACAGGCGAACTCACCGCAGCACTGACTAACTATGATGGACCGCAAGGTAAAAATACGTTTATCAGTGCCCTCGCCCAGCTATTGCATGACACCTATGGCTGGGAGATCAGTGCCAAAAATATCTCCCTGACCAACGGCAGTCAGAGTGCCTTTTTCAACTTGTTCAACCTGCTGGCCGGTGAGTTTGGCAACGGCAGCCGGAAAAAGATATTGCTGCCCTTGGCTCCTGAATATATTGGATACGGAGATTCGGGACTCAGTGAAGATATGTTTATCTCCTACCGACCGGAAATCACCCTGCTTGATAACGGTCTGTTCAAATACCATATCGACTTTAAGAAACTCACTGTCGATAGTAGTATCGGCGCGATATGCGCTTCTCGCCCGACTAACCCAACGGGTAATGTTCTGACAGACGAGGAGATCAGACACCTCGATGTCTTAGCGCGCGAGCATGACATCCCGCTGATCATTGATAACGCATATGGCATCCCTTTCCCGGATATCATTTTTGAAGATGTGACACCGTTCTGGAATGAAAACACCATTCTGTGTATGAGCCTGTCTAAACTTGGCTTACCCGGCGTTCGCTGCGGAATTGTGGTGGCCAGTGAAGAAATTACCACCGCAATTACGAATATGAATGGCGTACTCAGCTTGGCGCCGGGCAGTGTTGGTCCGGCGATTGCCAATAAGATGATTGAGAACCAGGACCTACTCCGCCTCAGCGAACAGGTTATCAAGCCGTTCTACCTTCGCAAATCTCAGCATGCGGTCGAGCTATTGCAAACAGCCATTACAGATGAACGCTTTAGGATCCACAAACCGGAAGGAGCGATGTTTCTGTGGTTGTGGTTTAACGAATTGCCAATCACGACAATGGAGCTATACCGACGGCTCAAAGCGCGCGGGGGTACTGATAGTTCCAGGCGAATACTTCTTTATAGGACTCGAAGATGATTGGAGCCATGGTCATGAGTGCCTTCGTATGAACTATGTTCAGAGTGATGAGGACATGCAACGAGGCATTGCTATCATCGCCGAGGAAGTTACCAAAGCCTATCAGGGAGAGTAACTCGTTCCCCTTATAAAAACATAAGAGCTGCCATAGTGGTAGCTCTTCTTATTCCATTATTACTCAGCAGGATATGTCGTTACGCTCAGAGTACCATTCAGCTTTGCCACACGCTGCAGGTACCTTGCTGCAACCTTAATGTTATGACCGTGGCAGTCCCCCTGTTTCGATACCGATATTAAAATCCACCTCAGTTGCTGACTGCCATAGCACTTTTAGTCTATCGGGTAGCAGCTCTACAGCCCCCAATAAGTTATCTAAATCCTTATCGAGCTGGGACCCTGTATCTGTATTCGGCTCAAGGCATAAATGGAATAGATCCTCATTGCGCCAGCCGCAATGAAGAATGTACGTCCGTTCCTGGAAAAAAGCAGCCAACTCTGACAAATCTTGGTTTGAGAAAATATCAAGATCCGTGGTGATGTAACGAGTCTTTACTGACATAGCGATCTCAATGAAATAATAAGTAGGCATACTGAAGCGTTTCACGTGAAACACCTCTAATTATCTTCGCGTGTTTCATCCGAAAACTTATACCCTTCCAGTCACAAGCAAGACTTCCGGTAGCTTCTAGAACAAATTGCAACAAGCTCAAAAGGAGTAAATTTATGATTGCTCTGGGGGGGTGACTATACCAATAAGGATAAGGACTTATTTAGATAGCTGCCTGGGAACAATCACTTAGAAGCGGTATAAAAAAGGCCAGCACATGGCTGACCTCTCACTCTCTATCGCATCAACAATCGCTTAATGCTACTCGTTTACCAACAACCGATGGCCATTGATTGCAATCTTTCGCGGCTTTTGCTCTTCCGGGATCTCTCGTTCAAGATCAACATGCAGCAGTCCATTTTCCATACCCGCACCAACAACTTTGACATAATCGGCTAATTGGAATTTACGTTCAAAGTCTCGCTCAGCAATCCCCTGATAGAGATATTGGCGCTCATCTTTCTCAACTTCGCGGGTACCGCAACAATCAGTTTGTTCTGTTGTTGGGTAATATCTAATTGCTCTTCAGCAAACCCGGCGACAGCATTGTAATTCGATAGTGGTTTTCATCCTGCTGTTCGATGTTATACGGAGGGTAACCCGCATTAGTATTGCTGACATTTTTCTCCATCTGGTTGAACAGACGATCAAAGCCAATAGCAGAACGATATAGAGGAGTGAAATCTAAGTTACGCATATAAACTATCCTTCTTAAGAAGCAATAAAATAACGATATTAAATAGTTGAAGTGGTTTTCCTCTGTAGGACAAACCTGTTGCAGGCCCAATATCTGGCACCAGCGCTTCATTAATAGATATAGGGATGGGCTATTTACTTTCCAAGTGTTCGTGCCAAATTTTTTGAATTTATTTTTCAGTGCTCTTTGCCAAAGTAGATAGCAGCCTCTACAGCTAAAGTTTGTTGCAACTAAAACAGCTATCAGGGAAACAACAAGGAGGGTAATTTTCGTTAGGCTTATCACTGCAGCCTAACGAAAATCAACAGACATAAAAAACGCCGCAGGAAGCGGCGTTTTTGAATACAGCAAATATCAGCTTTAACTACACGTCTAGGTTGGCATTCAGAGCATTCTCTTCAATGAAGTGACGGCGAGGTTCAACCTGATCACCCATCAGTGTCGTAAATAGCTCATCGGCCGCAACCGCATCGTTAATCGTCACCTGCATCATGCGACGAGACTCAGGATCCATGGTGGTTTCCCACAGCTGATCCGGGTTCATCTCACCCAGACCTTTGTATCGCTGTAACGATAGGCCACGACGAGACTCTTTAATTAGCCAGTCCAATGCTTGCTTAAAGCTGCTTACCGGCTGCTTGCGTTCGCCACGCTGCACATAGGCAGTGTCATCAAGCAGACTTTTCAAGACTTCTGACAGATCCGCCAGCTTGCTGTACTCTTTCGAGTTCAGCAGATCAAAGCTCAATGCATACTCATGATCGACACCATGGGTACGTACCACAATCTTAGGAAGCCATGCATTGTTCTCTTCGTCACGGTTAACTTCAAAGTTGTACTGACTTTCACCAGACTGCTTCTCGTTCAGTGCGGCAACCAAAGATTTAGTCCACGCTTCTACGTCAGCTTGCTCATTAAGCATCTCAACAGCTAGACGAGGCTGGTATATAAACTCGTTCAGCAGCAGCGTCGGGTAGCGGCGGCTCATACGATCAACCAGCTTATTGGCACTGTTGAATTGTTTCACCAACTCTTCAAGTGACAAACCGGAAAGCGCTGGTGCACCTTCCGCAGCAAACAATGCAGCATTATCCAGAGCCAGGGCAACCTGGTACTGGTTCATATCTTCATCATCTTTGATGTATTGCTCTTGCTTGCCTTTCTTCACTTTGTACAGTGGTGGCTGAGCAATATAGATATGACCGCGCTCAATCAGTTCTGGCATCTGACGATAGAAGAAGGTCAATAGCAACGTACGGATGTGCGAGCCATCGACATCGGCATCGGTCATGATAATAATGTTGTGGTAACGTAGCTTATCCGGATTATATTCATCACGGCCGATACCACAGCCCATAGCAGTGATAAGAGTTGCAACTTCCTGCGAAGACAACATTTTGTCGAAACGGGCCTTCTCTACATTAAGAATTTTACCTTTAAGCGGCAAAATAGCCTGGTTCTTACGGTTACGCCCCCTGCTTGGCTGAACCGCCAGCAGAGTCCCCTTCCACAATATAGAGTTCAGATAATGCAGGATCTTTTTCCTGGCAGTCTGCTAGCTTGCCTGGCAGGCCAGCTAAATCTAACGCACCTTTACGACGGGTCATTTCACGCGCTTTTCGAGCGGCTTCACGCGCACGCGAGGCATCAATGATCTTGCTACAAACGGTTTTCGCATCGCTCGGGTTTTCCAGCAGGAATTCACCCAGCTTCTCGCCCATAGCTGATTCAACCGCTGGCTTAACCTCACTCGAAACCAATTTGTCTTTGGTCTGGCTTGAGAATTTTGGATCCGGCACTTTCACCGAAACTACCGCTGTTAGGCCTTCACGAGCATCATCGCCTGAGGTTGCCGTTTTTTCTTTCTTCGAATAACCCTCTTTATCCATAAAGGTATTCAATGTACGCGTCAACGCGCCACGGAAGCCAGCCAGGTGCTACCGCCATCACGTTGTGGAATATTGTTGGTAAAGCAGTAGATATTTTCCTGGAAGCCATCATTCCACTGCATTGCGACTTCGACGCAAATACCGTCTTCTCGCTCAAAATCAAAGTGGAACACTTTCGGGTGAATCGGCGTTTTGTTGCGATTCAAGTGCTCAACAAAGGCTTTAATACCACCTTCATACATGAAGTGGTCTTGTTTACCGTCTTCTCGCTCGTCAATCAGCTTGATTGAAACACCGGAGTTCAGGAACGACAGTTCACGAAGGCGCTTGGCCAATATTTCATAATGGAAAACAACATTGGTGAACGTTTCTTCACTAGGCCAGAAGCGGATGCGGGTACCGGTTCTGTCAGTCTCACCGATAGCAGCCAGTGGCGCTTCCGGTTCACCATGCCGATAAATTTGGTTGTGGATGGAACCATGACGATGAATCGTGAGCTCAACCTTTTCAGATAGAGCATTAACAACTGAAACACCTACGCCGTGCAGGCCGCCCGATACTTTATATGAGTTGTCATCAAACTTACCACCGGCATGCAGTACTGTCATGATCACTTCGGCAGCAGACACACCTTCCTCTGGGTGCAGATCCGTTGGGATACCACGTCCGTCATCGCTAACAGAAACAGAATTATCTTCATGGATGGTGATAATAATGTCTTCACAATGGCCAGCAAGAGCTTCATCGATAGAGTTATCGACGACCTCAAACACCATATGGTGCAAACCAGTACCGTCATCGGTGTCGCCAATATACATCCCTGGGCGCTTACGTACCGCATCGAGGCCTTTAAGCACCTTAATGCTTGATGAATCGTAATTGTTGGACATTGAGTTACTCTCGCTTAAATTATCCTGCGGTTATTTTACCGTGTTCCA
>LLEM01000197.1_pt1 | contig 11835 bp, 12 predicted proteins | sample 595841 | NCBI WGS metagenome assembly LLEM01 (sample SAMN02919313, study PRJNA255460) | bioreactor metagenome | biome: chemostat; feature: culture 2012_10.2; material: sediment; isolation source: day64 10degC chemostat 2012 inoculated with Wadden Sea sediment taken from... | place: Germany: Bremen ...
TACCTGACGGGCAGTTAAGTTATCGCCACCGCGAAGACCGCCAGCAATTTCACCATCGAGTACCGGCAGGGGGGGATTTGCCGCTAAATCGCGTTCAATAACCGAGCTAGTTTGAGCTTCCCATGACGCGACTAAGTGATCAATTAAACCGTTTGACTGAGAATAATCGCCGAGAATGCTTGATTTCAAAACAAGTACGTTTGACATGGTAATTTCCTTTGCGCGTTGATTTGGCTTGGGAATAAATATATTGAACTTGGGAGAACGAAGATAGCGGAAAAACTCGTGCATGTTGTTCGAAAAAGCTGAACGGTTAGCGTTAAATTGCTTTTACATTTTATTATCAATGTATTAGGTGGGTGGCGCCAACTTGATTTGTATACTACAGAGCGGTATTCAGTCATTAGTTCAGGGTATGTTTGAAAATATTGGTCAACACCGTTAACTGTTTAGCTTCTGTAAAACACAGACAAAAAAATAGCCCGAAACGACTCCTGTCTCGGGCTTAGGGGAATGGCTCGTGAGAGCCTTGCGCTAACTGGTTAGTAAATGGAGATCAATTACACTATCAATGGTAGTTCAAGCAGTACAATTTGCCAGTTTAAGCACTGAGAATGTGATTCGCTCTGACTCTGCTTCTATATCTCATTGATGCCATTTATTTTATGCTGAATGTTCTGTTTTACTGCTTGTAGCATTTACCCAATTAGATATCGAATAAATTGTTATCCCGAACTAACTCACGAGGCAGACCGTTCTTGATACGATTTCCAACCCATTTACCAATACCAATTGGGTAGTCACGGTAAGTGACAATAACTTCACCTTTACCTGACAGGTCTTCGGGGGCGTATATCTCGTCCCCATGAACCATTCTTTAGCCTGTTCAGAGCTTAGAGCAATGGCGACTTTCTCACTTCCTGTGGCTAGAGCATAATGGCTTCGTGCTGCCAGCGGTATCCTTTCTTATGTTGTTCGGCCAGCTTGATACCAATGCGTTGGAACCGAATTTCGCCAATCAGATCGCGAAGCTTAGAAGGGAATAACCACACTTCCTTATCTCGGATCCATACTTCACTGTCATCAGGCAGGGTAATATCAAGGTCGGTAGTAATGCTCTCCGCGATAGTCTGTTGATCTTTGTCTTTTGCTAGGCTGAAAGGGAATTTGCCCATACGCTTTTTTACGATGGGTGACTCAACAGACTGAAGCTTGCGGATACGGGCAACGAAGAAGCCTTCGCTGTCGAAGACCTGCGGATAAACATGCAGGAAACCATCTTCAGTGAGGGCTTTTTCTGCACCACTAAACAGAGTATTCAATGGCTCAAACTCAACTGCATCCCCCGAAGGTTTCTTTTAGGAAATGGCAGACATGCTGGTTTTCGCTCAAATTCAAGGTGCAGGTCGAGTACACCATAACACCGCCAGGTTTTAGTGCCTGGAAGGCGCTAATAATAAGGTTTCGCTGAACGGCGGCAATTTCTTCAACTGACTCTAGCTCCAGTTTTCCATTGCATCATCATCTTTACGAATTGCACCTTCACCTGAACACGGTGCATCAAGCAAAATTGAATCGAATGATTCTGGTGCCCAGCCGCCAAAGACACATCCGTCAAAATGAGTCAGAGAAGCGTTGTAAACACCGCAACGCTGAAGGTTAGAGTGAAGTACTTTGATTCGGCTTGCGGCTAGTTCGTTGGCAACCAGAGCGCCTTTGTTTTTCATTGCACAGGCAATTTGAGTTGTTTTCGAACCTGGCGCAGAGGCCATGTCCAATACACAATCTAGCGCATTGTTGTCTTTCAACAGGGCCGTAACCGGCATCATTGAGCTGGCTTCCTGAATATAGAATAAACCGGCCATATGTTCGGCAGTATTACCCAGCGAAACAGTCTCTTCATCTTCACGCTCAATCCAAAAACCTGTCTCGCACCATGGAACAGGAGTCAGTGTCCAGTCTTTGTCGGCGACACGGGCCAGAAAATCTTCCACACTGATTTTCAGTGTATTAACCCGGATACTGCGGCGTAATGGTGTCTTACAGCTGGCAATAAACTCATCCAGATTGAGATGCTCTGGCATGATCTGGCGGATTTGTTCGATGAAGGCTTCTGGGATGTGAATATTAGGATGCAAGGGGGACTATCTCGTTTAACTAGCAATGGGGGCGAGATTCTATAACAAACGGTGTGAATAATCGATGTCTGCTTAGCTCAGGGCAAGGCTTGACTTATATTGGAGGCGTGGCGTAGAAGAAAAAGGAGCGCTAGGCGCTCCTTTGATAACAACAACTTGTTGGTTTGATAAGAGTTTATTGCTAATGGCGAGGTATCGCTGTTCGCCAGGTTTTCCATTCTGGTTTGGCTTGTTTATTCAACAGGTAGTGGGTTTCCTGTTTGGCCTTCGACGATAATGGTTGTTTCTCTGGGGGTCGCAAATGCAATTCCACCACGTATCAAGCTGTCGACGGTTCCTGTTTGAACAGAAGCACCTGTCAGCCCGATAGTGACATCGAGACCAGATACATTCCAGAAAACCGTGTCGGTACGCACCAAGTGGCTATATTCTTGCTCAACCTGCGCTTCGAGAATAACACGATCAGCAAGCTCACCCAGTGAGACTTTCACAACTTGGCCGACTTGAATGTCCCGGTAAAGCAGAGGAGTCCCTTCGTTAATAGATCCACGGTCTTCACTCTCCAGGATAACAGTCAAACCAGATTTGGCGATCTCTGCCGTCCCAAGGTCAAATGTTTGGGAGTAATGACCGTCACCCGGTGCAACGGCGATGTAGCTGCTCAATAATGTATCTAGGTTCTTGGCACCGGTGAGGCTGATCTTTGGAGTGACAACCCAGAAATAACTGTTGGACTTTGCCAGCAGCTCTGCATATCTAGGAAACAGGCGGGCGGTGATTTTCACATTACCAGCCGTAAAGTCGGGGGGGGTTGTATCTATAATCTTACCGACATTGACGCTTGGTAACGGATATCCGAATTGATAGAAATGGCCTTGGCATTGTCTGCCGTCAGTGTGATGAGCAGGCCAAAGTCTTTGGCGTCTTTTAGGCTAGGGTAGAGCTTAAAGCGTTTACCGGCTTTGTTCGATACACCTGCGAGCTCATCGAAAGCAATTCCGCCTTTGATCAGTGAGCTGATTGGGTCTGCCTTGATGCTGACACCGTCTAAACCTGCTTCAACCTCAACACCGGAACGGTTCCAGAACACTGTGTCTGGTTTGATCAAATGCCGATATTTATTCTCAATGGCTATAGATATTGTGACACCGTCACGGGTAAGGGCGTAACTTTTTACCTCACCGACTTGTAGGTTTCGATAAAGGATAGGGCTTCCTTCAGAGACAGGAGGAAGCTCATCAGCAAACAACGTCATTTTTGCGACGCCGTTTAGGCTATCGGCCGCCAACTTGGCAAGCTGCTTATTTTTATAAAGCGGATAGCTTTTTTGAATCTTTGAATTACCTGTACTGGTGAAGCTAATATTTTGGCTGATGAGTTGGTCTGCTGGTGGTACGTTTACGTCAAGGCCTTTAGAGCTGATATTGGCCTGAATGCCGCCATCAAGGTAGAATCTGCTGGCCGAGCGAACCAGAGATGTGTGCCCAGGCATGACAATGACATCAAAGCGGACACGTTTACCATCAAGTAAGACTTTTTTAACCCGCCCAACTTCAATGCCACGATGCTTCAGCTTAGTACCACGTTCGATACCATGGCTGCTATCGGCATACAGTGAGAAGTTTGCGACACCTGGCTGCTGTTCTTGCAATTCGTCTTGGGTAATCGCCTTGAATTGACGAGCCTTGTCGCCTTCACCTGGGATCAGGGTTAGATAATTCCCTCGGATCAGATTACCAATATTTTTCACGCCAGTAAGCGAGACCTCGGCTTCTTCTAGTAGCATACGAGAACCGGTTGTTAGCAAATCACTCATACTTGGCTCTATCGCTGCATGGGCTACGATCTTTTGTCTTTCTTCGTCTAGACGAAGAGTAGAAATTTGACCAATTTCTAGCCCGCGATAGATGATAGGGGCACCACTAGTACTGACATTATTACCATCAGGAAGATCGATAGTAATTGCGATACCTCTACCGGCGGTATTCAAGTTGGGATAGAGACGGAAGAGGTGGTTGGGTTCGATTGTTTTGCCTTCATCGGGGGGAGTCAAAGGCTATTGCACCACCAATCATTGCAGACAGACTCTCAAACTGCACATCGACACCGTTGAATCCAATATTGGCACTCATGCCGCTCACGTTCCAGAAACGGCTTTTATTGGTTACCAGCTCGGCAAACTGTGGCTTGATCAGAATATCAATCAGCACCCCGTTTTCGATTATTGCTCAGGGTGTAGCTATAGACTTCACCCACAGGAATTTTCTTATACAGTACCTGAGACCCGATACTGACAGAGCCTAAGTTTGGAGACCGCAGCTGTATTTTTAAGCCTTGCCCCCCCAACGGTGTATCTGATGGCTGGGTGTCGAGAGCCGAAAATTCATAGGCTGCTTTGCCTTCACCGGGTTGCAGCGCGATATAGTTACCCGATACCAGAGCATCGAGGCCGGAGATACCGGTAATTGATGCCTTAGGTTTTACGAGCCAGAAACGCGTACCTTCTTTGAGGATCCGAACGGCTTCAGGGTAAATATCGGCTTCAGCATAAATGCTTTGGAGATCGTCAGACAGGTTCACATCGCGGACAATACCAACTTCAAGGCCCTGATAACGGATAGTGGTTCGTCCTGCTGTTAAGCCTGCTGCATCACTGAAGTGGATCTTTATTCTTTGTCCTGCTTCATTGACGGCTTTAAATACGAGCCAGCCAGCAAGAACAAGCGCAAGTATCGGGAGGATCCATAATGGAGATATTCCGCGGTCGCGCTTTATGTTTACCGGTTCTGGTTGTTGGTTATTTGGTCCGTTGTTCATAGTTGTCCCATATCAGACGAGAATCTAAACTTTCTGCTGCAAGCATCGTGAGAACCACCACAACCCCGAAGGCAATTGCCCCCCGGACCGGGTGTAAAATCAAGGATTTGGTCGCGGTCGATTAAGGCTACCATAAGGGGAGATAACAAAAAGATCCATCACCGACCACTTTCCAATCCACTGTATGACACGATAGAGCTTCATACGGTGGAGGTGATTAATTTTTCGTTTAAACTGAATGGCCAGAAGTAGGTAGGCCAAGCCAAGGATTTTGGCGACAGGAACCACGATACTGGCGACAAAGATGATAATGGCAATGCCTGTCATATCTGTTTTTATCAGGGAGGCTACACCAGAAAAAATTGTGTCTTCAACCGTTTGCCGTTATTTAGAAAAATAGAGATCGGGAAGAGATTTGCAGGGAAAATGAAAACCGCCGCAGCAATAAGGAGTGCCCACGTTTTTTGAATAGAATGTGGCATACGGAGGTATAGCGGCGAAGCACAGCGAACACATGTATCAGTATGTGCCTGCGTTAGGTGGCAGGTGTGGCAATGGGCCTTCAGCTCATTTCTTTTGTGTTCTGTTTCAGGCTGCCAGGCTTCCCAGTAGCGGTTGACACTGATACGGGTGATAAGCAGTGACATAAGGACTTGCAGTATTATTAGAGAATATAGTCCGGGGCCGACGTAAATGTCAGCATAGTCTTGTACTTTGAAACAGGAAATAGCAAGACTGACAAGAAAAACATCAAACATAGCCCAGTATTTTAGGTGTTCGACAATCCAAAGGGATGTCCGGAATAGCTGAAAACGTCTGAACTTTAACCCTGCCTGGGCACCAAGTACTGATAAACAAACCAGGAGTGGCGCGATGGTACTGCAGAACAGGATCAATACAGCGACGGCCGGGGAAATTTGAGGCTAACGTTAATGTGCCCGACGGAAGAGTGGCAGGGATCATAACCCCCCCAAACAGGCGAATAGTGATCAGTGGAAAAAATGCGCCGGAATGAAAAGAATTAAACACGTCAACGCAATGGCCAGCTCACTACTAAAGCGAGTTCTTCCACCGCGATAGAGGCGAGTATTGCAGCGAGGGCAATAGGCACTTTGTCCTTGAAGGGCGACCTGAGGCATTACAGGCAAGTCGCAACCGGGACAGAGTCTTGCCATAGACATGGTTGTTTAATCCTTTATATAGATCAAAAACTAAGCAGCTTTTGACCTGAGCCATAAAAAATGAACACTATATTATTTTACATTCAATCTGGCTACAGATAGTTGTTCCCCAGAGGTAGAAGTCGGAGGATCTGCCGATTGCACCGACCCATATAGCGTTTGATATAACCCTTCTTCATTTACCAGTTCAGAGTGGGTTCCAGTTTGGCTAACTTGGCCGTCTTCGAGCACGTAGATTAAATCAGCTTCCTTAACCGCAGATAAACGGTGGGCCACAATTAATGTGGTTCTGTTAGCTAAAAACTGATTGAGGGCGGCGTGCAAAGCGGCTTCGGTGGCGGTGTCTAGCGCCGATGTGGCTTCGTCCAAAATCACAAACTCAGGGTTGGCGAGAATCATACGTGCAATTGCCAAGCGTTGGCGTTGACCGCCAGATAGGCGAATACCCTGACGGCCAATCTCTGTATCAAGTCCGTTGGTCAGGCGCTGAGTAACATCGGCCATTTGGGCAATTTCCAGCGCTTGCCACAAATCCTGATCACTGAAATGGGCGCCTAAGCTTAAGTTATGTCTTAGCGTGTCATTGAACAAAACAGGGTGTTGCAGAACAACGGCCATTTTATCGCGCAGGGCTTCATAGCAACATCTTCGATAGGGTAACCATTGATGAAGATGTCTCCTTGATCCTTTTGGTAAATACCTAGTAGCAGTTGGATGAGCGTCGATTTACCGCCGCCTGATGAGCCAACCAGCGCAACACGCTTACCAGACGGAATCGTCAGATTGAGCCCGCGGAGTACTTCTTTGTCTTCATCATAGGCAAAGTGAAGATCCCTGACATCAATCTGAAGGGTTTCTCCAGCGTTAAAAGGATTAACTTTCTGTATCGGGCGAACTTCTTCCTCAAGTGAAATCAGTCCATTTAGGCGTTGCATGGCAGCCGATGCGCTGTACCAAGCAAACTGAATCCCCCAATAGCTCTTGCACAGGGCCCAGCATGAACCATAGATAGCCAAAGACAGCAAACATCTGGCCGATGGTCAAATCACTAAACAGGACCATTAGCATAGCCATTGCCCGGAACAGTTCGAAACCAACCAAGAACAGAAGAAATGAAATCCGGCCAGCCGCTTCAGATTGCCAGGCATACTTATCGGCATCGTGTCGAATGTCGTCTGCGCTAGATTTTAGTTGGTTGAGGAACTCTCGCTCTCGATTTGCTGCTCGAAGCTGGTAGATCCCGTCTAACGTTTCAACTAGCCTTTGCTGGAATTTCTCAAAAGCTTGGTTTTCCTTTTTCTTGAGAGTTTTAACGCGGCTTCCCATCATACGAGAGGCATAGACGACAATCGGGTTGACCAGCAGAATGAACAAGCCCAGTTGCCAGTTCAGCCACAGGAGGATAGCGGCAGTACCTATAACAGTAAGCAAGCCGACGAGAAAGCGGCTTAAGGTATCTCCAACGAACTTATCAATGGTTTCCACATCAGTGATTAAGTGAGACGTGATACCACCACTGCCTCGCTCTTCATATTGACGCATGCTGATACGGCCAAGTTTATCAATGAGATGTTGGCGCATCTTGTAGGTGATATCTTTGGCAACCAGCGTAAACTGCCGGCTCTGGAGAATATTCAGGGCCTGACTGCCGACTCGCATTAGCACGACAAGCAAGAGAACCAGAATGATATAGGCTGTTGGTTGATGTAGTGACTCAGGCAGAAAAACATTGAGAAACTGAATGCCCCCAGCAGGTTTCTCCAGCAAAATTTCATCAACCATTAACGGCATTAGCAGGGGGATAGGCACGCTGATTAATGTAGCGAGCAGGGCGATGATATTTGCAGCAGCCAGTCTAGGACGATGATGTTTTGCTTGCTTTATAAGCCAAGACCAGTTAATCATTTGGTTCGAATTGCCTTTCACAGTGATAAAGATTCCTATTATCGGCAAGAGTTGCCATTCTAACGGCTATAAAAGGAGCAAGCCATGGATAAAAAAGCAGCGTTTTACAAACGACTCACGAAACAAGCAGTTTCACTGATCGAAGGCGAGTCAGATCTCATCGCTAATATTTCTAATATTAGTGCGTTACTCTATATGGAGTTAGAAGATATTAACTGGGCTGGCTTCTATTTTTTAAAAAATGACCAGCTAGTCTTGGGGCCGTTCCAGGGAAATCCGGCTTGTGTCCGTATTCCCGTTGGTCGAGGAGTATGCGGAACGGCGATTTCGGAAAATAGTGTGCAGCGTATTGCTGATGTACAGCAGTTTGAAGGGCACATTGCCTGTGATGCAGCCAGCAATTCCGAGATAGTGATCCCGTTTACGGTAAATGGGGGGGAACTATACGGCGTATTGGATATAGATAGTCCAAATTTATCAAGATTTGACCAATCAGATGAAGCTGGGCTAGTGACTTTGGTAGAGGAACTACAAAAAAGGCTCTAATTGCATGCTTTCGGTGGTTTTTCAGCGTTAGGTAACTATAATAGCGAGACTATTTCTTTTTGATCAAAGTACTAACGGCGAGTCTCACTCGCATTTGTCAGGAAAGTCCATGGAAAACTCTGAAAAGCTAACGAACAGTAAAGAAGTGATTGCATACATTGCTGAGCGTTTCCCAAAATGTTTTACTGTTGAAGGTGAAGCAAAGCCTCTAAAAATTGGTATCTTCCAAGAGCTCGCTGAGCGTTTGAACGAAGACCCAAAAGTAAGTAAAACTCAGTTGCGTACAGCTCTGCGTCAATATACTTCTTCCTGGCGTTACCTTCATGGTGTTAAAGCTGGTGCAAGTCGTGTCGACCTTGATGGTAACGAGTGTGGCGTGTTGGAAGAAGAACACGTAGAACACGCTAAGAAAGCACTTGAAGAGAGCAAGGCTAAAGTACGCATTCGTCGTAAAGAGCAGGCAGAGGCGAAAGCTGCTGCAAGCAAAGATGGTGAAGCGAAAGCGAAAAAAATTCGTCCAAAATCGCCTAAACCAAAGAGCACTAAGCCAAAAACGACTAAGCTAAATAAAAAGCCTGCAGAAACGACCCGTGCACTGACAGCTGACGAAGTGAAAGTTGGCAAGAACGTTAGTGTTAATATGGGCAACGGAAACATGCCGGCGACAATCGTTGAAATTAATAAGGACGATGTGCGTGTTCGTTTAACCAATGGTCTAACCATGGTAGTTAAAGCGGAGTACCTTCGTTCGTAAAGGAGAATGCTCGACGTATGAAATGTCGATTCCGTTTCTCACTGATCGCTGCTGGCATGATGCTAGCAGCTTCAGCACAAGCCCTAGAGGCTAAGTATTCGTTAAGTGATTTGCCGCAGCTTGCGCCTGAAAAGCAGCATGCTACTGCAAGTAAAAGGATTGCTTCGCGATTCACTCGATCGCATTATAAGCAGTTCTCTCTTGACGACCAGTTCTCAGCCAGTGTCTTCGATCGCTATATCGAAATGCTGGACTTCAATAAAAGCTTCCTTACTGCTTCTGATATCAGGCAATTTGATAAGTGGGAAAACCAGCTGGATGATCAACTCAAAAGAGGTGAATCAACTGCAGCGTTTGACATATTCAATAAGTTGCTTGAACGTCGTTATGACCGTTATCAGTATGCATTGACGTTATTAGACAGAGAAATAAAGTTCGATATTGATGAGGACTTTACTCTTGATCGCTCAGAACTTGACTGGGGCAAAAGATCGTAATGCATTAAATGAGTTGTGGCGCAAACGAGTTAAATACGATGCGCTAAACTTGAAGCTTGCGGGTAAAGAGTGGAAGGAAATCAAAGAGACCTTAGGCAAGCGTTATAACAATGCGTTGAAACGCCTAACTCAGACTCACAACGAAGATGTATTCCAGATTTATATGAATGCGTTTGCTCGTGAAGTTGATCCTCACACTAGCTATCTGTCTCCTCGAAATGCTGAACAATTTCAGGCAGAAATGAACCTTTCACTTGAAGGGATCGGAGCTGTGCTGCAAGTTGTTGATGACTACACCGTTATCCGTTCTTTGGTTGCTGGTGGTCCGGCTTCTGCATCTAAGAAGCTTGCTGCGGGTGATCGAATCGTAGGGGTTGCTCAAGACGGTAATGATATGGTCGATGTGATCGGCTGGCGTCTTGACGATGTTGTTCAGTTGATCAAAGGTCCTAAGGGTAGCAAGGTTAAACTGGAAATCTTACCCGAAGGCAAGAACTCGAAAAGTTACGATGTAACAATTATCCGTGATAAGATCCGCCTCGAAGATCGTGCTGTGAAATCTTCAGTTAAATTCTCACAAGGCAGAAAAGTAGGTGTTATTGAAGTCCCTAGTTTTTATGTCGGCTTGTCAGAAGATACCAAAAAAGAAATTGGTAAACTGAATGAGCAGCAGGTTGATGGCATTGTTATCGATTTGCGTAACAATGGCGGTGGGGCGCTGACTGAAGCGACAGCGTTAACTGGGCTGTTTATTAATAGTGGCCCTGTTGTTCAGGTCCGCGATAGTTATGGCCGAGTAAAAGTGAACGGTGATTCTGACGATCGCGTTTACTTCGATAGTCCTTTAACGGTATTGGTTAACCGGTATAGTGCATCGGCATCAGAGATCTTCGCTGCTGCGATGCAAGATTATGGTCGCGCTGTGGTTCTTGGTGAACAATCATTTGGTAAGGGGACGGTTCAACAACATCGTTCTTTGAACCATATCTACGATTTGTTTGATAAGCCTCTTGGTCACGTTCAGTATACGATTCAGAAATTCTATCGTATAAATGGCGGAAGTACTCAAAACTTGGGTGTTGTGCCTGACGTGTCATTCCCCAACAGCTATTGATCCGGCGGAAACCGGTGAAAGTGTTGAGGACAATGCACTGCCGTGGGGATAGTATCAAGCCAGCAAGTTATCAGAAAATTTATAACTTCTCTGCAATGCTGCCATCTCTGAAGTCAAAACATGAAGCGCGTATCCGTAAAGATATGGAGTTCGGTTTTATACAAGAAGATATTCTTCAGTATAAAAAAGACAAAGATATTAATAGTATCTCGCTAAATGAGAAAAAGCGTATAGCTGAACAAGATAAAGGTGAAATTGATCGTTTAGCTCGTTTGAATAAACGTCAAAAAGCGTTAGGTAAGAAAACATTTGCTTCTATGGATGATATTCCAAAAGACTATGAAGCGCCTGATGCTTATCTTGATGAGGCAGTAGCAATAACCGCTGATTTAGTAAAAGTATCAAGCTAAATTAATTATTGTTCTTAAAAAAAGGCACCATTTATATGGTGCCTTTTTTATATCTATACGATTGTTAAAATACCAATTTACATTTTATTGCCAAGAAAATCATCTTCCTCCAAGCGCGTCTCACAATTGAGACTGCGGGATAAATTATGTGATATTAATCATATTTCTAAGCGCAGAATAGCATTGCAGGCTAGGGGGGGTTTAAGAAGAGCTTTATTATACGTAGTTGGGGGGGTAGTGCTATGTTTAAATCGTTTTTGGTTGCGATTGTATTATTCTTCAGTTCTCATTTGTATGCCGATGATTTAACAGAGTTTGATTACCCTCTGTTGTTAGGAGATTGGTATTGGTTCAGCAATTCTGACACAGGTGTAGATAGTGAAGGTGAAAGCTATCGCGCAATGAATATAAAGTTTAAGTCCTCATATCGATTTGTAATACGATTGCTTCAGGTGGATGGTACTGTAGAGGAA
>LLEM01000198.1_pt1 | contig 11671 bp, 12 predicted proteins | sample 595841 | NCBI WGS metagenome assembly LLEM01 (sample SAMN02919313, study PRJNA255460) | bioreactor metagenome | biome: chemostat; feature: culture 2012_10.2; material: sediment; isolation source: day64 10degC chemostat 2012 inoculated with Wadden Sea sediment taken from... | place: Germany: Bremen ...
GCCCCCGTGATCCTGAACCGGTTACCCAGCTGACTTTGGATCGTGGCCACGCTGATAATGCTACTGGTCTGCTTGGCATTCCCCCCCTCACTGTCGCGGCTGTATTCGCTGAACGCCGTTGCCATCGCTTTGCCAATATTGTGGCGTGAGAAGTCAGACATGATTTTCCCGCCAGCATGATCTAAGGTGATATTCACTTCAGACATGCCCATTTCGCCAAAGCTGGCACGGGCATCAACAATATGATCACCACCTAAAACAGGCTTGCGAGACACCCGCACCGGGCGACCATCTTTGTCTTTCATTTCCATCGTGCTGCCAATCCCCGGCTCTTTCACCGAGTAAAAAGCCAGGCTGGCAGTCGCACCAATCACATTTTTTGCCGCAGCCGGATCCTGTACCCCCCGGCAATTCAATACGAATACGGTTCTCCCCCCTGACGCTGAACCAAGGCCTCAGTAATACCCAGCTCTTCTATTCTGCTGCGCATTGTTTGCAGGTTCTGCTGAACGGTCAGGTTTCGTAGCGCTGTTTTCTCATCGTCTTTTAATGCCAGTTTCAGTCCGGCTCCGCTACCGTTCGTTAGCTGCCATTGCGGATAGCTTTGACGAATAAATTTTCGTACCACTCGATTAGCCTCTGTATCAGGCAGACGCACAATCAGCCCATCGACACCAGAAGCTTCAACACGCGCACCACGGATCCCTTCTTGACGGAACTGTTGGCGAAGCTCGTCGCTAAGCTGCTCTCCTTGTGCCTTAAACACCTGTTCAACATCAACATCCAGTAAGAACTGAACACCTCCGCGTAAATCTAGCCCTAGCTTAATCGGAGCAAAGCCCATACTCTGCAACCACTGCGGTGCAGCTGGCTCTAGTGCCAATGTCAGCTGCGATTTGCTATTGGTTTGCTCATTGATCACTTCAGCCAGTACGGTTCTTGCCGCTGTCTGTTGATTCTCATTTTGCAGTACAACAACTGTTTTATTTTCTTGCTGATCAATTCGCTTTACATCAATCCCGCGGTTTTCCAGTTGTTGCTGCAGAACTAAAATAGATGGAACTTGTGTACTCTTTGCCGCAATTTGCACCGCCGCATTCTCGCCGTACCAGGTCGGAATAGCACTTAGCATCATGACTAATACGGTAACGACCAGCACGACGTACTTCCATGTCGGATAATGGTTGAGTAATCGCTGTTTATTGGGTTTTCTCATTGTTAGTGCACCACATTCTCCACCAGTAATATCTGGTGTAATGGAATAATTTCCTGAGTAGATAACAGCAAGCATCGCAGGCTCTAAAGCCGCAGCAATGTACTAAAGATAAACTCAGTCGGAACCAGACAGCTAGAACGTTAGACGGCAAAAACCGGTCGTTCTAACGCTGGGTTGGGAAGTCCGAAGCAGTCTGTTTAATTGCTATAACCAGCAACAAAACATTATGTATACCAATCGAGATAAGTAAGCGTTCAGGTAATTACACAGGAAGAATCAAATACTTATGCTGGTTGATAATAATCAGGTGCGGAGAAAACGGTGGTGGTAGGTAGTATAGGTGAGATTACTCTCCTTCCAACCCGATATTCGGCAAGAAGGCGGATTCGTATTCAGCGTCCAATTAAGGCTATCGCTGAAATTGACACAGTAACCTTTCACCAGGGAAGGTATGGGCTCGATCGGCAGCTCTATTGCCAGTTGATATAACGGCTGAACCTCTTCAGGATCATGGCGTAATAAATTCGCCATTCGAGAAGAATTGGCTAGTGCTGGATCATAGTCGCGACTTTCAGTGGAATGCTGTTTTTGAGGCTGTGGATTGGCCTGGTTGGGAGTAGTTTGCTTAGAAATGATTTGCTTTGGAATAGCTTGCTGGGAAAGGTTCCAGACCAGCGATCCTTTATCCACCGTAGCCTGATTGCTGTCAGTCTCCGAATGAGCCTTAGCAACAAGTATGTCGAACTTGGATGATTCAACCATACGCTGAGTAACACTAGCAGGCAATGCCAAGTTATTGGCAGCTTGATAGGTTTCTGCATGAGCCATTGATGCAGCCCCCAGACAGAACACCAACATCACCGCTCGAATAAAAGTTGCCAGCATATACATAACATCACTAATAAGAACCAACAGCATCATAGGATGGTGGCCGAAAATTCACAAGAGATTATTTGCACTAGATCACATTTTGCATTTATGGCGGCATGAACAATTTCTCATTGAATGTTAAGAATATGATCGTTATATTTCATCCACATACCGCTATACAGGGAAGCTAACTCATGACAACCAAGAAAATCGCATTTATCGGACTCGGAACAATGGGCTTCCCAATGGCAGGTCATCTAGCCAATGCCGGCCATCACATCACTGTCTATAACCGTACGACCGCCATCGCTGAAAAGTGGGCAAAGCAATATCAGGGAGACATCGCGTTAACCCCTGCGATAGCCGCCCAAAATGCTGACTTCGTTTTTACCTGCGTGGGAAACGATGAAGACGTTCGCCAGGTGTACAAAGCCGCCGACGGTATTCTTTCGACCGTCAAGCCGGGAGCAATCCTTATCGATAACACCACAGCCTCGGCTGAGGTTGCCCGTGAAATTGCACTTGCTGCCACAGAAGTAAGTACAGCCTTCCTTGATGCTCCGGTATCTGGTGGTGAGGCCGGTGCCGTTAATGGCTGCCTGACAGTCATGGTAGGGGGTAAGGAAGAGGTATTTGATACAGCAAAGCCTATCATCGACTGCTTTGCCAAGGCGACAACATTAATGGGGGGGGATGTGGGTTACGGTCAGATCACCAAAATGGCGAACCAAATCTGTATTGCCGGTGTCCTGCAAGGGCTGTCGGAGGCAATCACGCTTGCCAAGTCTGCCGGTCTCGATATAGAGAAAATGACAGATGTGTTAAAGCATGGTGCTGCAGGTTCCTGGCAACTGGAAAATCGCGCCGTCACAATGTCCGAAGATAAGTTCGACTTTGGTTTTGCGATTGACTGGATGCGCAAAGATCTCGGTATTTGCTTTGAGGCCGCTGAAAAACTTGGGGGTAGAGTTACCGCTAGCCAGGCAGGTGGATGGGAAATATTCAGAGCTGCAAGAACGTGGATTTAGCCGGGCTGATACATCAGTTCTGATCAAGCAGTTCGATAAATAGCCTTTAACGATTCCTGCCTTGAGTGCCATTTAATATTATCGCACTACATACAGACACTAAGCCTCATTCACTGGCTTGGTGTCTATTTTCTCAATATATCCAAACTCAGAACAAACTAAAGATTGCCATCAACAATCGATCATCAGCTTCGCGCTTTTCTTCAACTTCTCGCATCGCTTCATGGCTAGACCTGAACCCCCTGATTTAAAGGTGCTGGCAATTCTGTAGCAGGTGCATGGCCACGCTTAGGCTTAATACTAATGACACTCTCCGCATTATCCTTGCCAATATATTGCCGTTCATCTGTTATCTCCAGTCCTACGGACTGTGTATACTCCGGCTTCTGTTGCAGCAGCGTAGAGTCATTCAGAAATGTCTCCGCATTGGTATGAGCAGAGACTCCCCCCCATAAGCATCCCACAAGAACTGTTCCAAAATATCGCATCGTATCCGTATCTAACCTGCTCCTACTAACTGCTGCAAACTCTAACACAATAAAACATTGTATTATATGTTTTCAGATATAAAAAAACCGCCAACTGAATGTGGCGGTTTTTATTGGCAGAACTAACTTACAAGCTAACGAAAATACCAGCCAGAGCGGCACTCATCAGGTTAGCCAAGGTCGCCGCAAGTACCGCCTTAAAACCTAGACTTGCTACATCACCACGGCGCTCAGGAGCCATAACACCGATAGAGCCAATCTGAATAGCAATAGAACCGATGTTGGCAAAGCCACATAGGGCAAACGTAATAATCACCTGACTTTGAGTAGACAGTGTTTCTTTGACGCTTACAAAATCAAGGAAGGCAACAAATTCGTTCAAGATCATCTTCTGGCCAATGAATGCACCGGCTTGAAGCATTTCACTGGCAGGCACACCAATGATGAAAGCAAGTGGCGAGAACAAGTAACCTAGAATACCCTGCATGGTCAGGCTCTGCATACCAAACCACTCACCAACCATCTCAAGGCCTGCATTCGCCATTGCGATAACACTAACAAACGCAATCAGCATCGTACCGATAGCGACAGCCACTTTCATGCCGTTCATCGCACCGGCCGCCAGAGCATCAATCGCATTACTGTGATCGCTTTTAGCCATTTCAATATCAGTTTGTTCAACAGCCTTGCCTTGCTCTGGCACCAGAAGCTTAGCCATCAGCAAGCTACCCGGTGCAGCCATGAAGCTAGCTGCAATAAGGTATTTCAGGTCAACACCCAACCCCCGCATAGCCACCTAATACACTACCGGCGACTGACGCCATACCACCGGTCATCACAGCAAACAACTCCGAGCGGGTCATTTTAGGAAGGAAAGGCTTGACCAATAAAGGCGATTCACCCTGAGAAAGGAAGATATTACCCGTTGCAACCAGTGATTCTGCCCGGCTGGTACCCAGAGCTTTCTGAATACCGCCACCGATCACCTTAATGACCCATTGCATTGCACCTAAATGATAAAGAAGAGAAATAAGAGCACTGATGAAGATGACAAGGGGGGGAAGAACGCGGAAGGCAAAAATAAAACCAGAAGTCGCTAGGTCACCAAATAAAAATTTAATCCCTTCATCGGCAAAACCCAATACGCTGGCGACGCCACTACTCATTGCTCCCAACATCATTTGCCCTACCGGTACATACAGTACCAAAGCGGCAAAGCTTGCCTGTAAGAATAACGCTCCACCGACGGTTCGCCAGTTGATCGCTTTACGGTTTTCAGATAACGCCCAAGCGCAAACTACCAGCACTAAAATACCGGCCAAACTAATTAACAACTGCATTATTTCGTCCTGTTGTTTCTAATAAATGGGATGCCGAAATATGAAGGTGTTACTGCCTGCTGCAATAGGGGGAACCACTACTCTCGGGGGAGAAAGCAAAATAGGAGGGTTCTAAACAAGAATGTTCAGAAAATGCGTGTTTGTCCGCCCACATGTACAACATACAAGTCACCTTGATAACAAGCTAAAATATCGCCGGTCCAACTCCGTGGGTCGTTCACATATCCATGGTGACAGCTTGTAACTAAGGTGCTGAACTCGATGGTTCTGGCCGGAAGCGGAGTATATAGAGATATAGGTCACATTAACAACCCGAAAAACGTTTTTTTGTGTGATCTAGATTCGAATGAGTATGAATTGAGCAACTTTACCTTATTGTGTTTTAATTTCTACCACTACAAAAATAGGCAAAGCTTAAACAGGCTGGAGGGGCATAGATGGGAAGATATAGAGGGGCTTGTATATCCCCTCTTCCGTGTATTCAAATCATTCCGCGAATGAGTTAGAACTTATAGTCGACTGATAGTACAACTTGCTGGGAATAATCAATTTTAGTATTGTTTTCGCTATAATCTTGGTCAAGATAGCGGTAGGTTAGATCAGTTGACCATTTATCATTGATTTCATACATCGCACCTACCTGTCCACCCCATACAAAATCTGAAGAGCTTTCTCCTGAAATCTTACTGTCAGCAACACCTGCAGACACACCGGCGAATAAGTTAACTTGCTGAGCAACTGGCAGTAAATAGTCATAAGATGCCAAGAACATGTTCTGAGATGACTTATCCATATAGTTATAGGTACCCATCACACGGTGGTGATCATTGATGATGGCACCGCCACGTAGTTGGTAAGCCGCATCTTCGCCGTTTTGGCTAAACTCACCTTTAATATTATCTTCTTGATAACCGACACCAGCACCAACAAACCAGTCCGTGTCCGCAGCAAAAGCCGGTAGTGCCATAACAGTAGCCAAAGTGATGGTTGAAACAACGGCTAATTTTTTCATCTGTGATACTCCTAAGTGTCTTTATATGAAGAACAAACATCGTCTTCTTCGATGGCCCTTCGTTTTGTTGATGACTAATCTACACCGCTTAACTGAACGCAACCTTAAGATAAAAAACAATGTTTTATACCTTGACTAAGGCTGAACAACCGCCTCTTTTGGCTATGAACTGTCAAGATTTCAACTTTCGTACAGCATTGATAGATGAGGAATTGAGAAGTTAATACATTGTTTCGAATAATTAAGATCTGAATCAAGTACCGAGAATTGACTATCAGCTGGAGCTAGGCATAATTTGCAGATAATGAATACAAGGCGGCTCTAAATGGCTAACGCTCAAAAAAAGACGTTAATTTTTTCTCCTTATCGATTCAGGGGGATCACCATTGCCACTGTGTTATTCACTATTCTCTTTTCGATAGGTACCCACGCCAACCAGTACGTATCTGAGCTTAAGCTACTAAACTACACTGATACATACGGCAACGTGTCATTGCGAAATGCACGAAACTTGACGCTGCCTAACCCAATGACAGTCAAAGGCAACCTTAATCTTGAATACAGCAAAATAGAACGTTTGCCACGAAAGCTGAAAGTGGAAGGAAACCTAAACCTAGCGTATAGCTCTGTCAAACAACTCCCACGACAATTAGTTGTCTTTGGCTATATAAACCTTGCCCACTCACAAGTCACTTATCTGAATAATGGTCTGCAGGTCAGGGGAGATCTTAGCCTCATGGGGGACCAAAATCACGCAACTCCCACCTTACCTGTATGTAGGTGGCGACTTATATCTTGCAAATTCGGCAATTACTGAGCTTCCAAAATTTTTGGTCGTAAAAGGTGATATCTATCTTGGTGGTACACTCATTCGCGAAATACCTGAGCAAATAACTGTTGGTGGCAGTATATTTAGATAGTTATCTGAAATTTTTGATACAAATCTAAGATAGCTCGCAATCCTGATGAATACACTTCTATGTGTTATCAACACTAGCCGCTTCTTCTATCATCGAATATTAAGCTTGTCATATTTATAAAAACAAAATGAACACACTCAATAGCAAACGGTTGCTATTAAAATAAAAGCAAATAGTTATAAGATCGAAGGGAATTTAAAGTAACAGATAAATAATTACATTAGGAATGGGGGGGATATTTGCCAGAAACACTCTTCGTACATCTTGTGCTTCTGGCATGCTTTTAAAAAACATTAAAGAAATCAACATATTGGTGCTATTGCACTCAAATTGTTACTGTGACTTCCCTTTTTCACTTGTCGTTTGCGACTGATGATAGAACCATTGTCTGCGGTTTCTATTAGCCATATTTTACCTCTCATTTTTTCCAAAAACGAGTAAGGTTGATATCTCTCTTTATTAATACCGTCTTACTCATCTAATCAGCTCTACTATACCTAGCGGATCATTACATCTTGATGACAGTTAGGTCACAGTAAAACTTCGCTACTCCCTGGCAAATCAACTTTTTAAAATAGAACGACTAATTGTATATTGGTTCGATAAAAAGCTCAGGGGGGTTAAAGAACAGTGTGATATCTCAAAGGAATGATTTTAGAAGCGACCTTATTTAACGGATTAAGGCTTTCCATTTTCTTCTAATAAAATTCACCATCCAATATATATCAACCAATTTAATATAAGAGCCAATGGTTTGCTTTGCAACCACTATCTTGCATTATTTTTGTGATAAATGTCTTTTTTAGGGGAAAAACGAGTGTAAATACCAACTAATCAATCAGGTAACTGATTAAATAACAAAGAAATATACGTAAACCGATATCACAATTAAATTCTAGCGAGCAAAACACTTTTTCACAACCATTCTCAGATTCAACGCTACCACAATTGAGTATATCCGCATCCAGGCATCCCACGGCTCAATAGAAGGTTATGTTCAACTTGTTGTTGACATAACAATACCTTTTGTTAACATCACAATTACATCTTGACAAGGGGTCGAAAACATGGGTATACACACCATCACTTTAGAGCAAACTGCTGATGTGCCCCAAGAAAGTACTTTTCGGGTTACTTTCTGACCATGAAAACCTTGGACGCTTTTTTGACGCCGAGTATTCTCTCGTTAAGCATGGAAAGCCAGAGATCAATGGAATAGGTGCAGTCAGGAAAGTTATTTCCGGGCCATTTACTTTTCAAGAGCAAATCATCGACTACAAAGAAAATGAACACCTCCACTATAAGATCATCCAAGGAGGCCCCATCGATGAGCATGGCGGCTGGATTCGTTTTCAGAGTATCAATGCCAACCAAAGCTTAATTCATTACCGGATCAAATTTTCCCCTCGTATACGGGGGAACAGGATGGCTTATCAAGTTGCTTCTGGAGAAAGATATCAAGAAAGCACTCTGTCATATTGCAGAATTCGGCGAATCAGAATGGAAACGTCACTGAGGATGAAGATAACAGCCATACCTCAGCTCGCTATCTCTCCTGCACCTTCGGCAGATACCACAAGGCTGGTATTTGTCGCCCTTTACAAGGTATCTTCCTGCCAACAAACAAAAAAAATCAAAGTATTGGTATTCATTCCAATATTTGATCCAATCGATTGCATAAATATTATGAACACGATTTAATAATTTTATTTATCATATCGTTCTTATACGTTAGGACAGGCAGATGAGACACCAACCTTTATTAACAACGGAAAGACTCATACTTCGGCCTTTCCAGCTATCAGACTCCACCAAGATACAAAAACTCGCTGGTGATGAGTTGATTGCAAACGGTACCATCAACATTCCGCATCCCTACTCAGATGGCATTGCCGGGCAATGGATTGGCAAACTCCTTGCTGGCTGGCAGAGCCAGCAATCGGCTATCTACGCCATAACACTAAAATCCAATTATCAATTAATAGGCTGCGTAGGACTCCATAATATTGCTGACAATAATGCCCAACTCGGGTATTGGATTGGTGTCCCTTTTTGGGGGCCAAGGCTATTGTACAGAAGCTGCAAAGCGCTTGACTGAGTTTGGTTTCAAACGTATGGATCTGGAGATGATCTACGGCCAACATTTAAGCCGAGATCCGTCGCCAGGTAAGATTATGCAAAAGATCGGCATGGAGCATATTATGACAAAAAGTGACGCAACTAGAGTCAATATGATCACTGAAGATCTTGAATATTATGAGATCAAAGTGTTGGCAGAGGCTTGATCCTCTGCCCGTTTTTCCCTCAATAACAAATCCATGCTTCTCATAAAGAGCAGTAGCTGTATGGTTATCGATATACACTGTCAATTCAATCTGACTAACGCTCAACCACCATCCTGCTTGCCCTTCAACTTTACCGCCTTTCTCCGCCAGTAAGCTATATACGTTGTCCAGAATATGAGACAGTCGCAATTCTCACATAGCCATTGATGAAAATGGAGCTGAGATTATAAATAGAATATTAATGAGCGGAATTAAAGTGTCGAATGTATTGTTCTCAACGAAAAACCAGTCATTATAGCCTTATTATACCGACACTAAAGTAAATTAAATTTATAAAATAATCCTCTTGAAAGTGTTATTTTTAACACGTGACAATGGCATTGAATTAAATACCTTTTTTCTCATTATAAATACATATCATCTCAATACTTTGTATATAACGAACATCTATAACAAATAACGTTCAATGAAACAAAGCGTTGAGCATACTCCCTATTAAAATTCCAATGTGAATTTTTTGGTTAGGGCTATACTAAAACTGATAAGCAATAAAGAGGTATGCTTTATCAATTCAGCTATAAGTTGTGACTTATTTTACAACACAGCTTCAACTGGAGTTTCAAATAAGCCTATAACCTACTGTAACAACAATAAAAATAATTTTATGCAAACTTTTTTGAAATATAGTTATTGATGGCAGGTCTTATATTTTGAATGTGGACACAATGCACATATAAAAATGGCTGATGCCACTGACTAATGAGGTGAAGATTATGTCTAGCTTGAAAGTACTAACTGCTACAGCTGTGATCGTGATGTCAACTTCAGCATTTGCTGATATCCGCGTTGCGGATACGCACAACGGCGCATGGATTACAGTTACGGAGAACGGACAACCAGCAGCTAATGCATCGGTTTCTGTTGCAAATGTTCCACAACAAAAAAAAGCATACCAGACTGATGAGAAAGGTCGGGTATTTATTCCACTTACTCTGGAAAATTCGCGTTCTATCAAATATAAAGCTAAAACTGAAAGCGGTCGTGAATCATCACGCTTTGCTTTCCACTCTACTAACAAGTAGCGAATACTCTAAAGGCCCTGCCCCTACATCAGGGCCTTTAACTATCACCCTTCCGATAGTCACGCCTATTTAAATCTCTTGCCAGTACCAACGACAACCCAATAATCTGCAAAAATAAAGCAAGATTCCTTAACTGGGAAATTGATTTCATCTTCTCATCATGTATTTCGACCAATTCTAAGTTATCCAAGTATAACTGATTGATCTTTTCTCTTTGACTCTGTTGAACATTATTCATCACTACCATCAGCCTAGGAATCTCACTAAGCGACAACCGTTCTATCTTTTCGTCTAACCAATAGTTCAATTCACTTATTACTTGCTGACTTATTTCAATTGCAATAGGTTGCTTATTCAATTTACTGGATGAGATCAATTGCAATATATATTCCCCTTTTCCTTTCAACTGTTTCGACTTGCTGCCAAGTAAGACTAATTAGCTTATCGTTATTTTGCTGCCTCTGAATAAGTTCATTGGCTTGTCGAGTTATACCATCAATAAAAAATTGGTCATAAGTGCAGATATTACATTAAGCAGCAACCCTGTTGCGACCAATGTCCAGGTAGGCACTGTCCATCTTCTCATATAGCTATATACCTTAATCAAGATGTCCATTATTTCCTTTCATATCAGTATGGCAAAAATCCAACAGAATTTTTTGTGAACCTTTTTCACACTGACTACGTTTAAAGATACTGTTTATGAAGGAAAGAACAGAATGAATAACAAACTGACTAAAGCAACGCGAACCCTATTGCTCTCAGGAGACAGTGAACATTCGAAGCGACAGGAACTAAAAGAAGCGTTTAATTATACTTGGGCACTATACGAGTCTCTCTTTGAGATCATCAATAATGAAACAGCCTATTTCAGCAAGCCCGAACCGCTACGCCACCCTCTAATTTTCTATTTTGGCCATACTGCCGTCTTTTTCGTCAACAAACTCAAACTAGGAAAATACATAGATAGCCGTATTAACAAACACTTTGAGTCTATGTTCGCCATCGGGGTAGATGAAATGTCGTGGGATGATCTTGACGATACACATTATCACTGGCCGTCAGTCAGTGAAGTCAAAGCATATCGGCACAAAGTCAATCATTTGGTCAACACTGTTATCGATAACATGCCTATTACACTACCCATTGCCCAAACTGATCCCGGCTGGATCATCTTGATGGGAGTTGAGCACGAACGTATACACCTAGAGACTTCTTCCGTCATCATTCGCCAGCTTCCGCTTTGCGATGTAACCCCACACCCCGACTGGCAACCATGTCGTGATGTCGGTGTTCCTGCGGCAAACCAGTTATTATCTGTCGGTGGCGATACAATCACATTAGGAAAACACGAGGAAGATGATACGTTCGGCTGGGATAACGAATTCGGGCAACAATCATTCAAGGTTCACAACTTCAAAGCGTCTAAG
>LLEM01000199.1_pt1 | contig 11545 bp, 14 predicted proteins | sample 595841 | NCBI WGS metagenome assembly LLEM01 (sample SAMN02919313, study PRJNA255460) | bioreactor metagenome | biome: chemostat; feature: culture 2012_10.2; material: sediment; isolation source: day64 10degC chemostat 2012 inoculated with Wadden Sea sediment taken from... | place: Germany: Bremen ...
ATCAGCGCTTCGGGCGGGGTGGCAGCCAGGGACATAAACATCCACCGGAATAAGCCGCTCCACACCTTGTACCACGGCATAGTTGTTGTAGACGCCACCAGATATCGCACAAGAGCCCATGGCAATGACCCAGCGAGGTTCGGGCATCTGGTCGTACAGTAGCTTGACTATCGGGGCAAATTTCTTGTTGACGGTACCGGCAACGATCATCACATCAGACTGTCTTGGTGACGGTCTGAAAACGACTCCGAAACGGTCGAGATCATAACGGGAACAACCAGTGGCAATCATCTCGATAGCGCAGCAGGCGATCCCGAACATTTCCGGCCATAACGCCGAACTGCGGCTCCAGTTGATGATATTGTCAACAGAGGTAAACAGCAGGTTGTTGGGAAAGCGATTGTCTAAGACTCCCATTCGAGTGCTCCCTTAGCCCAGGCATAGATAAATCCGACCAATAATACAAAGAGGAAAACCAGCATCTCGATATAACCAAACAAACCAATGCTTTTGAGCACCACGGCCCATGGAAACAGAAACAGTGTTTCAACATCAAAGATGATAAAAAGGATGCCAATCACAAAGTAATGAACCTTGAATTGACCAATGGAAGCGTCACCGATCGGATCTACGCCACATTCGTAGGGCTGGTTTTTGGCCGGGTAGGGGTTATGTGGGCGGATCAGAGAAGACAGAGTGAGTATCAACAGTGCTAGCAGGGATACAAACCCCCCGTCATTAGCAACACCGGAAGATAATCTAACAGCGCCATAGTTACCCCCCCCGCAAACAGAGCCCACATTTATTTTATATATTGAGTATAGGCGCTTTCGAACGACACCCAGTTAGGTATAAAAATGGTGCAGAACAGTGAACGGTTGAGATCGGAGAGGTCAAGGCAAGGCGGAATCAAGGTGAAGGGGCTAGATGTAGATGCTGAGCAGTAATAGACGTGAGGCTCCTGTATTAGGGAGCCTCACGCTAGATAAAAATGTCAGCCGTTATTCTGGTTTGGTCGAAATCAGGCGGGTATTGATTTCAGCCAGCGGCTTCGGAAGGAAGTCTAGGTTATAAAGATCAGGGTGCCGTTCATTGAACAATGCTTTGTCACGGTTATAGGCATTGTTATAGGTGATGACACCGTATCCACTTGGATACTCAATATTCCATAGCTTACTTTTCGCGACTAAGCTTGAGGTGACAAATTGGCCAATATAGGTAATTTTTCCCGGCACAATCGAAAAGGTTAACCCCAGATCACTTCTGGATTTTGAGGTGATCGACTTTGTGCCATTGCTCCCCTTGAATCCGATACAGTAGAGCTCATACTCACCAGCAGGTAAAGGCAATGAAAATAGCTGGCCTTTTAGCGAGTCAGAGATGAAATCAGCGTCCGAATTGTTATTCACCAGAGTGATAACGTCTTCATGGCCTTTTTGCCTAATATACAAAGTGGTCACGAGCCCTTCACCTGAAGAAGGCCAGATTGTTGTCGAGCTTAGACTGCCTGTCAGGTAGCCCTTATTGTACTTGGTTACATCGCTATATTTATCTGGGATTGAGACATCTACCCTGAACTGCAGCCAAGTAATAACATAATGGTAAAAAAAGAAAAAAATAACTCTCATTTGTAACTAATCCTTGCTATCCCTATGCGGTGATCAGCATTTGGCCGTCGAACTGATATGCTATCGCTCAGTCATGACAATATTGCCTCCATATATGCCACAATTCGCAGTATCTATCACTTACTAATTGCATTTAGGTGCTAGTAGTGACCAAATTTATGAGCAACCACGCGTATTCTTTGAGTGGCGAGAAGAAGTTGAGCCGTAACGGGGGGGACTTAGGAAAGCGACAAATCGAACAGAGTGTCAAAAGGTGTGATAAAGTGACCGCCGTTGTTTTTTAATTGATAAACAGAATGATAGCTATTCGTCTTCCAAAAATCTGTGCGCTGTTTTTTCTCGGGGATCGTGACGGTCTGGCCTTTCGTCTGTTTTCATATTTTGCAGTTATTCTTACGTTGATTTTGGTTTTGCAAAATATCTCCGAGGTTGCCTTGGTGAGGGGCGTTGCTTCATATCCCTGAAAAAATTCAAACTGAAATGTTAGCACTTGCTGAACAGGCCGAAGTGATGATTGAAGAAGGGGGGGATATGGATGAACTGGCCGACTGGGAGCGGGGACAACATTACTATTTGTTTGTGCTGAACAAAGAACAACGCACGATCAGCGGTCGTGATATGCACCCTCACTTTGAATTTAAATTAAACTTTATTCGAAAGCTGGATACCACCTTCGAGAATCGAGTTAATCAACCTGTTATTTCGATTCCACTGCGCACCGGGCATGAACTGGTGATCCAGTTCCCGCATGAGTATCATCCTGCTCGCTATTTTCCGTACTACTTCACCCTGATCCAGATAGCGATCGCGATTTTAATTCTCAGTGTGTTTTCGTTGTTACTTGCCCGTTATTTGCAACAACCATTGAATAAGCTTCAGGATGCCAGTAACCGATTGGCAGAAGGTGATTTTAATGTCCGTGTTAGTCATGAGGTAGGTGACAGTGTCACGGAGTTTGGGCAGTTGGCAAAGTCATTTGATCATATGACCCAGCGAATTCATGGCTTAGCCCAAAAACAGAAACAGTTGATCCGAGATGTTTCCCATGAGCTGAAAACACCGCTGGCACGCCATAACCTAGCCCTGCATCTATTACGCAGAAAACTTCCCGAAGAAAACCAGCAGCTGCTTGATCGCCTAGAGCGAGAATCCGATGAAATGAATGATCTGGTCACTGAAATATTGGAGTACAGCCAGCTGGAAAATGCCAGCTATTCGGTCAATCTTGTACCGATTCAGCTGGAAACGGTGTGTCATCACCTTGTATTGGATCTGCGGGATAGCCTCGGACCCAAACAGAGGTTGGAATGTGATTTGGAACGCTCGACTCTGATGGCAATGGCTGACAACCGTTTGCTGCTGCGGGCAATCAAGAATTTGCTGGGCAATGCGATTAAGTATGCTGGTGAGCAAGCGGTGGTTGCGCTGTCGGTAAGCAATGCCAATGCCAATGGCTGGGTGCAGCTGGTGGTTGAAGACAATGGCGCGGGGATCCCGGAGCAGCACATCAAGCAAATATTTGATCCCTTTACACGCCTAGAAGCGGCGCGAGACAAACAGTCTGGTGGTTATGGGCTTGGCCTTGCAATAGTTAAGGAGGCAATGACGGTAATGAAAGGTCATGTCAGGCTGAAAATCGGCCGGAAGGGGGGGGATTGCGAATTAGTTTGTTGTTCCGTGCTTCATAAAGGTGGAGTATCGGGGGGGCTATCAGCCTATTTATATAAAAAAGTAGGCTGATACATTCAAGATAACTAACGGGATATTTGTCGTAACTTCGCCGTTATTTACGCGGCTTTTGTACGTCAATAATATTCTTGAACTTATTGGCCTTGCTAAGCAGATAGTCTACATCAGGTGGAAAGTCCTTGTTAGACTTGGCATGTTTCATCATATCGAACACGGTAAATTCAGTCAGAATGGCATATTGATATGATGTAAAATCACCTTCAGCCTGAAGGGTCGGATCAAAATAGCAATCACCTTTACGAATAATAGCGTGATCGACAATAGGGTCTTCACAGCGATAGCCTAATACATAACGCTCACCTTTACCGTAGATGACATTCATGTAGCTGTTGTAGAAACACTCGCCCTCTTTGGCTGTGCAGCTTTCCAGTAGCTCTTCATCCATTGCTGAGACCGTAACAATTCGGATGTTATCAGCTTTGTAGTTTAGCTCTGTAAGCTGGCGACGCACTTCATCTAGGTTTACTTCAGTCACTTTTCATTCCGCAGAAATCAATAAAATCAGCGGCATTATACCGATGATTTGGCTAAATATCACTTCAGCCGAGATATTCCCTTAGGTATCCGCTCAGATATCCATTCAAGGCATCCCGTTTGTGAATGCAAAGAATGTAAATTAACTGCAAATGGTAATGGTTATCACTTATATTCCACTCCGTATTTTGCAGCAGCGTCTAACCGGCGTACGTGGGTACTTATAAGCCTTTGGATAATCAAAATAAATCAAGGGCGGGTACCCCATATTATTTGGAGTAACGGAATATGTTTTCTAAAAGTCAGCTGACTTTATTAATTGGTGCCATTCTTGCCGCACCTATTGCTCAAGCCCAGACGCACACTCAGGTAACTGATGTTGATGAGCACATGGTTGTTACTGGCCGTGACTATGGTTACAAGGCCGATACCAATACCAGCGCGATGCGGATTGAGGCGAGTCAGCTGGAGACTCCGGGACAGGTCGCCATCATTGATGAGCAGCTGATCGAAGAGCAGCGTGCCAGCACGCTGGGTGACGTGCTAAAGAATGATTCCAGTGTGTCAGAAGGTGGCAAAGGCCGCAATCGTGAGACATTCAAGCTTCGCGGTTTCGATCTGGGCAGCGGCGATAGTTTTCTGCGTGATGGTAAACAGCATTGGTCGCACTATCGTCAGCCAATTGAGCTACTGGAGCGTGTAGAAGTGCTGAAAGGCCCAGCAGGCCTTCTTTACGGTAAGTCTGCCCCGGGCGGCCTGGTTAATATGGTATCTAAGAAGCCAACATTCGATACCCAGGTAAATGTTAGCCAGGATATCGGCTCAAACAATGCCTCACGTACCGTTGCTGATGTCAGTGGTTCGTTGAACGATGCTCAAACTCTGCGTGCTCGCGCTGTTGTTGCGAAACAGAGCTATGACTCTTGGCGTCAGTATACAGACGGTAGTACACCGTCGACAGAGCGTTTCGTCGGCGGTCTTTTTGTTGATTATGATGTGAATGACGATATTACATTGTCGTTCCATTACGATAAAACCAACGATCACGGTAGTGTAGATACGGGTGCCTACATTGTCGACGGCAAGCCTGTACTGGGTGATAAGCATGTCTGGGATGCGCAGTGGTCAAACATTGAAAATGATGTTGAAAATATCGGCCTTGATGTTAATGCACAACTTACTGATAGTTGGCGTGTAGCGGCGGGTTATAACCATCAGGACTTTGAGCGCCGTGATATCGAGAGCTTTTCAAAGCCGGATACCTATGATGCTGCTACGGGTACCTTTACCTATAACGGTTATGATCGCTGGGATAACTGGCAGTTTGATACTGCGTATGTTGATTTTGTTGGCGAGTTTGACGCGTTGGGTGTTAGCATCAGTTGCTGGTCGGTGCAAACTGGTTAGGTTATTACTATAAAACGCAAAGTGAGTATCTGAAGGGCTATGAAGCAACTGTTGGTCAGCCAATGGATAAGCCTGCTGATCTACATTACAGTAACGGCAAAGTCAAAGACCCATCAGAGCGTGACGCGTATGGTATCTACCTGCAGGATATGATCACAGTCAATGACCAGTGGCAAGTACTGGCCGGACTTCGTTTTGATAAAACAGAGACCAGTGAAGACACTTACAATAATGTGTTGCCGAAAGCGGGTGTTATTTACCACCCAGTATCGAACGGTTCTATCTACCTGACCTATTCCGAGAGCTTCGAGCCTGAAGATCCGTCGATGACGAGACAGATGTCAACAACGGCAAAGAGCTCGATCCGGTAAAGGGTAAGTTGTATGAACTGGGTACTAAGTGGGAACTGCTAGATAATCAGCTGTTCGTATCAGGCGCAGTATTTGATATTACCCAGGAAAATAAAGTTCTGACGGAGACGGTTACTGGTATCGCTGATAAAGAGACGATTACGACGCAGGTTGGTGAGCAGAAGCACCGTGGTGCAGAATTAAGTGCATCTGGCTTTGTTACTGATAAGCTGGCACTGAATGGTAGCATGACTTACCTTGATGCAGAGATTGTCGATCCGACAGATGCATCGAAAGATGGCAAACGTCCTACCGATGTACCTGAGCTATCAGCAAGCATTTGGTCTCGTTACGCCGTGACCAGCAATACTGATGCTAACCTGGGGCCTTATTTATGTGGGTGACCGTTATGGCGATACAGCGAATACATACAAGAAAGATGGATATACGCGCGTAGATGCCGGCGTTGCTCATACTATTAAATATGATCAAAACCTTGATGTTATTATGCGATTAAATGTTGAAAACGTATTTGATACGGATTACCTAGCGGGTGGTAGCCAGACCAAAACAATTATCGGCGAAGGTCGTAACTATATGGCAACACTACAATTCCGTTACTAATGGGATAAGCCGAAAGGGAGAAGTTAATACTTCTCCCTTTTCCAGTATTTGATGCTGAAACTTGTTTAAATGAGATTCGTTTTCAATTAGTATTAAATCTCGTTACCCGGCAATGTCGGGCGTATTTGTTTTTGAAATATGTGAAATTCACGGAGTGAATTTTTTATTTTTAGTGCATTCTCATAAGAAATAAACTGCCAGATGAACGTAAAAAAAACTAGCCTCGCGCTGATGATGATCGGCCTTTGCGCAGGTGTTAATGCCGATAGCCTCGATAATGCCCGTGCGATTGAAAGCAAAATTAATACGGCATCGTCACAAAGCCAGAAGAAAATCGACAAAAGTGCCGAAGTCACGTTGTCGATGATGGCTGAAATCGAACAGCTTCAGGAGGAAGTGAAAAACCTGACGGTGTATCGCGATCACTTGGCCCGCTTGGTTGATAGCCAAAATGGCGAAGCAGAGAGCCTTAACGAACAAATAAAGGGCATCAAGGAAACCAGACAAGGTGTTGTGCCTTTGATGTACAACATGATTGCTGGCCTGAAATCGATCGTTGCCAATGATAAGCCGATCCGTCGCGAACAGCGCTTGTCTCGTATAGCCAAGCTTGAGCTGATGATGGCGCAGGCCGATATTAGCGATGCCGAAAAATATCGCCGTATTCTTGAGTCCTACCAGATAGAGATGGATTACGGTACTAAGATGGGGGGGATTTACCAAGGGCAGGTGGCGCTTTCTGGACAAGAAAAAATCGAAGCTGATCTGCTGTATCTTGGTCGAATCTCACTGGTTGCACGCAGCTTAGACGGTAAGCGCTATTGGGCTTGGAATGACAGCCAAAATGATTGGCAAAATCTAGACACTCAGTTCTCTGTTGATATCGATAAGGCATACGCGATTGCCTCCAAGCAGGCGGCCCCGAGCTTAATCACCTTGCTATATCCGTTAACGTGGAGACTAAATAATGAAAATCAAAGCGTTAGTAGCTGCACTGTGTTTATTTACTCTTCCTTTTACGGCCTCTGCCAACCCGTCACTTGTCGAGAAATCGCAACAAGCACAACAGACCCAAGCCGCTCATAATAGCCAGCGGGAAGCCGGATTTAAGTTAACTGAAAAGCAGGTCAAAGCGAAACTGGCTGCCTTGAAAGCGCAGCGAAGAGAATTGCAGCAGGAAACTGAGCAGTTAAGTGATACCTTCAGTGACAATGAAAACAAACTGGCACAACTTGAAGAGCACCTTCGCCTTGAAACCGGCAGTTTGGGTGAGCTTTTCGGGGGTAGTTCGTCAGGCCGCAAAAGATTTAGATGCTGAGATGGCGTTCTCGGTAACCAGTGCTGATCGCAAAGAGTATCAGGCTGTTGTTGATCAAATTGTCGATGCCAAGGCCCTGCCGTCAATGTCGCAGCTGAACGGCCTGTGGCAAGGAATGACCGATCAGATAGTTGCGAGTTCAGAGCTTCGCGATGTGTCTGTACCGTTTATTAACGGCGAAGGTTATCAATCAGATGCTCATGCCTACCGCTTGGGTAGTATTGGCCTGATAGGCAAACAAGGTTACCTGGCGTGGGACGGTAAGCGACAGGTTGCCAAACCGTATCTGAAACAGCCAGAAGATGGTCCGGCCTACGCTGCCTTGAATGAATTGGTGCAGTCTGGTCTGCAAGTGGCTGTGGTCGATCCGTCTCGTGGCATTATGCTTGAGCAGTTGGCTAATTCACCAGAGCTGAAAGATCGTATTGAACACGGTGGCGTGGTGGGTAAGATCATTCTTGGTCTGCTTGCCGTTGGTGCCATTATTGCACTGTTCCGCGGCGCAAAACTGATTGTTGTCAGGCAGCAAATCAAATCGCAGCTGAAGAATCCGTCGCAGCCGGGAAATAACCCCGCTTGGTCGTGTGCTGGGTGTGTATAGCAAAGAGCATAATCGTTCGGTGGAAGCCTTGGAGCTGCGTCTGCTTGAAGCGATTGTTGATGAACAGCAAGGCCTCGAAAAAGGCCTGTCGATGCTTAAGTTGCTGGCGGCACTGGCACCGATGCTTGGCCTGTTGGGTACCGTAACGGGGGGGATGATTGAAACATTCCAGGTGATTACCCAGTTTGGTAATGGCGATCCAACCGTAATGGCGGGTGGTATATCGATGGCGCTTGTCACCACTGTATTGGGTCTGATTGCGGCGATGCCGTTGTTGCTGGCTCATAATATGTTGAGTACTCAGGCTGAGAATATTCGCAATATTCTTGAAAAGCAGGGGGATCAGCCTTGTCGCGCAGCAAGCCGAGAAAGTAGGAAACGCAGCCTAATGGGATCGAGTCTTTTTGAAGTGCACTGTTACAAGCTGCGGGCTTCGAGGGCTGGTGGTATTCACTGCAGCACTTTATGAACCAGGGTGGCCAGCTCTTATGGTGGTTGGCTGCTGTGGTTGTACTGAGTTGGCTGCTGGTGGTTGAGCGGGTGATATACCTGCTCATCACGTACCCAAAGCAGAAGAACCATTGGTTATCGCAATGGCATGCAAGGCAAGACCAGACTTCCTGGTATGCCCATGCGCTGCGTGATGGTTGGTTGAGCGAAGCGCGTATTGCCTTGAACCAGAATTTGAATTTAATCAAAGTGCTGGTTGCCATTTGCCCGATGCTGGGATTGCTTGGCACGGTTACCGGATGATTTCGGTGTTTGACGTGATGGCGACGCAGGGGGTAGTAGTCAGCCGCGTCTAATGGCCTCCGGGATCTCGTTGGCTACCTTGCCGACCATGGCCGGAATGGTAGCGGCACTTGCCGGTATGTTCGTACATGCACGTCTTTCGAAGGCCTGTCACCTTCGCGAACTTAAGTTAGAAAAGTTATTAAGGAGTCAGTGATGAGACTGAATCGTCCGTCCTCTGCTCGAGAAGAAGCCCAGGTTGATCTGACATCGATGCTGGATATTGTCTTTATCATGTTGATCTTCTTCATCGTGACCAGCTCGTTTGTTCGAGAGTCCGGAGTAGAGGTTAATAGACCTCAGGCAAGCAATGTTGTGAGCCAGAAAGACGCCGGAATTTTTATTGCGATTACGTCTGCTAACGATATTTATATTGATAAGCGTGTTGTGGATGTTGAACGTGTTCAGGCTACTCTCGAGCATCTACTATTGGAGCAACCGGAAGCCTCTTTGGTCATTCAGGCCGATGAGCATGCCTATAACGGTACGGTCGTTAAGGTAATGGATGCTGCGAAAGGGGGGGCTGGCGTCAAGAAGATTGCGTTGGCCGCGGAGAAACGCTGATGTTGCGATTACTCATTGCGTTGCCTATCGCGATGGCAATGGCGCTAGGGTTATTCACCTTTATGGCCTGGATGGTTGATAATGGCCATCAACGTGCACCGGAAGACAAGCAACTGCTTGCCTTTGATATGGTGATGGTTGAGCAGGAGCGTGACGCCCAGCGACGTCAGCGTGTTGCTCCTGAAAAGCCTGATACGCCTGAACCTCCACCAGAAGCTGTGCCGACGGCCTCACAGACCACGGCAACGACAGTGGCACCGACGATGCCAAGTTTGGCACTGGATACCGCTATTTCAGGCTTGGCGATTTCTGTGCCGAAGTTTTCGGATTTTGGTGCAAACCAGCAGGCAATGCCACTTTATCGGGTCGAGCCTCGATATCCACCTCGAGCAATGAAAAGAGGGGGGGCTGAGGGCTATGTCGTTATTTCATTTACGATTGACCCACAAGGGCGCCCTAAAGATTTGAAGGTGTTGGACGCAGTACCACGCCGCTTGTTTGAGAAAGAAGCGACCCGCGCTTTACGGAAATGGAAGTACCAGCCTAAGATTGTCGATGGCAAAGCAATTGCTCAAATAGGTCAAACTATCAGACTGGAGTTTGAGATCAAAAAATGATGAAGAAATTCGCACTTATATTTGCTCTGGTATTGATGGCAGGGCCTGTGAATGCAGAACTTTCCCAGTATACGGCTGGCAAAGTACAACGCGCCAACAATTTGCAGCAAGAAGAAAAATTGGACGAGGCCATCGAGCTGCTAGCCGAGTTGTCACCGTCCAAAGCGTACGATCGCGCCTTCGTAAAACGTATGTTGGGCGTGTATTACTGGCAAAAAGGTGATACCAAAAAAGCCGTAGTCAATATATCTGATGCAGTTGAAAGTGGGTTACTACAAGACGAGCAGGCGTGGGTAACCCAGCGCATGCTGGCAGATATTTTACTCTCTGACGAGCAGTTCAAGCGTGCCTTGCCGCATTATTATCAGTTATCCAAATCTATCCCTGAAACGCAAAAAGCGGATGAACTTTGGCTTCGTATTGCCCAGACTCATTATCAGATCAGTGAGTGGAAGCAAGTATTGTCGGCATTGAAAACTTATGAGTTGCTAAATCGTGTTGATGATGTGCAGCCGTTGACGATTAAGCTGGGAGCTCAGCTTCAGCTTCAACAATGGCGCCAGTCTTTACCGACGTTGAAGCGTTTGATCACGCTTGAGCCCAACAAAGCGGCATGGTGGCAACAGATGGCCGGGATCCAGCTACGGCTGAGCCGCTCGAAGGATGCATTAGACACCTTGGTTTTAGCGAAGCGACAGGGTGTCGAATTGAGTCAGCAGGATTTGAAAACCCTGGCGCAGCTTTATGCTCAGCGCGGTATCCCCGAAAGGGCTGCTGTCATTTATGCCCAGTTGAAAGGGGGGGCAAAAAATGATGTTGAGCTGGTATCATCTCAGGCAATGTATTGGCAAATGGCCAAAGAGTGGGACAAAGCTATTTCCGTTTGGTCACAGGCTGCCGAGCTAGATAATAAGCACCGATGGCCTCTGGCGCAGTTGCTGCTTCAGGAAGGGCATTATCGTAAGGCGATAGCCGAGCTAGATAAAGTGACGTTGAAAGGTCGCATGGATGATATAGAGCTCGCCAAGGTACGTGCCTATTATAAGCTCGAAAATTTCGAGCAGGCTATTATCCATGCCAAGATGGCCAACAACATAAAATCGACGTCGGCGTCGAAAAGCTGGATCAAGTATCTCAGCCAAATGCGTAAGATGGACAGCTAGCCAATCATTTATGATTGTTTGTTTCAATGGAAGCCTCTTTTTCGAAAGAGGTTTTTTTATATTCGAGAAAACAATATAACTCACAGCAATTACCATGAGTAGAGTTAAGCTATAAGTAACTTGTCACTGAATGGTTCGATTATGGATATCCCCCCCATACGGAAAATGACTTGGAAGACGATGAGGCGGTTAATCCGCCAACTAACGCAATGCAAAGTGTGAAATCTCTCGTCTTTCTTATTCTAGGGGGGGGCATCT